>Ga0302320_10008387_pt1 | contig 22533 bp, 20 predicted proteins | sample Bog_T0_3_FD_202130 | JGI IMG/M metagenome (GOLD analysis project Ga0302320, IMG submission 202130) | Peat permafrost microbial communities from Stordalen Mire near Abisko, Sweden - Bog_T0_3 | ecosystem: Environmental > Terrestrial > Soil > Wetlands > Peat | place: Sweden: Abisko, Stordalen Mire... | reverse complement strand
GTGGGTCAAGGCCCCTGATCCCTCCGGAAACCTGGTCAGCGACTCGTCAGACACTGCCAAGGCAACTTTATTGCGGCGGAGGCGGCGGTGTGGCCGGTGTTGTTGTTGGTGGTGGCGGCGGTGGTGCCGCCGGCGTGGTTGGCGGCGCCGTTGTTGGCGGACCCGACGGCGCGGATGACCCATTGGGCAGCGGCGGAGGCGGCACCGGCGATGACTGTCCCGGAGGCAGCGGAGGCGTTGACGGCCTGCCCGGGGTACCCGGGGTTGACGGCGCGCCCGGAGCGGCTACTTTGGGTGCTGTGCCTGGAGCTGGCGTCACGGCAGAGCCGGGCTGTCCCGCGGCTGGCGGCACACCTGGAATTCCGGGTCGCGGCATGGGCCGGCCTGGCATTGCTCCCATTGGCGGGCGCGCTGGCGGCGGAGGCGGAGCGTCGGCGACATCAATGAGCTCGACGTCGAAGATCAGGTCGGACATTGCGGGAATTCCCGGGTGGTCCGGTCCGCGGTCCGGGATGCTCCTGGTTCCATACGCCAATTCCCAGGGGATAAAGATGCGGCGCTTGCCGCCGACCTTCATGCCGGCAAAGCCCTGGTCAAAGCCCGGAATGGTGCCGCCGACACCCTGATGAAACGGAAAGGGCTGAGGATCGCCCATCTTGGGTTTGCCGTCGTCACCCAGGACCGGTTTGCCATCCTTGTCTCGGACGGGCTGTCCGGGATGGTCGTAAGAGGAGTCGAACTTGACGCCGTCGATGGCACGGTAGCCGGTGTAATGGACCTTGAACAGCTTGCCAGGCTCGGCCACTGCGCCGGTGCCGACCTTGATTTCCTGATAACGCAAGGCAACCGTGAATATCGGCTTTTGGATTCCCTTGTGTACGGGAATGCTGGCGGGCGCCTTGACGTACCCCGCAACGAGCGGATTCACAGGAATTGCCGGCTTGGCTGGCGCTGCGGCGGGCTTGGCAGGTGTAACAGTGAGAGCGGGTTTGGCCGCACCCGCTGGGCCTGGCGTGACTGTGAGCTTGGGTGCTCCAGAAGCGGAAGCTGGGGTAGCGGGTTTTGGCGTGGCGGGTTTGGCTGGGGCCGGAGGCGTGGTTTGCGCTGCGGGTGTGGCTGGCGTGGGCACCGGGGGGGTGGTGGGAGTTTGGGCGCTTGCGGCAGCCATGCTCGCCGCCAGGGACAGAATCAAAATCGCTTGTTTCATTGCGTTGTCAAGCTCCGAAGTAGTTCTTCAGGCGAGTGTATCAGGCCCTCCCGCCTGTGCGCATCCGGCTTGTTGCCGCCGGGTGCTGTTTCCACTCCGGCAAAAGAAAACAAGGCCCTTATGCATCTTTATGTTTATTGCGGTTAAAGTGGTTGGTGGCCTCCTATCTCCTTCATGTTCTTCGCATACTGTGGCTTCCGGCGGCCTCGTTTTTTGCCGGAGTGCTGAACACCATCGCCGGCGGTGGATCGTTCTTGTCGCTGCCGGCCTTGCTGGCCAGCACCACTGCCGCCGGAATTGGCGCCGTCTCCGCGCAGGCCACAAACACGGTGGCATTGTGGCCGGGGCAACTGACCTCATTGGTGGCGTTTCGGCAACAACTCCGCACCTATGGCTGGAAGCTGCTGCCGCTGGGGATTGCCTCTGGGGTGGGCGGCGAAATAGGCGGGTTGCTGCTGATCTATACCCCCAACAAGAGGTTTCGCGAACTGCTGCCATGGCTGCTGTTGTTTGCCGCGGTGCTGTTTGTGTTGAGCTTTCCGCTGGGGCGATGGCTGGCCAACCTTTCAGACGGGCGGCGCTACAACAAATCGCTGATCATAGGCATGGTGGTTGTGAGCATATATGTGGGTTACTTCGGTGCCGGAGGGGGATTTCTGGCCATGGCGCTGTTCGGCTTTTGCGGGGTGCACGATATCCACGAGATGAACGCGCTAAAGGTGCTAACCGCAGCCGTTTCCATTGGGATTCCGGCGATCCTGTTTATGGCGACGGGGCGGGTTGCCTGGCAGTATTGCCTGGCGATGGCGTTCATGGCGGGGCTGGGCGGCTACCTGGGCGCGCATCACAGCCGCAAGGTGAACCAGAGAGTGATGCGCTGGTCGGTGGCGGTGATTGGCTTCGCGACCGCGGGGTATTTCTTTTTGCAGAATTACTTGCATCACCCGTAGCGCGGTGTATTGCAGCGCAACCCCTCCAGGGACAGTGACGAAATGCAGGTCCTTCGACTGCGCTCCGGATTACAGATATGTATAGGAAACTAAAGAACTAAGTAGCTAAATTACTATGGGAACGCAGATCCTTCGACTCGCTTCGCTCCCTCAGGATGACAGCATCGATGGGGGGAGGATGACAGCGTCAATGGGGGCAGGGAGCAGATTTACCGAGCCAACATCCCGGCCAGCAGCGCTGTTCTCGGCGCAAGGTGCTCCACCACAATCGACTCATGACGGGCATGCGCGCCCTCGCCTACGGCACCCAATCCGTCGAGCGTGGGAATGCCGAGCGCCGCTGTAAAGTTGCCGTCGGATGCGCCACCGGTGGCAGCTTCCTCCAAATGGAAGCCAAGTTCCGCGGCCAGCGCTTGGGCCTTGCGGTAGAGCTTGACGGTGCCCCGGGTTCGCTCCATCGGCGGGCGGTTGATTCCGCCGGTTACCGCGAGCGCGCACCGTTTGTCTGTCGGATACAGCGCTGCAAACTTGCGCTCGATGCGCGGCCCGTCCGCCTTGCGGGCAATGCGCACATCCACTTCCACCCACGCCTGAGCCGGAATCACGTTCAGCTTCGATCCACCGCCGGCTATGCCGACGCTTACGGTCAGGCCCCGATTCAGGTCGGTCCAGCCGCTCACTGTCTCCACCACTCGAGCCATTTCGCGAATGGCGCTCGCCCCCTTTTCAAAGTCAACGCCCGCGTGGGCCGCAATTCCGGTTAGGTCGATTCGCCAGTTGCCGGTCCCCTTGCGCGCGGTTTTGCAGGCCAAGCCCTGTGCCGGCTCCAGCACGTAGACCGCTGCGCACCCGGCTGCCAGCCGCTCGGTGATGGGCCGCGAAACGGGGCTGCCAACCTCCTCGTCGCTGTTTAACAGCAGGACGATTTCGCGCCGCAAAAGGCCGGCTTCGGCGAGCATTTCAATCGCGGTCAAGGCCATGGCCACACCCGCTTTCATGTCCAGCGTTCCCGGCCCCCAGAGCCTGCCGTCCGCCAGGCGGCAGGGCATGGTCTTGAGAGTGCCAAGCGGCCAGACCGTATCCAGATGGCCGAGGATCAAAATCTTGTTCGCGGAGCCGGAGGTGGCTGCCGTCTTTGGTGATCTCGGCCCGAAGCGCGACTCCAGCACATCGCCAAAGTTCCGCTGGCGGTGCAACTTGACGCGCCCACCCAGGGCTTTGGCATGAGCGGCAACCAGGCCAACACACGCATCCACTGCGGATTTGTCGTCGGAAGGCGACTCGATCCGAACGAGTTTTTGGATGAGGCCGACCAGCGCGGACTCCTTGCGCCGGGCACCGGCCAGCAGGGCGCGCATGGGGGTGGGAATATCGGTCGAACGGAACATTTCGAAACCTTTCAGGGAATTCCGCGCGGGTAAAAAGCGGAGACTCCATGATTTTACTTGGGTTGTGACGGGTTAACTGGTCGGATTCCGAAGCCGCAATGGAGGCTGAAAGGATCATAGTGTGGCTAAAATGCCACAGCATCGAGAAGCCGCTCAGCGTCTAATCTAACGATTGTTGCGATTTTTTGCACAGCTTGAGAGGTTGTTTGTCGTATCCCGCGCACCTGGAACAGACGATTGCCGAGCCTCTGGAGTTCCTTGGGGTCGGGCTTCATTCCGGCGCGCCGGTAACCATGCGGCTGCTGCCCGCTCCGGCTGGGTCTGGCATCGTCTTCCGCCGTACCGATCTGGACAACTTTGAGATTCCCGCCGTTGGACGCAACGTGGCCAAGGTGAGCTATGCCACCAGCCTGATGCGCCAGGGCGTGCTCATCCAGACCACCGAGCATCTGCTCTCCGCGCTCATCGGCATGGGTATCGACAATGTGATTGTGGAGCTGGACAACCTGGAGCTACCCATTCTGGACGGAAGCGCGTTGCCTTACGTGGAGGCATTCGAGAGCGCGGGCATCCGCACCCAGCGGCGGCGGCGCGAGACCATCCGCGTGCTGCGCCCTGTGGAAGTGCGCGAGGGCGAGAAGTTCATCGGGGTCTATCCCGGCACCGGTTACAAGATCCTGTATACGATCGATTTTCCGGCACCCATTGGCCGGCAAACATCCTGCGTTGACCTGGCCGCTGAGACTTACGGAACGTATATTGCCGCGGCGCGGACCTTTGGCTACAAGGCGGACGAAAAGCGGCTGCGCGATATGGGGCTGATCCGCGGCGCGGGCCCGGAGAACGCGATTATCCTGGACGCGAATGGGCCGCAAAACGGGCCGCTGCGCTTTGCCGACGAGTATGTGCGGCACAAGGTGCTGGACCTGATTGGCGACCTGGCACTGTGCGGGCGGCGCATTGAGGGCCATGTGGTGGCCGAGCGCGCCGGACACGCCATGCACACCGCGCTGGTTTCGCGATTGCTCAAAGACCGCTCGGCCTGGGAGTTGGCCCATGTGCCGATGGCAGAAGAGCCGATTCAGGCGAAGTCGCAGGCGGCGCTGTCGAGTAATGCTCTGACAAGCCCGGCGTTGATGGGGGCATGACGGCAGGGAATATTCCCTGATCCCTGTCCTTAAACAAACAGAATGCACATGGGCGCGGCGGCGGCGTAGCTCTTCCCTTCCTTGGCCAGCACGCCTGTCTCAGGATTGCGCGCGAAGACGCTGATCAGGTTTGAGTCCTGGTTGGCCACCAGCATCCAGCGCTCCGTGGGGTCCAGGACGAAGTTGCGCGGCGTCTTGCCGCCGCAGTCGAAGCGTCCGCTCGGCGTCAGGCTGCCGGTCTTCTCATCCGCATGAAAAAGGTAGATCGAGTTGTTGCCACGATTGGCAAAGTAGACCCACTTGCCATCTTTTGAAATCACCGTGTCGCAGGCGTGCGTGTCTCCGGTGTAGCCAGCGGGTAGCAGAGCAATGCGGGTAACCAGGGTCAGGCTGCCGTCGGCCTTGTGCCACTCGAGCACATCCACCGTCGAATCCAGCTCATTGATCGAGTAGGCGGTGTGGCCGTTGGGATGGAAGTGAAGCGTGCGTGGGCCTGCGCCGGGCTTGGCTTGATAGGCGGCCAACGGTGTTAGAGCGGCCGTGGCTGCATTGAGGCTGTAGATATGAATGCAGTCGCCGCCCAAATCGTTGACGTATGCGAAGCGGTTATCGGGTGAAAAGGAAGCAAAGTGGGCGTGGGCCGATTGCTGGCGGTCGGTATTGGGGCCGTGGACTTTGTAATGCTCGTTCCAGACCGCTGAGCTAAGCTTGCCGTTGGTAACAAGAAAGCTGGAGGCGCTGCCGCCGCCGTAGTCGGCTGCGAGCAGCACACGGCCGGTGTGGTCGAGGGCCACGTGGCAGGTGCCGGCGCTGGCCGAGTTCTGCGCCGAGATCTGGGTCAACGCGCCACCCGCGACGAGGAAGCTGGCCACCGCGCCGGTTGGCTTGCCGTTAAAGGAATCGACCTCAGAGGCGGCGTAGAGTAGGCGCCGGTCGGAAGAAAGCGTGATCCAATCCACATTGGCGAGCTTGGCCGCCACACCGACCGGGGTCAACTCGGCGGTTGCCGGGCCCCAATCGTAGGCCAGGATGCCGTCGGGCGTTCCCGAGCCAACGAAAACACGCTGGCTGTGCGATGCGGCAAAGCTGGGAGCAGCGGCAGCGGCTAGAGTTGCTGCGGAGGCGGTGATCAGAAAGTCGCGGCGGGAAAGATTTTCCATGGCAGAAGCGATTGTCGCCGACGGGGCGCGGAGTGCGCCAGTGGCCTCAGTCGGCTCACTTCCCGGATGCCGAAGTTACCTGCCGTTCCATCGTCGTGATCAAAGGCTGTTGGAACCGGGGTTCGACGGTTTGTGCCAGAGTGAGCGCTTTCCGGTAGTAAGGGAGCGCGTCTTGCGAGCGGCCGCTGGCATCCAGCGCTTTGCCCAGGGCTGCGTTGACGCGGGCCGAATCGGGCGCCAGAGCCTCAGCTTGTTGTGCTTCTTCCAGGGCATCCGGAAGCTTGTTTTGCGACAACAGCAGGCCCGATTTTTGCACATGACTCAGCGCGGCAGCGAGTGGAATGTCGAAGTGTCCATCGTATACAAAGACGCCATAGTCGATGACCGCGACGGGTTTGAGTTGCTTGAACTGTTCGTAGGCATTCAGCGCGCCGGGCCCAAACTCAAAGCCGGCCAACACACCGGCGCTCATAAATACCGGGCCATCGATTGCCGGCGGCACATCGTGCGGGCCATCGAAGTAAAGCGAATCGGCCGTAATCAGCGGCTTGCAGGGTATGCCGTAATAGCTGAAGTCCGCGACTCCCTGACCGAAGTAGGCAAACCAGCAATTCCTGATGCCGTGCTCGTCTGTGTAGCGCTTCACGGCCTTCATTTGCTGGCCCCAATCGGAACTGGAATCGCTAAGCAGATTGTGGACGTTTGAAGGGCCGCCGAAGGCTTCGTTGGCATAGGAAACATAGGCCGGAAAAGCGTGCAGCACCGAGACGGCCTGAAACGCGAGGAGCACGACGACCGCGTAGAGCCAGCGACGATCTCGCTGAATGAGCTTCCAGCTTGCTCCGGCAATGAGGACAGAGAGGAAGATGTAAATGGGCAGGACGTGCCGGACACCGATGTTCATGCCACCCGCCATGGCGAAGGCCATGTAGACTGCGGCCGGCAGAGCCATGAAGAGAATCTCGCGCCAGGCGCGGAACCTTCCCGCCGCGATTGCCCATACCGTGATTGCGAGCAGGATTAGGAATGTGAGGGTCGACTTGATAAGCATCGCAACGGGGAAATAAAACCAGACAGGGTGCGGATAGATTGTGCCCAGCAGGAAGCTGGTGAACGCCTTTGACTGAATGAGGACGTGCGCGAAGCCGTAGAGATAAGACTCCGGAAGCAAATGCAGCCTGGCAACCTCAGCCAGCACCGCTCCTTCAAGATGGCTGGGGACGCGCGCGAACTGCGCACCAACGGCCGGGTTGAGCTGCAGCCCTTCCGCTCTTGCCGCATAACGAAAACCGTACGATGCCCAAAGCACGGCTATGGATAGAAGCACGATGGCGGTGAGTGCAGCTGTGAAACGGAAAGTGCGCTTGCCGAGTCCGGGGGCGACTTCATCGCTCCGCGGAGCCTGAGGCCAGACCTCTTCAGCAAGACCCAACAGAAGCAACATGGGAAAGACCAGGACGCTGCTATGTTTGGAAGCCAGCGCCAGCCCGACCGCAAGCCCAACAATGAGGATTCGCAGGATGGATGGCGATTTGGCGTAGCGGAAAAACACATAAATCGAGGCGAACAGGAAACATGCGCCGCCTGCATCGGTTGTCATCAGCGCAGAATGCGCCAGCAGCGTGGGATCGAAAGCAATGAGTCCGAGAGCAATGAGACCTGCGCCGGCGCCAAACATTTCCTGCGCGGCCAGAAAAACCAGCAGCGCCAACAGGATTGTGATAACCGAGGTGGCGAGGCGAACACGGAAGAGGATCTTGTTCGCATCGTTGCCGAACAGGAAGTCGCGGCCTCCAACGGCTTCTTCAAGCCGGTAGGGACGCCCCTGAAGCGCTGGCATGTTGAAGTGCATGTTGAGCAGCGGAAGCGCCCCAAGAAACTTGATCAGCGGCGGGTGCTCCGGGTTGAGCCCGAAGTCTCCATGCCTGGCCTGCATGTATGCGGAGTAAGTATGATCCGGCTCGTCCCATGTTGCGGAATTCATGTTCGCCATCAGCACGAGTTGCAAAAAGATGATGGCAAGCATGGCTGCAACGGAGAAGATAAGAAGAGAACGAGGGAGACGAGGACTATTCATGGACCTTCTTTTCTCAACGGCAAGTGGAACCAACAATTATGTCACCCGCACCGCTCCCCGTGGGATCATGCCGCAAATTGCAATCGCCCAGTCTTCTACACTGAAGCCAGAGACCCAGGTAACCGAGGGACCAGCCTTTGTCGCACTTCATCAGCTTTGTTCGCATTCCGGCGCTGGCTATCCGCCAGCATCTGCGACCGCTTGCGCCGCTAGGCGTGCTGGAAGAAGACCGGCTGCGCATGCATGTGTGGCCCAACGATATCGATTTCAACTTCCACCTGAATAACGCGCGCTACCTCAACATCATGGACTATGCGCGAATGCATTTGCTGGCTCGCACGCGGTTGCTCGAACACGTTGTTCGCTCGCGATGGATGCCTGTTGTGGGCGCTGTGTGGATCACCTACCGGCGCTCCCTTCCACTTTTCTCCTCCTTCCTGCTCACGTCCCGGCTGGTGTGCTGGGACGATCGATGGTTTTACTTTGAGCAGACCTTCACCGGACGCGACGGGCTGGCCGCGGTGGGCTGGGTAAAAGGAGCGCTGCGCTTGAAGCAAGGCACCGTGGAGCCACAAAAAGTGATCGAGCACGTGGCTCCCGGCGCCCAAAGCCCGCCCATGCCGGAGGCTATTTCCACATGGAACGAGCTTACCCGCGAGGTGCTTGCCGGCGGATGATTCCGGCTGCCCTGTGTGCATTTCCGCGCTAATTCTATGGCCGCTTGAATTCGCTCCTTGAGATTTGTGCTTTCCCACCCATTCGCCAGAAAAAAGCGAATGGATGGGGCACGGAGCTGCTACAGATTCACGCGGTCAGAGACTTAATTCCGTTGCAGCGAGAAGACCACATTCACCGTTGTATCCACTTCAACAGGCTCGCCGCCGAGCAGATAGGGCTTGTAGAGCCAGGACTGCACGGCTTCGATGGCTGCCTGCTGCAGCATGGGAGAACCACTTATCACTCGCAGGTTTTCGATGGTTCCGGTTTTGGAGATGGTAGCCTGCAAAACGACTGTCCCCTCCGTGCGCGAGGCTATTGCGATGGGCGGATATCGAGGAACGGTCTTCCGAATTAGCAGTCCTTGCTCAATAGAACCGGTGACACGCACCGGATGGCTGGGGACCGACGGAGTGGCGGCAACGACATGCGGACCTGGACCCGGATTGCGGATGCCATAAGGAACTCCGGGGCCTGAGTCTGGGCCCACAAGTGAGATTTGCTCATTGGGCGGCGGACCGGGACCGTCGTTTGAAACCGTTGGATTGGTAAGTCGCGGCGGAGCAAGGGGGACGCTGATTGGGGTGCTGCTGCCACCCTGGGCCGGGTGAGTGGGAAGTTGCTTTGGTGGTTCCTGTGCGGTCGACTGCGCGGGCGCTTCCACGCGGAACAGGTCGGGCATGTGTGGCAATGCATCGGGGTAGATGAGTGGAATCAGCACCAGCCCCAGCAGGATTGATCCGTTGCATGCGAAGGCCGCGACCATCCAGTTGCGGCTGCCGGTGCTGATTGTTCCATTGGATTCGAATGTGGAATCTTCAAACATGACCCGCCTCCCTCAAGAGAAATCAGCCGCGCCGACTGGGAGGCGGAAGCCTTGAGCGGACACAGGGGGTCGGGCCGCTCCGCGCGCTGGTTGGCGCGCGGAGCAAGGCTCAAGGCACTGCGTCATCCCAGCAACGACGACCTGTCGCCTGGGAACCCGGACTTCCGTTCATCCCAATCGGAACCACTGTGCTTGTGTAGACACCGAGCCGGAGAAAACTGTTCCCGGACTGCGAAACGCATCCATGGATGCGGTCATTGGAACCCGCTCGACAGCATGTAAGCTGTTGATCATGGAGTTTGCATGAGACTGCTTTGCTTGCTGGTTGTGGGAGCCGCGATCACAAATTCAAATGCCTGGGCGCAGGAAGCTGGCGAGAAGCCGGCGACGGGCGTGGATACCCAGGCCGATCCCGCTGCCACGCTCCAATACATCCATGGCGCCTGGGACACACTTACGCGTTCGATGGCCGACTGTAGCTCGCTTGCGGATAACAAGATTGCAGCCGATCCGGTGCTTTACTTACCGGCTGAAACTCAAACTCCGCCCGACGTGGCCATTGCCGCGCCGATGTGCCACGTAAAAGTGATTGCTCTGCCCCGGCGCATCGAGAAGCTGGGCGATGTGCGGCCGGGGGAGTTATCCGCCGCGGGGCTGCTCTACTTGCCCAATCTCTATGTGGTTCCTGGAGGACGCTTCAACGAAATGTATGGGTGGGATAGTTACTTTATTCTGCTTGGACTGGAATCCGACCATCGCGAAGCGCTGGCCAAGGGGATTGTGGATAACTTCCTTTACGAAATTGAGCATTACGGGGCGGTGCTGAACGCGAACAGGAGTTACTATCTGACACGGTCGCAACCGCCGTTTCTAACATCGATGATACGGGCAGTCTATGAAAACCCAGCCAGTTTTGCGGCCACACCGGCAGGCCGGGCCCAGGCAAAGGCATGGCTGGAACGCGCCTACAACCTGGCCGTCCAGGATTACTCCACCTGGACGAGACCGGAGCATGCGGCTGGGACTACGGGGCTGACGCGCTACTTCGATTATGGATCCGGGCCGGTGCCGGAGATGGCCGACGACAGGGCGTATTATCCCGAAGTGATCCACTGGCTCCTGGCGCACCCGCACCAGGGCGGCGATGGGTACCTGGTGAAAGGATCGGAGCACCCGAGCGGGGTTGAGGCAGAGAGGCTGAAACAGACCAGTTGCGACACGTTCGCCAGCGTGGTGTGTGAGCGGGCCTGGGCTGAAGGATACAGGCTGAGCAAGGATTTCTATGCAGGGGACCGTGCCATGCGCGAGTCGGGATTCGATCCCAGCTTTCGCTTCGGCCCCTTCGACGGAGCCACGCATCACTATGCGCCGGTGTGCCTGAACAGCCTGCTCTACCGCTATGAGCGGGACCTTGAGCACCTTGCGCTTCTGCTGGGCAAACCGCAGGATGGACTGCATTGGGAGCGGCGAGCCAAGGCGAGGTCGGGGGCCATGCACAAGTATATGTGGCGGGCCAAAGAAGGTGTTTTTGCGGACTACGACTTTGTACATGCCAAGGCATCGAGTTATGCCTATGTAACCTCGCTGTATCCTTTGTGGGCCGGAGTGGCGACGCGCGAGGAAGCAAGGAAGATGGTTGACCAACTCAGCGTCTTCGAGCGGCCCGGCGGACTATCAATGAGTACTTATATGTCTGGAATGCAGTGGGATGAGCCGTTTGGCTGGGCGCCTACGAATTGGATCGCGGTGGCCGGACTTGAGGCCGAGGGCTTCCATGCGGATGCCGCTCGCATCGCTCGCGAGTTTGATGCAACGGTGGACGCGGGGTATGCGAAGGACGGCACGATCCGCGAAAAGTATAACGTGGTGGCAGGTAACTCAAACGTGAAGGTCAGTGCCGGTTACAACACCAATGAGATTGGCTTTGGCTGGACCAACGGCGTATATCTCAAGATGAAGGAAGTTATGCGGAGACCCGCGGCGACTAAGGTGAATTAGCCTGCCTCATTTCCAGATTGCAATGACCGCTTCGCTCGCAATGAAACGCCCATTGTCATTGCAGGCTTCCTCAAGTTATTCGGGCAGCGTCAGCGATCCCTTGACGTTGAACGTCTGGGTCAGCACCGTCGCGGAGGTGCCCGGTTGTCCGCCACCAATCGAGACGGTGTACTTGCCCTCGGCAACAATCGGCTCTCCTGCATCGGTTACCATGCTCAGGTCGCGGGGTTGAAGCTCGAACGTCACCTTCTGCGATGCGCCAGGCTCGAGATGAATGCGCTGGAATCCGCGCAATGCTTTGAGCGGCGCGCCGGGGACGGCGGGGAAGCTGAGATAAAGTTGGGCCACCTCGTCGCCGGCCTTCGCGCCGGTGTTGGTTACCGTAACTTCGGCCGCAACTGGGCTGCCCGCAGTTACAGCGCGGACCGGAACAGTAAGTCCGCTGTAAGCAAAGGTGGTATAACTCAGGCCGTAACCGAAGGGATAAAGCGGCGCGCCTTCAAAGTACCGATAGGTGCGGCCTTTCATCGAGTAATCATCGAATGGCGGCAACTGGCTAACATCCTTATAGAAAGTAACCGGCAGCCGGCCGGCTGGGTTGTTGCGGCCACTTAGAGTTTCCGCCACTGCCGCGCCGCCCTCTTCGCCGGAGTACCATGCGTCGAGAATCGCGTTGGCGTGCTCGTTGGCCCAATTCACGGCCAGTGCACTGCCATTCATGAGCACCACAACCAGTGGCTTGCCGGCTGCGGACAACGCCTCGAGCAATTCCTGCTCGGGCCTGGGCAGGTCGATGGTGGTGCGGTCGCCGCCCTTGAAGCCCTCTTCGTTGACCGGCATCTCCTCGCCTTCGAGTTCGCTGGTGATGCCAACCACGGCTACCACCACATCGGCGGCTTTGGCGGCGGCAACGGCCTCGGAAGATGGATGAAGGTCAACCTTCGACCAGATCAACCTTGCTGCGGGATTGCTTTCGTCGCGCCCGCCATACTCCACCCTCAGCGCGTATTTCTTGCCCTGCTCCAGATGAACCTTGCCCAGCTTGGCTTCCGACTCGTTGGTCATCCGCGACGAAGCGACGACTTTGTCATCGATAAACACGCGGGTAAAGCCGTGGCCCAGCATTCCCATTTTGTAGTCGCCGGTCTCTGTGGGCGTGAGGGTCGCAGTCCAGCGCACACCCAGGGATGGTTTTCCAACAGCCTCCTTCGGCATTGTGTCGGCGGAGAGAGCGATGCCGGATTCGATGCGAGTGGCCAGCGGTGCGGGCGGGGCGCCAAGATTAAATATCGAATACTCGGCTTTCACTCCAGGGGCGCCGTCAGTGGTCAGCAGCGCCGCGGGCACGGGACTGCCTTCGTTGCTGAGGAACTGCGTACCGGGTACATAGTTGATTTGCGCCGCCGGGAACTCCGCGCGCAGACCCTCCAAAACAGAGACGGAGTGGCTTGGGATTCCGGTGTAATTGCCCATCAGAACTCTGGTCTGGTTGGCAAGCGGCCCAACGACAGCGATCTTGACGCCTGAGGTTTTCAGCGGCAAGACGCCATCGTTTTTCAAGAGCACCATGGCTTCGCCGGCCAGTTTGCGCGCCAGTGCGCGATGGGCGGCGCTGTCGAGCTCGCTCTCGTCGATCTTTGAGTAAGGCACCATCTCCGGCGGATCGAACATACCCAGTTTCATGCGCGCGGTGAACAGGCGCGTGAGCGCAACGTCGATGTCGCTTTCTTTGAGGAAGCCCTGCTTCACCGCGTCGAGATAGGGTTTGTAATCGTGATCGTCGGTGACCTTGGTGAAGTAGTCTCCGCATTCGTTGTCCATGCCACGCTGGAGGCTGATGGCGGATGCTTCCGGTTGGGTTGGCTTGAAGTGGTGGCCGTTGAAGATGTCGATGACCGCGCCACAGTCGGAGACGACGTAGCCTTCGAATCCCCATTTGCCGCGAAGCTGGTCTTGAAGCAGGAACTCGTTGGCGCAGGCCGGTTGGCCGTTGATGCTGTTGTAAGCGCACATCACCGAGTCCGCCTTGCCTTCGACGACTGCGGCGCGGAAGGCGGGGAGATAGGTATCCACTTCGTCGTGCTTGCTCACCGTTACGTCGGCGGAGTGGCGCGTGGTTTCAGGGCCGCTATGAACCGCGAAGTGCTTGGGGGTGGAGATGGTTCGGTAGTAATGCGGATCGTCGCCCTGCATGCCTGTTACGAAAGCAACGCCCATCCGGGCAGTCAGGAACGGGTCTTCGCCATACGTCTCCTGTCCGCGTCCCCAGCGCGGATCGCGAAAGATGTTGATGTTAGGCGACCAGAAATCCAGCCCCTCGAAGATGTTGCTGTGGCCTGCGCGCACATCCTGCGCATGCTTGATGCGGCCCTCGGTGCTTATGGCGATGGCCATCTGATGGATGGTAGCCGGATCGAACGTGGCAGCGAGACCGATGGGCTCGGGAAACTCCGTAGTCCCATTCACGGCCACGCCGTGCAGCGCCTCGCTCCACCAATCGTATGCCGGAATGTTGAGACGTGGAATGGCGCGCGCCTGGTTGAGCAACTGCGTGGCCTTTTCGTCGAGCGTCATTCGATGCACCAGGTCGGCGGCGCGCTGCTCCGCCGGCAGGCTGGGATCGAGATACGCGGGCTTCGCGGCATTCTGCGCCCCGGCTGCCAAAATCATTCCGCAAAATGCCAATCCTGCTGTTACTCTTTTGAATCCCAGGCTCTGCATTGTCTCCCTCGCCTATTGGTTGAATCGTTCAGGTGTTCTTAGAGCATGTTTCAAGAATGGCCGCTTCAATCGGATCGGCCGTCCCGCAGGGGTTAAAACCCCTAGTTACTATGGCGCTATTCGGCACGACTCAAGTCGTGCCCTGATACAAGGCATGTTTTTGAAACACGCATTCGAATTCGAAAGAATGCCCTCAGCCTGCCAACCGTAAAGGTCTCGGGAAGTAGCTGTCAAGCGGCGCCAGTGTCTTGAAACCGCACAGGAAAATCGATCTATTTCGGTGGGACGGGCGCCGGGCGTTTTTTGTTGCAGGGCGCAGACAGGTTGATCCCGGATGGAGCGGCGTTGCGGATTGAGATTGAGGATGTAACCTTTGTTCTGGCTGAGGCGTAAGGATAGATAGAGGCGGAAAAAGGCCTGGCACTGCGGGGGAACGAATGAGATCCGTCGACACTCGAGCACGCGTTATGGCTTCGCTGGGAAGCGGGATCTTTCTCTTCGTTGCTCCCGGCACTGTGGCGGGGCTGGTTCCGTGGTGGATGAGCCGATGGCGCGTGAGTGACTCGTTTCCCGGCATCATGGCTCTGCGTGTATTGGGAGCGCTGTTAATGGCTCTGGGCATCGTCCTCTTGATGGAGACATTTGCGCGTTTCGCGATTCAGGGTATCGGGACTCCAGCGCCGGTTTATCCGACGAGACATCTGGTGGTTAAGGGATCGTATCGCCACGTCCGCAACCCGATGTATGTCGCGGTGGTGTCGCTGATACTTGGCCAGGCTTTGGTGCTCGGCAATTTGCAGGTATTCGTTTATGGGTCTTGCGTGTGGCTTGCCATGCACATGTTTGTGCTGGCGTATGAGGAGCCGACCTTGCGGAGAACCTTCGCTCAGCAATACGCGGACTTTTGCTCGCATGTTCCACGCTGGATTCCGCAATGGACGCCGTGGCAAAAACAGGCCTGATTCTTTTGCAAGGCAGGGCACGGCTCCTGGATGGCGAAGCAATGGAGAGAGCGATGCAGAACGAAGCGAGCGACGTCCTGAAGGACTTCCGCCAGGGGGACGTGGACGCCTTCGAGACGCTCTTCCGGCTGCATCAGCGCGCAGTCTACGGTTGGGTGCTTCGCATTGTGCGCAACCCGGCGGCGGCCGAGGACCTGACGCTGGAGACGTTCTGGCGCATCTATCGCGCCCATGCGCGGTTTGAGCCGGCGCATGGATTTGAAGGCTGGGCGCGGCGCATTGCAACCCACGCGGCGCTGGATTGGCTGCGCACCGTCCGCCGTGAAGACGAGTTGCCGGCGGACATTGCGGCTGCGGACATTGCAGACCCGGCTGAGTTGGCGGAGATTCGCCAAAAGACGGCGCTGGCTTTTGAGCGGCTGCCGCCCAAGCTGAGGATTGCGGCAGTGCTGGCGGTGGTTGAGCAGGAGCCGCACAAGATTGTGGCGGAGGCACTGGGCATCTCGGTTGCCGCCGTGAAACTGCGCGTGTTTCGCGCGCTTCGATTGCTGAGAAAGGACCTTGAGAGACAGGGGATCAGACCATGAATACACACGACGAGGACCGCATGAAGAAGCTGTTGCAGCTGGCTCTGCCACCGGTTGAAGGCGAGCCGGAACCCAGCCGCGATCTGTGGCCCGCGATGCTGCAGCGGCTTGACTCCGGGCCGGCGAAGGCGCCCTGGTACGACTGGGCGCTGGGGGCCGGAGTGATGGCGTTTGTCGCCTTCTTTCCGGGATTGGTTCCGGTGCTTCTTTACTACCTGTAGATGTATATCGATCTTGTTCCGGCAATCGGCGGCGAAGGCCTTTGCGAGCATCCGACGATCCCGCAGGGGCTAAAGCCCGCTCTCTTCTTGGGTCTTTGCGGCACGGTCGAAAACCAGGGAAGAAGAGGCGAATATGGGTTCGTGCATTCCCTGGTCCCCAAAGGCGAGGGACCAGGGGCACCCAGCATTCGTGTTTTCATCCACTTGGGTGGGCCGTAGGCCCATGGAGACACGACTGAAGTCGTGCCCTGTTACAAAACAGCAGCGTTTTGATGGTCCAGGCTACTTGCCTGAGCAAACTTGATGTTCAACTGCCGGTGAAACCGCGGGCAAGCAGCCTGCAGAAATTGAGAAATTCGATGAACACGCATCCTTATCTTCGCTCGTTCCTTGCTGGAGCCTTTGTGCCCACACTCGGGCTGCCCGTCATGCTGACCGGATTTATCGTGGTTCGGTTTGGGCTTCACATTCAATTCCCCATGGAGCGCGGGCTGATATTTCCCATGGCGCTGGTGCCCACGACATGGGCGCTTTGGAACATGCTTTGGCTGTGGTCTCATGCGCGCACCAATCTGTCCCTTGCGGTTCATGGAATGCTGTTGCCTTTCCTGCTGTTGCCGGCGGGAGCCGTGATTGCAAGCTGGCTGGGCATTCTTCAACTGGGGTCGAGCGGCGTGACCTGGTTTGCGACTTTCCCGGTGCCGTATGCGCTGATTGCGCCCAGCTTTCTGGCAGCTGTGGCTGGGTACTACCTGGTCTGGAAGTATGTTGTTGGCTTCGTGAATCGCGTGCTGGGGATTGCTTGAGTTTTAGTTTCTAGCTGCCAGCTTTTAGCTTCTAGCTTTCGAAGGCCCGGGAGACGGAAATGAGCTTCCAGCACCTGCAGTGGCTTTTTCCGATTGTTACTACTCTTCACAACGCGGAGGAGGCCATTTGGCTTCCGGGCTGGTCAAAACGTGCAGTTCTCTGGCGTAGACCCGTTTCGCCGGGCTCCTTCCGTCTTGCCGTGACGGTCTTGACCGTGGTGGTCTTCGCTATCACGTGGCTGAGCGCCATATCGGGCAGACAAACGGTCTGGACCTACCTGGCCTTCGGATGTATGACCGTTGCGTTGGCCAACGTGCTGATTCCGCATGTCGCGCTGACCGTGGCTCTGCGAGGCTATATGCCGGGTGTTGCAACGGCCGTGGCCTTGAATCTGCCGGTGTTGTCTCTGCTGGTGGTGTTGGCCGTCAGAGAAGGATACGTCTCCGGTTGGAAGGCCGTGGCGTATTCCGCAGGCGTGGCTGGATTGCTCATAGCGATTATCCCAGCTCTCCTCAAAATGGGAAGATCACTGAATCTTTAGAGCATTTCTCATCATGGTGTAGAGAGAGGGCCTCCCTCAGGGGCTGAAGCCCACGCTGATTTTGCAGCATCCACGGCACGACTAAAGTCGTGCCCTTTCAAAGCTGCTCTACACCAATGGAAGAACGGATCTAGGGGCCGGGCTTGAAGAAGTTTTCAAGGCCGGCGCGTTGGGCGTGGGCGGCCATTGTGGACTGAATTTCCAACGCTAGCGCCAGTGCATTGCGGCCCTGGCGGGCGGTGACGCGGGGCTCGCGGCGCGTGCGGACGGACTCCAGGAAGGAGAGAATCTCAAGCCGCAGCGGCTCGCCGGGCGTGACGGCTGGGTTGGTGAAGCTCAGGCCCGCCTGCGAGTCGGCAGGATGGATGAGCTTTGCGATTACCGCCGGATCGATCCCTGCCATGGCGGCAAACTGGGCGATCAATGCTGGGTCGATCTTCTTGAGGTCGATCTTGCCGGACGCGATTCCGGCTGCGATTCCGGGCGGCAGCATTGCGGCAATCCTCGGCGGAAGAGATGCAATTAAGTCGGACGGTGAAGCGTTGCCTGGGCCCTGATCCACGCGAATCACCAGAACATCTCGGCGCGCGTAGTCGATGGAGACATACTGGCGCGGCTCGAAGAAGCGCAGCTTGCGCACCTTCTCCGTGGAGACGCGCGAAGCGGTGAAGTTGGCCACGCAACCGGATTCGAACTCGATGCGGACGTTGGCGATATCGACCTTGGGCGAGAGGATGGGCAGGCCGACGGCGCGAACTTCGCGAACCGGCGAGGCGGCGAAAGTGAGCACGATGTCCAGGTCGTGGATCATCAGGTCGAGCACCACATCCACATCGAGCGAGCGCGGCGTGAATACGGACAGCCGGTGAGCCTCAAAGAACATGGGACGGCGCACTTTGGGCTCGACGGCCAGTACCGCGGGGTTGAAGCGCTCGAGATGGCCGGGCTGGAGAATGCGGCTTCCCTTTTCGGCAAGCCGAATCAGGTCGTCGGCTTCCGCCAGGCTGGCGGCCAGGGGCTTTTCGACCAGCAGGTCCAGGCCCGCTTCCAGCAGCGGCGAGGCTACGGCATGATGGTGGACTGTGGGTACGGCAACCGTTGCGGCATCCAGTTTGAGATCGGCCGAAAGCAACTCGTTAACCGTTGAAAAGACAGGGATCGCATACTTCGAGGCGGCAAGGGCGGCGCGGGTGGAGTGCGGCTCTACCGCAGCCACCAGAGCAACGCCCAGGCCGGCTGTTTCAAGCTCGCGATACACACGCAGGTGATTGCATCCAAAGGCGCCGGCCCCGGCGACGGCGACACGGAGGATGGATTCGCCGGCTATTGTGCCGCTCCCGCCGCAAACCCTTTTCCGGTTGAATCGGGCTCCGGTTCTCGGCCTTCAACGGCCTTCAGGCAGCGGCTGTAGAGTTCCAGCAACTGGCTTACGTGCTCCTCGGGCTTGGGCGCGGAGGAGCCGCTGAATCCCGTTGAGGGCGCGGCTGGGCGACCCACGCCTGCCGTGGCGGCCACAAACTTAAGCAGATCGAGCGCGATATCTTCATTGCGGCGGGCGCCGAGGCCCGCACCGGTAAGAGCGTCCATAGTGGAAAAGTCTCCAAGAGGGATGCTAGCAGAAAGGGGGAGGGGCGGGGCAGCTGGCTTTCGGCTTCCAGCTCTCAGCTTTCAGCTGTGCGGGCGAGGACGCCCGCACGAGAGCCGGCCGGGAGGCCGGCGCCACGGGGGGGGACGCTTCGCCGTGGGTGTGGTTAAATCCACAGGCTGGGAGGTGAAAAACCGACACTCTTGCAGGAGCCAATCTGTTCCGGCAAACGCGTGAGAAAAAGTGCAAAATGACACGAAATAGGCCCGTTTTAGTGCTGTTTTGCGCAAAAACAGGCACAAATGAGTGCGTTTTCGATGCGCTTTTATGTACTTTTTGCACACAAAATGCTAGCAGTGCTGGCACTATTGCGGTACAATGAACTCATGGCGACGATTATGATTCGAGATCTCGACGACAAGGTGAAGCGCAGCCTGCAGATTCGCGCCGCGACGAACGGGCGGTCGATGGAGGCGGAAGCGCGGGCGATTCTTACCACGATTGTGAACTATTTGCCGACTGCCGAAATGCCTGTGGCGAAGGCCGTGGCGAAGCCCTCGGCGCCTAAGAAGAAGTTGGGTACCGCAAGGGCTAAAGCCAAGCGTAGACCTTGAGGTGATTCCTTCCGGCCTTGGGGACGGAAGGAATTGGGTGGGACGCCGACGCAGGGTTCCGCTGCGCTTCACCCTGGACTATTCTCGTTTTCTCCCTCTGGGAGAGGAATCGCAGCATTATTCTTGAACGTTTCCGCCACGCCCGCATCGCGAAACGCAAGTCCTTCGGCTCCCTGCGGTCGCTCTTGATGAACGGGCAGGTTGAGGTTTGGGGTCTCCCCACCCAGCAGATTCCACGGTGTGGAATTGTCGTTCAATTATGGACACCTGCTTATGGTTCCGGACAGGAGCTACGAGCCTCATGGCAGCGGCGAACGCTGGAATGTGCTTGAAGGCATTGAGCTTAGCGATGGGAACCCTATGGCGTTGAAAATGCTGCATAATCTCTACACGACCCTGCGCCTGGAGGTTGCTATGCAGACGCTTTTCCAAGACTTGCGGTATGCGCTGCGGCAGATGGGCAAAACGCCGGGGCTGGCCCTGCTTGCCATTCTGACCCTGGCCCTGGGAGTTGGCGCCAACGCGGCCATCTTCACCGTGATTGAGAGCGTTCTGTTGCGGCCGCTTCCATACCCGCACTCCGACCGCCTGGTCTACATTGCGCCCAAACAGGACAACCCGGGCTTCGGAAGCACCTCATGGTTGAACTACCGCGATATCCGCGCCCAGTCGAAGCTGCTGCGGGACGCCGCTGGCTACTCGTACGACACCAGCGTGATCGAGAGCCGGGATGGATCGCTCAGCGTGGTTGCACCGCGCGTGACTACCAACATGTTTTCGATGTTGGGGGCGCAGGCCTTGCTGGGGCGCACATTCAGCGATGCGGAGGGCTTGGCCGGCGGGCCGCTGGTGGTGCTGCTGTCAGAAGGCTTGTGGCGGAATAGCTTCAACGCCGATGCGAAGATTGTTGGCAAGACGGTGAAAATTGGCGGCCAGGCGCGCACCGTGGTTGGAGTGATGCCGGATTCTTTCCGCTTCCCCGACGAAATGGGCGCGGATCTGCGCAAGGGTATCTGGCTTCCACTGCAACCTTCTCCGGAGATGCTCAAGGATCGCGGGTATGCTTTCTTCCTCGTGATCGGCGAACTCCGGGCCGGGGTGACAACCACGCAGTTGCAGCGGGAGGTTGATGCCATTGCCGCGCACATTCCCCGGGATAAGAGCCAAAGCAAGCTTGCATTCCAGACCGGACTCTACCAGGAAGGACTGACCGGGCCTGCGCGTCCGGTTCTGTATGGGCTGCTGGGCGCGCTGGCGCTGGTGCTGCTGATTGCCTGCGCCAATGTATCGAATCTGCTGATAGCGCGCTGCCTGGGCCGGCAGCAGGAGTTCGCGGTGAGGTCGGCGCTGGGCGCGAGCCGGCTGCGGCTGATGGGACAGATGTTGTCAGAAGGGATGGCGCTGAGCCTGCTGGGTTGCGGCGCGGGGGCCGGACTTGCGCAACTGGCGATGGTGGCGGTACACAAGCTGCCCGATGGAACCATTCCACGCGGCGATTCGATCTCCATTCACTGGACGATCGTGCTGGTGCTGGCGGTGATAGCCGTTGTCACCACGGTGTTGTCGTCCCTGCTGCCGGCGCTGCTGGTGGCGCGAGCCAATCCGCAGGCGGCGCTGCAGACGGCATCGCGGGGCATTGGGTCGCGCACGGTCAGCGGAAGGCTTAGCGGAGGGCTGGTGGCGGGCGAGGTAGCTCTCTCCACGCTGCTTCTGATCGGAACCGGTCTGCTGTTCCACACGCTTTGGAATCTTGAACAGTCGAGGCTGGGCTTTGAGACGGAGCATATAACCACCTTTACGGCCATGCCCGCGGATGCGGCCGGGTTTTCTGCAATGGCAGTCTCGGAAGACACGGCCAATGCTCCGGTTTCCGTTGCCACATTGACCTACGAGCCAGTGTTGGAACGAATCCGCCAATTGCCCGGTGTTGCCGCCGCGACCATGGCCACTTCTCCGCCTTTGTCTGGAATGGGTATTGGTTCGAGCTTTGAGATTGTGGGCCAGGCGAAGGATGCGGCCAAACCTCCCCAAGCGAACGTGACCGCTGTGGGGGGAGACTACTCCCGCACCTTCGGCACGCCGGTTTTGCGGGGGCGCATGGTGGGGGACGGAGATGTGCTGTCAACTCCGTTCGCGGTCACTATCAATGAAACGCTGGCCAAGAGTTACTTTCCAGGCTCGGACGTCATTGGAAAGCAGATCAATCTGGGCGGGAAAGACACAGGCATGATCAAGCCCTACACGATTGTTGGCATTCTGGGCGACCAGGTGGACAAGAGTGTCGGCAGCGCGCCTCAACCGCTGATTCTTGTGCCGGAGCAGCAGGTTCCCACCACTTCGCTGTTCTACCAGGCACTGCTGAAGACCGTCGTCACGTTTGTGGTGAAAACGCGGGGCAACATTCCAGTCGCACAGGAGATGCATTCAGTCTTCCATCAATACGCTCCCGGCTTTGCGCTGGATAGCTTCAAAACCATGCAGGAGACCGTGGAAGCAAGCACTTTCAGCCAAAGGCTGGGACTGTATCTTGTGGGCTCGTTTGCAGGCCTCGCGGTGGCGATGGTATTTGCGGGTCTTTACGGCGTGCTGTCGCAACTGGTGAGCTACCGGCGGCGCGAAATCGGCGTACGGATGGCACTGGGGGCAACGCGATTGAGCGTGGCGCAACTGGTTCTTCGCCAGGGGTCGGTGCTTGTAGGCGCGGGCATGGGAGTTGGCCTCATTCTGGCCGTTGCGACGGGTCGGCTGATCAAGAGCTTCCTTTACCAGGTGCAGCCTCTGGATTTGTGGACCTACGTTGCTGTGGCATTGGCGCTGATGATCATCGGATTGACGGCATCGCTGCTTCCGGCGCGGAGAGCCGCATCGATTGAGCCTATGCAGGCGTTGCGGGAAGTCTAGAGCCTGTTATTAACTTTGCGTGAGTTGCCGGACGAGGTTTGCGAGCATCAGTATGGCGAACGCGAGGTAGTGTATCCCCGCAAGGGTTTTTCCCAGCCGTTCGTAGTCTCTGGCCAGTCGGCG
>Ga0302320_10008386_pt1 | contig 22534 bp, 27 predicted proteins | sample Bog_T0_3_FD_202130 | JGI IMG/M metagenome (GOLD analysis project Ga0302320, IMG submission 202130) | Peat permafrost microbial communities from Stordalen Mire near Abisko, Sweden - Bog_T0_3 | ecosystem: Environmental > Terrestrial > Soil > Wetlands > Peat | place: Sweden: Abisko, Stordalen Mire... | reverse complement strand
CTGGTAACCGCAGACAGAGATTGAGACTTCTTTTGGGATTGAAGCGTCACTAAATGAGCCCGCAAATCCTTAAACATTTCATGCTTAATATTATACTCATTCTCTTGAAGAACTACTTGCTTACCAATCTGTTCTCTCAGATTAATTACCAAGGGAGCTTTTAGATTGGCAGTCATTTGAGTGACATCTTCCGGAATCGTGAGTATGCTAAAAACTGCAGACTGATTGATATTTTCTAATTTAAGTTCGCGGAGCTCTGCAGCAGATAACCTTGCGGAATAGTCACGCTTAAATATCTTTGGCTCGAGCATTGGAAATGCAATCTCTAAATTCTCCAATGACTGGAGCCACAAAATTAAAGTCTCATCACCGGGATCAACTAAACAAAATTTCTTGTATTCCGGAAACCCAAAAACACCTTGCGGAATAGTAATTGTTTCATCGTCTCCGACAGTGATCTGGCCAAAACGTCCTGTTTTTATGATCACGACTAACCCCTTGCATGAGTGATAGGCGAAAAAACTACCCTTTTAATATTTTTGACACCTGAGCCATCGCTATCGGAGCCTTTACAGCTTCCTTGTTTTGCTCTTGGATCGCTGCATAGACTTCTTCACGATGAATCTTGGTCTCTTTAGGGGCTTGGATTCCCAAACGCACCTGCTTACCTTTTATTTGTACCACAACAACCTTAATATGGTCATCAATAGCAATGCTTTCCCCAAGCTTACGGGTCAATACTAACATAAGATCTCCATCTTTGCGTAAGGCGAGTATTCCTTCACCGAAAAAACCTTTATTCTAACGCTCCGCCACTTGCAACTGATTTCTCTTTGTGTCACTTTTTTTTTCGCATCCTTACCTGGCATGAGGTAACTTCATAACCTTACTTCAAAAAGTCCAACAGCGTTGGCTGAATGAGCCTTTTTGAGCTAGCCAGAGAACTACGAAAAACCGTTTCTTCTTTTCCCAAATCACTCACTACTTGTGCCATATCGGCATCTTCTAAAGCAGAGTTAAGGGATGCATTTGTAAGATTATGCCGATCGATGGCTTGAGTGGTTGACTGGAGACCTTGAATCCGTGAACCTATTTTTGCTCGAGTCGCGACCATCTTGTCGTAAATTTGATCAAAACGTTCCAAAGTGCTTCTAATTCCTTCCAGACTCCCAGTCAGCAGTGCGATCCGAAAGTTTTGAAGCTCATCAAATAAATTCACATTTTCAGGCAGGTTGGCATTGTCAGATGGAGCTTCGTCCAAGCTTTCCAAATTCTCCAAATTCTCCAAATTCTTAGGATGAGTATTAAATACATCCACTCCCGGAATGTTCATGGAAATAAAAACATCACTTCCAATTTCAACCATCATTTCGCCTTCATCCCCGAGATACTGTCCCTCGGGATCCACCGGCGGGCTTTGCGTTTTGTATCCGCCAAAGAGATACCGATCGCCCACTCTTCGATTGGCAATCATAACAGCTTGTTTGAATAACTGACCGGCTTCTTCAGCCACTCCTTGCCGCGTGTCCTCATTCGAGCTTGCTGCACTGGACTGGTTCAAAGCAATTTCCTTAGCCCGCAACACTAACTCAGTCAGATCTGAAATGGCATGGTCGGTATTGTCAAGAAAACCCTCGGCCATTTTTGAATTCATTTGGAATTGGTTATTATTAAACTTGTCCGTGCGCATTTCTAGAATTTTCGCAGCACCAATCGGATCATCCGAAGGCGTATTGAGCTTTTTTAAAGTTGAGGACTGCAACTGAAGATCCTGCATGCGCTCACGACTTCTGCGGATGCTATCCCGAACAATGCCATAGTTTGTATTTTCAGTTACTCTCATGACTTATTAGTCCCGTTTCAGTGCTAAAACTGTTTTCAACATGTCGTCGGCCACCTGAATGACTTTGGCAGACGCATCAAAAGCATGCTGATACTGTAGTAAATTGGTCGTTTCCTCATCAATCGAAACTCCAGAAATTTGATCTCTCACCTTCCCCAGTTGAGTCATGATGTCTCTTTGCTGATTGAGAGCAAACCGATTTCGCTGCGCAGCCACCCCCACATCACTTACAATCGAGTTGTACCACTCATCCACGGTAGCGTTGCCTTGGTCCATCAGCCTTTCGTTCTGCAATTTGGAAATAGCAATCGCAATGCGATTATCTCCAGGAGCATTGGCAATCATTGCTGTTGCTATATTATTAGCACTTGCTTGAATATCATCAGAAAGACCGATGAACTCAGCTGCCCTTTGTTTTTCCTCCAAAGGCTTAAAATACGAAATATGAGTAAGCCCCCCAGCAGTTATGCCCTGCTGATGAATTGCATTAACCGATTGAGTCATCGAAAAGGCCAAGTCATCTAAGCGACTCAGAACTGTTGAAATAGCTTTATCTCTCACCTCTACCAAAGCTCCCAGCCGTCCACCTTTTACTTGGTGGGTAATCACCCCAGGCACCTTTCCAGTTGTTTTGATATCAAAGGAGTTATCGGGTTTCCCATCGGAGTTCGCAGGAGTCCTTTCGACCGTGAGTTTATCTACCTCTCCTGATGATATCAGGGGTCCTCCTCCGACTAGATCGACATTAAAATTTCCATTTTTGTCCCTGTGCATAGAAATATCAAATAGTGAGCCTAATTTTTTAAGAGCTAAGTCTCTTTTGTCTAAAAGATCATTGGGGGAGCCCCCTGCAACTTCCAAAACATTAATTTTTCTATTCAGTTCTGCAATGTCACCGATAGTGGCGTTTGCTTCTTTGGTATAACCTTCAATTCTGGAGTCCACATGCCTCACTACTTCATTCACTTCATTTCTGATTCGATGAAAATCATTTACCATCGCTTGAGTTGCTTCACGAACCGACTGACGAACTGCTGGGTTTTCAGACTCCTCTGAAAGTTTCCGAAATTCATTGAAGAATCGAGACACAAGCCGATTCAAACCGTCTCCGTTCATTTCGTTAAAGATGTCCTCAACTTGCTTCAAAACCAGATCCTTCTCCTCGTAATGAGATAGATCCTTTTGGCCAATTCGAAGTTGTTTTTCTATATACTCATCATTGACTCTTTCTACCCTCGATAGACGAGTCCCGCCTCCAATAACATTATTCTCAAAAGACGCCCCAGTATCAGCAGTAGTGGTCTGTACTCTTTGTCTAGAAAATCCTTCAGTATTGGCGTTTGTGATATTGTGGCCAGTCGTGGCAATTGCGATTTTCGAAGCAATCATTCCTGACTTGCCAGTGTTTAATATATTTGGGATTGCCATGGTGCTCTTAGGCCTCCTTGGATAGCAATCGGGAAACCTGAGGACGACTCTTTTGCTGTCCCTGATGAGTATAGGTATTAGAGCGAGGAACGGTTTCTCCCAAAATATTTTTCTTCATGTTATGGAGATGACCCAGTGATTGCTCTATCAGAGCACGATTGTCCTGATTTTGCTCCGAAATGCGTTGTATCAATAATTTTAGAGTATTATATGCGGTTCGAAGCTGCTCTGCTCCTTTAGCATCATGACCTTGAATTTGTATAATCAGATGGGGAAGAGTGAGTTCTTTAAAAGGTTTTTTCCACAAGACTGCGAGTTCCCCCATGGCTCTCAATCGTTCGGATTCTACCTGATGAATCGACCCCAGGAGAGCCTGTTTATGACTCGTCACTGAATGGATAGCACTCAAATCGGCTTGAACAAGAGATTCTCGTTCCGTGCGTACTGCCTCAAGCAGCTGCCGATGAAGTCCCACTAGCTTTTGCAGCTTCTCATAAACTTGTGTCAATATTTTGTCCACGTCGCAATCCTCCTGACTGCTCCGAGCAACTTCTTATTCTACGAATTCGCTCCGAATTCTCGCTGAATTCACCCTGAATTCTTAAAGACCCTTTTCCTCGAATCCTTCTCAGAAAGGACCTCTTCCCACTCCAGTTAACCAGTGCTCAACTGATTAACCGACTCCTGGAAACCCAAAATGTTCATCCACTAATCGATCGGCGATCGCATCGCTATCCACTCGATAATTGCCACTTTCAATTCGGCTCTTTAGATTGGCTACCTTGTCCTCACGAATATCGGGAGTCTCCGATGCAATGGCTTTTGCACGACCCATTTCCTTACTTTTTGAAGAAATTTCAGCATTAACCGAGGAATTGGATTTTTTATCAACTTCACTTGTTGAAGACTTTTCGGGCCGATCCACCTTTTTCATTTCCCCAGCATGTCCTGCCCTGCCAGCCTGTTTAGGGCTGGCCGTCTCATTTCCTGTAACCCTCATGGCTTCTCCTTCATTGGAACTCGATCTTTTCCCTGAGCTCCATGACTACTATTGTACCCTTGTGAATCCAGATAAGCAATGATCTGATCCGCCAATCCCAATCCTGACGTGCTTCCTCTGGTTCCGGCATTTGTTCCTACACTCGTTCCTACGCTCGTTCCTAAATGATGGGCTGCCTTCTGAGCAAATTCCGAATCAAGCATCCCCCGGTAAATTTCAGTTGCAGGAGATTCCAAGTCCATCTCATTTTTCGGCACACTTTGCCTCATAACTCTCATCATAGTATCAATAAACATAGCCTCCATGCCCTCTGCCGCTTTGAGTATTTCAGGATTCACTTTGGAACGATCTATAGTTGGCATTCTCCGCGAAGGAGTCACCGGAGCCGAGTGTGCATTTTCCGAATGAGGAGAGGGAAGAAATGACCTCACGCTTTGAATCGAGTCAGCCATTCTTCCCCCTTTTGTCATGGTCACGAAACTTGGCCACCCCAACCCGATTCCATTCAGGTTCAGGCAAAATCAAGACATTCAGACCCACCATCCTAGCAGGCCGTTGCTGCTGTCCTGTTTCCTGGATAATACAGCCCGGCACATCTTCCATGATGTTTGAGGGTGTGTTTTTTCCAAGTCGCTTCCCCAACAAATTTTTAGTCACCTTACATCACCTCCAGCTCAGCCTGAAGGGCACCTGCTTGTTTCAAAGATTGAAAGATCGCAGTCAAATCTTTTGGCTGGACGCCCAACGTGTTAAGAGCTTTTACAAGGTCTGACACAGTGGCACCCGGCTTAAATTCAGTAAATCTCTCCGGTTTAACTCCCTTAGGAGCTCCCTTGACTTCAATCGCAAGCTCTCCATGAGCTAGAGCAATGGGGCTAATATGAATTTTTTCTCCCATCACAATCGTTCCGGTCCGCTCGTTGAGCACCACCCGAGCTTTAGAATCAACATTAATATTGATATTCTCCAATAGAGCCAGTAGCTCCACAGAATTCCCATCATAATTAAATGGTACTACAACATCAATAGTTCCACTATCTCTTGCTGTCGCAAATTTTCCACCCAGTTCTCCATTGATCACTGCAACTGTTCTTGCCGCTGTTGTAAAATCCGCCTGATGTAGGGCTAATCTAAAATTCTTCTTTTCAGCAAAATTACCTTCTAAATCCTTTTCAATAGTAGCCCCTGAGACTACTCTTCCAACCGTAGGAAAATTCTTCGAATTACCATCAATCAAGCTCCCAATACTCACAGGCCCTTGAGCAACAGCATAAACATTTTGATCTCCAGCTCGCAAGGGGGTCACCAACAGGATGCCTCCTTCCAAACTTGCAGCATCACCAATGGAACTCACGGTTACGTCTAGCTGATTTCCCACTCTAGCAAAAGGAGGTAACTTAGCTGTAACAATGACACCTGCAGCATTTTTAGATTTCACATTTGCATTATTTTGAATATCTAATCCTAGTTTAGAAAATAGCCGACCTAAGGACTGACTAGTAATATCAGTACTGGAGTCACCTGTTCCCTTAAGTCCAACTACAATTCCATATCCTATGAGTATATTTTCTCTCACTCCTTTTACTGTTGCAATATCTTTTAGACGAGCTGCTTCGCTCGGCACCGGAAGTGCGAGTATCATCATCACTACTATGAGCGCGAATACAAACGCCAACACGAGTGAAGACTTAGTGGGATACTTCAATATGATATTCATATAGCTTTCCTGATTTTATCGCGTCGTTTTCTTCACTCATATCAGTTGACCTAACTACTCCAACAACACTCACCAGTCGCGGAGGTCCATTTTTATATAATATCCGTTTCAATGTCCTGATTTTATAGTTTCCATTCGGGTACCGTTCGATGATCTCTCCCATCATCAGATCACCCGGCTTCACTTCTAGAGATGGATAAATATCTACATCAGTCATACTGGCTCGTGGAATCAGTCGTTCCAGTTGTTCTGCAGGCAACTTTAGATTTGCTGGATCTGCTAGATCTGCGAAATCTGCCGCATCGGCTAGATTTGCCTGCTGATTCAATAAAGGTGATTCTTTTCCACTGGCTGAAGACTTTTCCTGCCCTTTTGCGGATTCCTTTTTTTCTGAAGCTGGACTTCGATCAGGAGCCGATGCGTTTGTCGTTAAATTGTCCTTTTTAAGTTTCTTTTCCAAGTCAGCAAAAAATTTCTTTCTTATTTTATCCTGAATAATACCGACCTCATCGGCCTGCTCACGAGAACTCAAAGTACGTTTTACTTCCACCCCAATGTCTTTATGCAGATCTGCCTCTACTGTCAAAGCGATGAGATCCCCTGGATTTTTAATTCTATTCTTTGTAAAAAAGTAGTTAATTTGCCCACTAGAGGCCCAAAGAGATCCTTCCTCTTGGGACTGATCCACAAAGTCGGACTTAGTCACTCGATTGATGCGTTTATATTCTCTCTGAGCTACTGGCTCAACATGAGGCACCGTTCCAGATGAGATCAAGGGTCGATCCAACGAGTTTTCTGGGCTTGGGCGGAGGGTTTCTCGGGAGTTTTCCTCAAGACTATGCTCAGAAATCCAACTGTTTTGATTCCCACCATTTCGAACTGGCACTGGTCTTCGCTGCGTGTCATCTGCTGGAGCTCGGTTCCTAGATCGTCTTTCTGGCTCATACGCCTCTGGGGCAGTACTGTCTCTTGCAGAGATCCTATCTGTTCGCTCCACAGCTGCCTCTGATTCGTCCCAATCTTTACCCGAATCTTTGCCCCAATCTTTACGAAGATCTCCCCAAAACTGAGAGCACGATGTCATGCAGGTCACAGCTACAGTTAAACTAATAAAATATAAGATATTTTTATTCATATCTTAACCTCAACTAGACTACCTGCTTTCAGCAACCCGAGAAGCTCTCTCTTTCCTTTGGTTGTCATGATCCGCATTTTTTTACTAATATATCCGGGCTCTTCTGCAATCCCGGAGGTACTAAGGATCACATCACCTGAGATAAGCCGGACTTGAATCAGATCCCCTCTGCGGACATCGGGCGAGCGTTGAACTGCCGAACTGACTAAAAACTGCCCTTCCAAGATGGATTGAATGGCTTCAAGTCCCTTGATTTCATTTTTAGCAGGAAAAATAATACCTCTAAATTCGCGTCCAATCCCAGTGGATATATTTATTTTTTGTGTATCAAACAAATCAGAAGTGAGTATTTGTCCTGGATGGATCCTCTTCATAGCAATTCTAGCTGAAACCCACGCTGTAAATTGGACCCAACCTTCTGCTGTTTGATCTTTTTTGACGCTCTCTACTACAAAGTGAAGATTCCCTCTCCCATCATCTCCATAGATCGAAATATTTCCAATTGAATCAGGAAGTCCTGCTTGAACCCAGCGAACCGAGCCTGAAAAGATGACATCAGCTCCACCAAAGTATTTTTGGGTTTCCTTTCTGAGTGCGGAGACAAAAGAATCCACCAGACCTTCTGACACAGCTGTCTCAGCAAAACTGGGCTGAACCAAAATTGGACCAAAGCACAACCCAACCCAAAGATAGAAAATACTCTTTCTCAACTGGCAGCACTCCTATTTAATGTTCACCGTAGCACCCAACATCTGATCTGCCACTCCCATCACTTTAGTTCCCATTTCATAAGCACGCTGGGTAGAAATCATATCCACCATGCTATTGGCGACATTCACGTTGGACCCTTCCAGGGCTCCTTGCTGAATCATTCCGAATCCATTTTCTCCTGGAATACTCTGAACGGGAGCGCCACTAGCTAAGGTCGTTCGATAAAGTCCTTCGCCTACTGCCATCAGTCCTTGGTCATTGGGAAAGTTCACCAACTGAATCTGCCCTACCAACGCCTCACTACTTGACCCTGGCATCGACACCTTCACTTCACCCGAGTGGCCAATCGTGACATTGAGCGCATTAGATGGAATGGTCATCTGAGGAATCAGTTTTGAACCATTCGTAAGCTGAATAATCCCCTGAGAATCTACATGGAATGCTCCGGTGCGTGTATACATCACTTCTCCTTGCGGAGTTTGCACGGGAAAGAATCCTGAACCATCAATCATGAGATCATAGGGATGGTAGGTCATTTTTGCAGGTCCTGGCTCAAAGTTTTTGTGAGAGGCGCCTACTTTTACCCCCATTCCATACTGCACGCCCACTGGCGTCTGACTACTCGCACCTAACGAACCTCCGGGCTGCTTGACTGTTTCATACATTAGATCTTGAAACTCAGTCGTGGTTCTCTTGTAGCCATCCGTATTTACGTTCGCTAAATCATTGGCGATATTTTCAATCTTAGACTGTTGAGCTTCTAGGCCTGTGGCTGCAGCCGTCAGCGCTCTAATCATAATTTGCCTACTTCATTTGCTTCTTTTCCCATCATATCTCCATAGGTTTTTAATGATTTTAAGTCGTGCTCAAAAAGACGGTGCGCTTTTATGAGATTTGTCATTTCCTCAATAGGATTTACGTTGGAGTTTTCTATCACTCCCTGGTGGACTTGAGTGTGCCCAGCGGAAATTGTATTGTTTGGCTTTGTATTCTCAAACAGTTGCCCACCCTGTTTTCTGACTTTGTTTAAGTCCTGGAATTCCACAATGCTTAGTTTTCCGATGAGCTCTTCACCAGCATAAATTTCTCCCTGTGGATTGATGATAAAGTGCGTACCACGATCTTTCAGATTAATGGTTCGAGACGACACAGCATCCGCTGGATTTACTGGTCGGCCTGCACTCAATCCCGTGGGTTCAGCCAACAAGACAGGATACCCTTCGGAAGTCACCAATCGACCATCTTGCCCAACTTTTAAGCTTCCCTGCCTGGTATATCGGATCCCTCCAGGGGTACTCACCTCGAAAAATCCGGGACCGTCTAATGCAAGATCAAATTGCGACTGAGTTACGCGAAGATTGCCCTGGCGAAAGCTCGTATGAGCTCCATCCATAACCACGTACGATTGATCTCGTCCGTCTAGCGGATAAAAATCTTTATCTTTAATTTGGCCACGAGGAATATCTGCCGCTTCGTGCTCTCGCTCAACGGTTGCCAAATATTCTTTGAACGTTGGAACATCTTTTTTAAACGCTGGGGTGTCCGCATTCGCTAGATTGTTGGCGATAATATCGAGATTCTGTGATTGAGCCGAGGCCCCTGCTGCTGCAGTCCACATTCCACTTGCCAATTCTTCCTCCTAGCGACGTCCAAAAATATTTCATGCTATTTTTGAGTACTGCTTCAACAAGAGAAGACTTAGCAATCGGCATGCCTAGACATTCCAAAAATACTCATGGAACGAACCAAGGGGTAAACTCTGTTGAAACCATTTAAGTATTTTAGAGAGCTGCCGATAGTAAAAAGCTGAGCTAAAGCTACTGTCTCCTGGCAGAGATCTATTTTTCCGGCACTTTTTGCCTAAAAATAGGAACTATTTTGCCTACTTTTTACATTTCAAATCCAATTTTTGTCCCAAGATAGTTCATTCCTAACGGACTGTAGGCACCTTCTATAGTGAACTTCAAACCAATCAAGGGCACTTTCATGCTAATCCCTCCGAAGAAAAAGGTTCCTGCCCCACTTCCTGATTGAGTCACCACAATGGGCGCAATCGATGGAAGTGGTGGGGACAGTGAGGGAACCGGGACCGTAAGCTGCAGACTTCCATAGGTATATTGGTATCCCAGACCCAGATAGGGGTCTGCAAAACTGAGCTTTTTTGAAATCAATAATTGCGGTGTAATAGTAGCTGTTTGCACCGAAATCGCATACCCGGTATAGTTTATATTTAAGTTATTCACATTATAAGACCCTCGAAGCGCCCAGGTTGCACCTTCTTCGGGTTCCCAAATCACCACCTTGATGTCGCCACCCATCAGAAGAGTACCACCAACGTACGGCCAGCTAGGCATCGTGGGGAGCGCTGAAAACCCAATGTCTATTTTTTTACTGATTCCTTTGTGAATGTGCAATCGGATCGAAGGAATAATCGGGATTGTAGGACTTGATGAACTCGCCGAACTCGATGGACTGCCTGCTCCACCCATAGACCCTAGACTCCCTAGCGCGGAGGACAATGACGCTGGAGGCTGCACTAAGGTGGTCTCTAACCCAACATCCAGCCCTAAACTCATCCCTAATGCTGTGGCTGGCTGATAAGACCTGTGATCCATATTGAGTCCCACCGTCTGAACAAAGGCGTTTCCTAATCCAGATGGAATGAGAGAACTGAGATCAGGAATCGAGGGAGCACTGAGGCTTTGCCTAGACGAAAAAAAATCTACCAAAAGGATGAGGAGTACTACCAGCATGCGTCCTTGCATTACAAAGTGACGTATCGGAAAAAATCTACAAATCTAGAATTCCAACGGGAAGGTACCGCCAGATGGCTAATTCTTGCCCAGCTGCTGCCGGTGAAATTTTTGAAGTCCCCACAACGGAGTAAGTACCCACTGCATCCACTTGAATGGAGCCTGGAAAGTCATAAACATTTGCGGCACTCATAGCACCAGAAGCACCGGTTGCAGGAGTGGTAACATACCCCTGAGTATTAAAAAGGGAATCCAGGCTACCAGAAAACCCAGTTCTCCATACAGCCACTTGAGTTCGAGAACTCGCATTGAGACTTGGCCCCGCAACCACATACCGCTGGTTCACGGAATCGATCGCAAGCGAGGACCCACTATCATTGGCAGTGGCAGCTCCCGCAGCTCCGCCAGAAGCCCCATAATGGGCATACCCTGACGTCCCAAAAGTACTATCTAGAGATCCTGAACTGAGGTACCTCCACAGAGTCATTTCTATCCCGCCTGAACTGTTTTTGCTTGAACCTGAAATAACATAGGAGCCATTGGAGTTGGCTGAGTCCAGCGCAAGAGCTCGACCGATATCTGATAAATTGGCACCGGTGCCGCCTGCTGCGCCGGTTAAACCGGAAAGTACCACTCCTGCATTCCCAAAGGAACTGTCCAAAGAACCACGGCTGTTAAACCTCCAAATAGCTAACTGCTGTTGGGATGAATTGGTATCACTGGAGCCTGCAATAATGATATTTCCCTGGGAATCTATTTGAACAGCATAGCCCACATCGTTCTTAGTGGATCCAGCAGCCCCACCTGCCACCCCAGCAGCTCCGCCATCATTATAAGATCCAGAAGAAGCAAAAGAAGTATCCAGGGCACCGTTAGCAGTGAATCGAGCCAATAACAGGCTGTAGCCAGAAGCGTTTTGGCTTCTTCCCACAACGATAATACGTTGCTGAGAATCCAAAACCATTGCTTTTGGCTGGTCGTTTACTGCAGAAGCTGGAGACATCCCAGTCAATCCAGGAGAGCCCGTATGGTAAATCCCTGCAGTTCCGAATGTTGTATCTAGGACACCACTCGAAGTGTACCGAAGGAGCGCAAGCTCCCTTCCTGTGTTGGTATTATTAATACTCGTTGCCAACACTATATATCGCCCTGAGGAGTCAATCCTCAAATCCACTACGGAGTCGTTTTCGGAAGCTCCGCTAGCTCCTGCCACTCCAGTACTCCCATAGTGGATCGAGCCTGAAACATTCGACTGCGCATTTTTAAATGAGGTATCAAGCATGCCATTGGGTAAATATCTCCACAAGGCAACCTCCTGCCCCGAGCCATTCTTACTATTGCCTGCGACCACATACAGACCGTTGGAATCGAATCGATGCATCACACCTGCATCCAAAACGCTAGCTGAAGTATTTGCTCCAGCAGCTCCCGGCAACCCAAACCCCACATAGCCAAATCCGAGATTAAAATGCTGAATCACAGAAACAGGAAGACTGCAGTACGAAGTCCCTTCAGTTACAAGTGATGCTTTGAGATAAACCAATTGCTCATAAACTCCAGACGGGGGTGTTAGGGTAACTCCCGCAAACTGGGCCACTCCTTGCGATAAGGGCAACGGATTGCTCGTTGCCGCAAGAGTACCTGTGGAGGCTTGAGTGCAACTCGCATTTGTGTCCACTTCCAGCTGTACGGAATCTGAAAAACTCGTATCCACAGGCAAGGAGCTACTGAGTTGAAAAACAGAGAAAGCTGGCTGAGGGAGCATCGCCATTCCCGCATAGGTAATGATGTTTCCATTTGTCATCCCAAACGCAATATTTTGTCTCCCCGTTTGAGAAACAGAGCATCCTGAAAAAGAACAAACCAAACAAATGAAAATTAATGACTGCACTACTCCACGGGCAGGATTCCTGAGGGAGTTTAAACAGATCAAATCCATACCCTCTATTTTACCCTATTTCTACAATAATATCTCATGAATTTATTCTATATTTTATAAATAAATTCATGAGGTTATGGACATAAACTAGATAGGTGGTCTATAGAAATCTATTGCTTGGCATTTGGGTTTCAGGTTTTATCATCTGAATCACTTCTCTAGGCAAGACGGCGGTACTAAGCTACCCACTTTAGCTAGAACTCGGTCTCTGGCCTCAAAATCAATCCTTCTTTGAAAACTGCATTGACCCTTAGCAACACTCGCAAGACAAGCGTCAACAGGATTTTCTTCAAAATTGTTGCGATAATTTGCTAAATCTAGAAGATCCTGGTCACTATATCCAGCTAGATCTCTCAACGTCGGTTTAATCTGATCTCTTAATCTGGGATAAGCTGCATAAGCAATCTGAGCAAAAAGGACCTGATTCACTTTGCTCTTTTGAATGGAATTAAAATAATGAATGAAACTCTCTTGAAAATCATATCTAAAAGCAATTTTTAAAACATCATTAAAAAATTCAGCCCTCACTTGAGAGGCGTTTGGATTTGAACGTGAAATATCTCTTACCCGGAGATCCTTATAAAGTTGAGTCATTTGCTCCTGAGCTTCTCGGGATTTTAGAGCTATCACATTTCGTTGTAGCTCCCTATTAAGTTGCTGCGCCCGGATTCGACTTTGTTCCCACAGCTGACTCTGCGACCAGTAAAAATTCACTTGAGTGTTTCCAGCATATGATAGGGAACAAATAAACAATAAAACAGCACAACTAAAAAGATAACCATTTTTCATAAACAACATCTATGATAAGTGTTGCCATTGATCAAGATCCTATGTGACTTTTTTTCAGTAGATCAGAAGGTACTTACTCCTTCAATAGCTCATCAAATGAAATTATATTATCAAAATATTCTGACTCATAAATTTTTGGATCTAGCTCAGAACAGTGTATTAGAGCTTTCCTTATGCTTATGTGCTTAGGCGTAATGAGTTTTTCAATTTTGTTTTCAACTTCTTGAATTACTGAAGACGATAAATACGTAGATGTTTTCATTTCGCATATGTATAGCTCATGTTTTCCTTGAATTAATAAATCAATTTGACAGGGCTGGCTGCGTAATGTTTTTCTTTGATAGTAAGGCCCAAATTTAAGTGTATCAATGCATTTTATATTTAAATGAGAAAAAACGCTTTCTAGATTATTTAAAATTAGTGCTTCAAATTGTAATCCAATAATAGCTTCATGACCTTTGAGTTCTGAAAAAGATGCTAATTTAAAAATATTACTATTAATTTTATCTTTATCAGAAATTCTATATTTTATGATTTCATTTTTAGATGCCGGGCTTCTTAAATCCCAATCTGGATTATTTGAAATAAATCCTGCAACAATAAGGTCCTTAAGATAAGATGATATTTTCCCTCCAGGGGGAGTATCTAATTTTTGACATAACTCAGAGAGTGTAAGCGCTCCATCAGCTAAGGCCATGACCATGTCTCGATAAGAAGGAGCGCGTTTTTGAAAAATATCATTAAATATCTTATCAAATTCAGAAAAAAGGATGCCATTTTTTGTAAAACACAAATCCTTGATATTTTTATCCGTATTTTGTGAAAGGTTAATTTCTTCAAGATACCTAGGAACACCACCGGTTACACAAAAAAGACGTAGTTTTTCTTTGGCTGAGATTATGTCTTTTTTATTCCTAAAAAACAAATTACATTCAGAAAGCGACATCTCTCTTAAAGGGATTTCAAGTGAGATACGTCCAACGAAATCTGTAGAGTTTAAAATATTGTCACTTATCCAAGTTGAAACACTACTAAATAACACAAGAATAAGTCCTGTGTTATTTTTAAACTCAGTATCCCATGCTACTTTGAGAGTAGCTGAAAACGAAGGGTCAAAGGCACCCATCCAGGAAATTTCATCTAAAAAAACGAGATACTTTTTTTCCCTATCGCATGCGATAAAACTTGAAACCCTTGTCGCCAATTCGTAATCGGATGATTGGGGGAGTGAGTTTGAGAAGAAAATTCACCCATAAAGTGATTTAGTTGATTAGAATTAACTAGGCCAGTATTTGGAGCAAGTCCTTGAATTTCAAGAAAATTTGGAAATTGTTTTCCAAATTCCCGTATCAAAGCACTTTTTCCAATCCGACGTCGACCATAGCAAACAACTAAACCTGATTTTTTTAAGGAAGCAAGTCGTGTCAGTTGAGCCAGTTCTTGTTTTCTAGCTATGAAATTCACGAATTACATCGGTGCAAAAAATCGACATATGTAAGCTGCATAGGCAATCTGAGCAAAATTTAGCTTTATTAGGAAGCTATTTTCGTCTAATGAATTATTTTGGATAGTCTTAAAATAACGAATAACGAGCACTGAAAAATCATACTCAAAAGCAATACTTAAGATATCATTAAAAAACTCGGTCCTTACTTGGGAGGCATTTGGATTTGATTCCGTAATATAACTAGACATGAGATTCTCATACAATTGCGTGATTCGATTCCTAGCTGCTTAGTTTTTTGGGCTATCTCAATACGTCGTTGCTCCAATTGCAGTTGCCGCTGCCTTTCAAGTTCCTCTGCCCGGATTCGATTCATTTCTTGTAATCTAAAAGCCTCCAAATCCTCTACCATTTGAAGCGGTGGGAAAATGAGCTTAGTTGTACTGTTCCCAGCATAAGCAGATGTACAAATGAAAAAAAGTACAGCACAGCTTAGGAGATATTTATTTTTCATAAGCAATACCTTACTGAGGGATACAAAGAAAGACTGAGCACGCAAAACATGAGCCAACTCCTTTAGTCCACACACCCTCTGATTTTTTCTAAATTAAAGCTATTGTAAGTCTTTTAGTTTTTTAATCCAAAAAGTGCATTTTTTCACAATGAATATTTTTTATTACAGTTAAACTTTATTAGTTGACCCCCTCCTCAGATCCATTCCAAATCTCAGAATCAGAAGCAGAGCTTTTACGCTATGAGAACGATCGCCGGTAAAGCCGGCATCGATTCTAAAACTGAACTCTGGCTCATAGGATTCTCGCTTGCTATATGTCGAGTAATTTACTATGTAACTGTCAACTTTTTAGGGAACCAAAGCATGAAGACAGTTCGACTCAGTTTATTAGTTACCGTGTTTTTCTTTTTAGCTATGGATAGTTTTGCGGTAGTCCACGTGCCAGGCTACGACATCGTCGAGCCCCAAGATGACGATTGGAGTTGCGGAGTGAATCAGATGACTCGCGCTTTAGTGTCTCTTGGCTATGCAGCAAACTACCAAGAACTTAAAGAGGTTTTTCCTCGCTCACTTCAAATCAATTCGAAATTCTTAGGGAAATGCGAGTTCGGACCTACCCCTTTTCAAATTGAGGACACCCTTCCTTACCTTTTGGAATACTTAGATTCTAAGAAAACTGAGACAGTTAAGCATATGAGCGCTTTAAAGGCACAAACAAAAGTCAGTTTTGACGATTTGCTCAACTTCATAGATGCAGGAGTACCTACGATCGCTTTGCTCAATTTGAAAGACGGAGTCTATTTCGGAGTAAACTTTCCCAATCTCCATTACGTGATTCCTACAGACTATCAGATAGAGCAAGACGAAGTAACAACCATCCAGTTTATGGATAGTAACGGAGTAGAAGAAAGAGTTTCAAAGAGCCAGTTTCTTACCTGGTGGCAAGATTGGTCTGTGAATTTGAAAAACTTTAGAATGCAGATAATCAAGGGAGTGCTCAAGTACTTGTTTTGGGCCGATATTACAGCAGACCCTCACCTGGAAGGGGGGACTTTGATTATTCCGGAGTTCTAGAAAGAAACTCAACCATCTCATGAAATACGTCAGAATTCTGCAGTATCTGTTCAGCATGCTGTTTCAAAATTGTTCTTGGTAGTGTCCCAATTCCAGCTAGATTATCCAGAGTATTTTTACTACTGAGCCGGGTGAGTATCTTTCCATACCACTTCTGGTTTTTCCATTGTTCAATCGCAGGATTGAGATCGACATCGAGATTAAAAAGGTTCACCCGCACAGTGCTGCCATTATGGCCTGGCATATCCACCCAATGATGAGAGCCCCAGCTGGGATGTAGTCTTATCCATCCATTGCTTAAGAAGAATACCGAAAGAGTATCTTTCTCGACCTGGATCTCTCGAGAGAATTGCTCCATCATAAAAAAAAGAGGATTCATCTCAGTCTCTTTGCCGCAATACTCATGGCCTGCGTCCAAACAATGCATGCACTCCCCATTTTCTAGAGCAACTACCTCATAACGATGCACTGGGGGAATCACACAGGAACTACAGGCAATCGAGCTGAGCGATAAATTTCCACAATCTTGCTGACAAAATGACTTCAATGCAGTTTTCGATGGAATGGGCAAAAGACCACCGCACCTCCAAGCCTTTACTTCAGCAGATAGAATTCTCACAGGAATTTTCGTGTCTTTCAGCTTAAGATCCTTAGGAACAGACTTCCTAAATTCTTTTAAAATTCTGGCAGCTCGCCAATAAGAAGAAAAAACTTGCTCTATAAACTCCTGAACCTCTAACGCAGTTTTAGGAGGCGCAGATCCATCCACCACCCCATCTGCTGGAACCGTAAGCAGCGACGCGATCATTGCACCAATGGACGAACCCCAGATTTCATCAAAAAGTTGGTAGACTGGCTTTCCTGTCCGTCGTTCAAGTTCAACGAGGAAAGTAGCTGGAATCAGCCCAGTTGCCCCGCCGCTAGGCAATACCAAAATACGGTAGTTGTAAGCAAAACTTAATTTTGTTAACATCAGAATATAAACGATAAAAAAGTACTTTAAAAAATGAGCTAAAACCATAGACTTTCTAAAAACACTCCAGACTTCAGGAGCAACATACACTGAATTTATGAAAATTTCTACCTTTAGGGCTCTTAAATCTAACTCCAGTAACTCCACGGCACCATAGCAATTCCAGTGAGCTTCTTCGGCAGATTCACATGGTCGGTAGGTGCAACAAGAATTCCGATTTTGGAATCGAGCTTTTTCATAGCACCCTCAAGTGCTCTCCAGTTATTTCCAAATTGCTATCAATATGTGACATTTTAATGATCACAATTGATAGCAATTTGAAATCATAACAGAAAATGACAAAATCCCCACCAATGGCATCTGCAGTTGCGACAAGGGAGCTGCTAAGATATGAGTTTTTCCATGAACAAGCTTCTCGCCAAACCCGTAGCTGAATGGGTCCTCTCAGAGGTTCGAACTCGAACCCAAAATTTTATTTCCAAGCACCACCGCTCTCCGAAGCTTGCAGTCGTGCTCGTAGGGGACGATCCCGCAAGCGTCATTTACACAGGAAAAAAAGGGGAAATGGCACAATCCGTAGGAATGGATCATGAGACCCTTCGGTTTCCTGCTACTGCCACTCCTGAAGAGGTATTTGCACAAATCCAAAGCTTAAACGCTGACCCACGGGTGGATGGGATTTTGCTTCAACGGCCCTTGCCAAAGGCCTTTCGAGAAGAGCAAACGCTCACCTGGATTAGGCCAGAAAAGGATGTGGACGCTTTTCACCCATTAAACGCGGGTCGATTGGTTTTGGGCTTACCTGCCTTCCAACCCTGCACTCCTGCTGGAATTATGACTTTACTAAAGTATTACGATCTTAATCCCGCAGGAAAACTGGCCTGTATCATCGGTAGAAGTTCTATCGTAGGAAAGCCCATGGCAGCGCTTCTACTTCAGGCAGATGCCACAGTCATTCAGTGCCACAGCAAAACACCCCAGTGCCAAAAACTCACTCAGCAAGCCGATTTCCTTATTGTGGCTGCTGGCAAGTTGGGCTTGGTAGATGACAGCTATGTTCGACCAGGGGCTGTTGTGATTGATGTTGGAATCCATCGCACCCCTGAAGGAAAACTGGCAGGTGATGTCCTGTATGAAAAAGTGGCACCCAAGGTTTCAGCGATCACACCGGTTCCAGGAGGCGTGGGTCCGATGACCATTGCCATACTAATGCAAAACACGATTAAGGCTGCTGAACAAGCTATTTTAGTTTCTCCACATATTTAGAATAAGAACTTGCATCCATCAAATCGTTTACTTCTGACTCATGGGAAGCTTCTATTTGAATCATCCAAGCAGCGCCATGGGGATCCCGATTGACCTGAGAGGGATCTTCTACCAGATTGGAATTGGCTGCCAGAACCTTGCCAGAAATAGGCGCATAGAGATCTGAGACGGCCTTGATACTCTCCACTACTCCGAAAGGCTCCCCTTTTTTCAAAATCTTCCCTGTTGCTGGAAGCTCCACATAAACGACATCGCCTAACGCTTTCTGAGCATGATCAGTGATACCCACTGTCACTTTTTTCCCCTCTACCTTAGCCCATTCATGATCTTTAGTATATTTAAGTACTTCTGGAAATCGCATCGATCCTCCTATTTTATTGCAATTGAGCTTATTAATACGGTCTTTGATAAAATGGAGTTGAAATCACTTCAGCAGGTACCTGGGCTCCGCGGATTTCCACAGTGATCTGAGTTCCGACAGGAGCATGATTCAACTCCACATATCCTATTCCTACGGATTGTTTCAAACAGGGAGATTGAGTACCACTGGTCACCTCTCCTATTCTACTCTTGCCATCAGCACTGAAAAGCGCATATCCATGCCGAATAATTCCTTTACCTAGGAGCTTCAATCCGACGAGCTGTCTTTTCAATCCCTGCTGCTTGAAATTTAAAAGAGAAGACTTTCCCATAAAATCCTCTTTCCCCAGCTTTACCACCCAACCCAACCCTGCTTCCAAAGGATGGGTTTCATCGCTGAGTTCATTTCCATAGAGCGGGTACTTCATCTCTAACCGAAGCGTATCTCGAGCTGCAAGCCCACACGACTTAAGTCCAAAATCCGCTCCAACCTCCATCAGGCTTCGCCAAAGCTCCGGCCCTTTTTCCCAAGCAACATAAAGCTCGAAACCATCCTCCCCGGTATAGCCGGTTCGAGCAATCAGCCCCGGGAGCCGATTCAATAACGTACCCTCTGAGAACCAGTAGGTTTTAATGGACTTCAAAGGCACATCTGTTATCCGACTGAGAATGTCAGCCGCCTTAGGGCCCTGTAAAGCAATTTGGGTATATCGAGCGCTTTCATTCGTCACGGTCAAATTCTGACCTGAAAATTTTTCCTTCACTTTCAAGAAATGCTGAAAATCTTTCTCTGTGTTGCTTGCATTCACCACCACCAAAAATTTCTCAGGGCCACGCTTGTAAATCACCAGATCATCAACAATACCCCCCGATGCATGGCACATGACGGTATACTGAGCCTGTCCAACGGAAATTTTTGAAACATCGTTGGTGACTAAAAAATTAAGAAATTTCTCTGCATCAGCCCCTTCTACATGGACTTCACCCATATGACTGACATCAAACAAACCTGCTTGATTACGACACCCCAGGTGCTCTTCCATCACACTGGAGTATTGTACTGGAAGCTCCCAGCCACCAAAGTCAATGAGTCTCCCTCCAAGCTTCTGATGCTCTTCAAATAATGCAGTTCTTTTCAACATAAGCTCTCTTGTACACCTTAGGATTTTAGGTGTCTATACTGGAGGTAATCTGGTACACTCTTACTAAGAATAATTTTTTTGCACAGGAAAGTTTATGATTAATCAAAGACGAGCCAATGCCGTTTTCTTCTTGAAATCTTCCAGTGCAAATTTTGGTAAAATCAAACAGGATATTGGCAGTTTGCCAAAGACTCTTATTGTGGGTGCTGCAGCCACGCTGGCTGACTTGGCCTCGCTGGCTATTTTGGTTCAGACCTTTGAATTTTCTCCTCAACAAGCCAACGTTCCTTCTCTCATTATTGGTTCGCTCGTTCAATTTTTTGGTAATCGATATATTTCTTTTCATGGAGCCCGAGAAGGCAAAATAGCGAAGCAAATGTTCGGTTTTTTTATTGCTGAGATGGGCGCTCTGGCTCTCAATGCTATTTTATTTTATGCGCTCGTCACTTGGACTTCTTTAAGTTATGCCATCGCTCGGCCGCTGGGTACGTTTGTGGTTTTCTTTGGTTTAAGCTATCCTGCTTGGCGCTACATCTTTCGAAGTCATCAAAAATAGGGGAATTAGGGGAATTCGAAATGAAAAAAACTCGTTGGATTTGGCTATTTTTAATCGCCTTTATCAATATTGCTGCTAAACCCTATTCCATTGAGGAAAAAATTCCCGGAGCCAAAGAAAGCTTCTACAGCGAGAGAATCTCAAATGTTTTGAAATCCTGGCCGCCCAAGTACATCCCTGAGACCTCCGACGGACCTAATCCTATTTGGGTGAGAGCAATACGAACCAAAGACAAGCCCAATTACATTGGCTTAGTCAAACGAGTTACAATCAAGGCTGCCATCGAACGAGTCACCGAACTGATTGAAGGATTTGAAAAATACAAAGAACTCTTTGATGAAATTGTCAGCGTGAAGGTGAAAATGCGCGACCAAAACCGAGTATGGACCTCCTGGGAAAGAGACTCCCCAGCATTTTTTATTCCAAATATTAAATACGAGCAAGTCTATGCTATCGATTCAAGCTCTCCGGACAAGCGTGTGTATCGGTATCAACTCATTAGTGGTAACTCCGTCAATAATAGCGATGGAATTATTGTGGTTGAAAAAGCGGGAGAACTCACTCGTCTTTCGGCCTGGGACTTTTTTGATGCAAACTGGGGGCTGGCTCGAACCTTAGCTGAAGGTCTGATTTGGAAGCGAGCCTTAGAAGGCTCTTATAAGGGTGATGCTGCCTTTCTCTCCAAAGCCGAACACCCGGACTGGAATCATGATCAGATTGAGAGTGCTTCAAAGAAATTACTGGAGCGTTTTCCCGTGGATCCTATCCAATTTCTAGAAGATTTTTCGCTTTAGAGCCACTCTTAAGAGCTGGGGCCTGAAGTGGGTCGGCAATTTCTTTGACAAAATAGCGGTTAACTACCTTGAACTTTCGATTTTCAAATTGAATCGTGGTCTTAAAAAAACCATGAATGAAAAAATATAAATGCATAATATCCCAAATAGGGATTGTCCAAAAATATCGCAAGCTCATCCGAAAATCTTTCAGCACCAGGATTTCAAAAGTAAAAGATATAAACACTCGCATCAAACAAGATGCAATAAAAAGTCGGATACTATGAGGACTCAACTGGGTACAGATCATCATCAAAAAAGAAGTCGCTACTGGATAGCCAATAACACTTAAAATATAACTGTAGCGATTTCCCAGCGCCATTTTCTGAGGTAACAACCATCGAATTTTTTGACGTATCACATTGCCAAAAGTCTTATTTGAAAACTCAACGGGGCAATAAATATTCTGAAAAACCACCTTTTTTCCTTCGTGGTAAAAAAGATAGGGCAAAGCTTGGTCATCTGCCAAAAATGTATTCATGGTTTCCCAGACTTTCTTACCCATCTGGTCAAGATCTTTTTTCTTAAATCCTATCGACTGACCGAAACCATGCTTCTTCCAGGTAGTCATTGCGTCCAGGATCATCATGTGGGTTGCAACATCGCAATTATTCCCTAAAGCCTTCAGCGCTGAGGGGAAATTATTTGCTCTAGCATCATATTGAGGAGTGGTAACTAAGGCGACCCCTGGCTCCTGCAAACTAGCTGCCATTTGAGTGATGTAATTGGACTTCAAGATCACATCTGAGTCTGACCAAATCACAAAATCATGTTTTACCAGTCGGTAACCATCATAAAGGGCATCCACCTTTTTCCAAAAGGCCTTCCGTGTTTTGGAAACCACCAATTGAGCGTCTACTTTGGGATAGCGTGTTAGAAAAGTTTGGATCAATGGTACGATTGGATCCGTATCACTAGAGACAACAAACAAAATTTGATAAGGGACAGGGTAGTCCTGATGAAATAGGATATCGAAATTAACTTCTTCGTTATCTTCCGCCTTGTAGCAAGTTTTGATAATGGAGACACCCGGCAATGGCTGATCGGACTTTAAGGC
>Ga0302320_10008385_pt1 | contig 22534 bp, 10 predicted proteins | sample Bog_T0_3_FD_202130 | JGI IMG/M metagenome (GOLD analysis project Ga0302320, IMG submission 202130) | Peat permafrost microbial communities from Stordalen Mire near Abisko, Sweden - Bog_T0_3 | ecosystem: Environmental > Terrestrial > Soil > Wetlands > Peat | place: Sweden: Abisko, Stordalen Mire... | reverse complement strand
TGCCGTGATTGATCTGGAAGTAGGTAGGCGCGACCATGAACTTCAGTTCGGCCTTCGCCGTGAGGAGCGAGCCTTCGAGTGCGTCGAGCTGTTCGGTTTGCTCGATGATCTGGGCGGCGATGGCGCCAGCCTGTCCGTTGGGGTCAGGGAACACGGGATAAACCGTCTTCTTGGAGTCGTCCTTCTTGGCGGCGATGCCGCCAAAGGACACCTTGCGGATGCCTGCCTTGGGGGCGGGCGGAGCCGTCATCTCCACGATGGCGGCTTGCTCGGCTTCGTTGGGAACCAGTTCGGACGGCGGCAAGGCCGTGCGACTGTTGGGTGACGGCCGGGTGGCGGCCGCGGGGTTGAACCGCGTGGGCGGTGTGGTGTTGATGGTTTGCATCATAAATTCAAGGGGTGGGCGCGAAAAGGCCGCGCGAACTTTTGTTCGCGCGGCCCAACGCAAGGTGCGGAATGCACCGGGAAACGCCGTCAACAGGACGGCAAATTATTTATCGGTCAATATCGGAGATCAGAGGAAGGAGGTCAGATCATCATTGCTCTCCCGGCCGAGGACTCCCGCCTGACTCCCGTGTGCGAGAATATCAGGACCAAAAGTCCCATGCGTCTGCAAATTCCTGAATCGCCATGGCGTTGCGCGCGTCGAAGTCACAAATTCCGTAGTCAAATCCGTAGTCAAAAGTTCCAAAAAGACATTCTGGCTCCCGACAGGACTTTAAGTACTGTGCGTCCCCGTAGTCAATCCGTAGTCAAAAAATTCCAAAAAAATCCAATGAAAACGCAGGTTTTCAGATTTGGTAGTCCTCGGAGAAGTCCTGACTTAGCGTGGTGGGTTTTATTGGTTCTGCCTCTGCGTTGCTTTTAAGTCCTGTGCGTCTGCCATTTCGCCACACCGGCAACATAATGTTTACAAGCATTCTGTGAGCGTTTGAAGCATACCGCTTGACGTTGTGCCATTAATTGAGCCACTTTTGCGCTATGCAAGTCAGCGCAACAACAGGCAAACGGCAAAACAAGGCTGAACGTCAATCGCGTCATGGCTATACCTTCGCAAAAGTCTTGGACGGGCGCAAGCAGCCGATTCGCGGGCTTTGGAGCCGCAATAGCCGCTACTACGGGCGTCTGAGTGTCGAGGACGGCAATAGCGGCCTGAAAAGCGTCCAGCGCGTGCCCCTGATGAACGCTGACGAGGATCCGGTCGGCACCGTGCCGCAAGCCTTGGCAGCCCTGAACAAGCTCCGCACCCAGCGCGCCGATGACGTGTTGCCCGTGCTTGGACTGACGCCAACGTTTGCCCAGTATGCGGATGAATACTTGAAAACCGTCAAGGACACCCAGGGCAAAAAGGACAGCACCATTGACAAGGAGGAAACTATCATTGATCTCTGGAAGAAACACCTTGGCGGCATTCGGCTCGACAAAATCCGGCCGGTTCACGTCGCCGGCATGGTGACAAAGCGCCTGACCGATGGCTTGAGCAAGCGTACGGCAAAGCTGGACATCATTGTCTTGCGGAATGTTTTGAAGCGCGCGCGGGACGGTGATGAACTCATTCGGGAATTAACCGTGCCGCCAGGGCTCAATCTCAAATTGAAATCAGAGGCACTCAAGCGGGAACTGTTCACCCCCGAGGAACTGGAGCAACTTTGCGCCGCCGCGATGGCGACGAGTGACGACGGAAAGCAGGTTACGAAAAATGGGCAGCAAAGAGAGCTGCAATCATTGGTGGCATCGAGATTTGCTGGACGATAGAGTCGTCGAGGCACGGTTAGCCGACCCGACGTTCTACAACACTTCGATGAAAGATGATGGCGGAATCAAGAAATCTGCGGCCAACGATTAGGAACTGAGTCACGCCGGACTCGTGACCCCAACCACGAAAGCGGACCGACAGGCTCAACCCGGCGTTGGCTCCGGAGAGATAAATCACACGTGTTCACGCAGCATCGCGCTGATGATGACGGACACCGACGATCTTCGATGAGCGGGTACGGCGCATGCGTGGGCTGCGGAGCGCTCAAAGTCAGAGGCGCACCGGTTCGGTTTATATTCGAACCCGTCACAACTTTACTTTAAGTTGCTAACCGGGAGCAAGCACTGAACGCGCAGCATGAAAAAGGCGGCGGCGGAATTTCCAGGCACCGGCAAATTAATTTCGCCACAATCACGTGTCTTGTCAGGGAATAAGCACCTGCACATCATCCAGTTGCGCATTCCCGGTGCTGTCGAATATCTCAAATCGCCGGATTCGGCCTCGGTAAACCGGGCTATTCAAGTTGGTACATTCCACCCAGCTATAATTGCCCGGGCCGGCGAAGACCGGTGTGGGGACAAAACTGCTTCCCAGAAGATCCTTGCCGTCGGCGTCGTGAAAGGCACTGATGGTGATTTGGTCGCCGTTGCCCCAATAGCTGCTCAACCAAAACGAGGGGAGGCTGACCGGCTGGTCAAAAATAAACACCTGGGGAATGCCATCCTGATATTGATACGTGCTGAAGTTGTTGCCCCCCCCTGATGCCGGAAGTATGGTCCGGACCGCCATTATAGATTCCAACGTTCGAGTAACTTATTTTTAAATCGGCAACGGGTTGATAACTTTGCGGAATCAAAATCCGGTTGGCAAAGGGGGTGAGGTCGTTGAAGTGGATGAGCCGGCCGGTGACCGGCTGGACGGTGACCGGCAGGCTTCGCTCGCAGCCAAGAAACCGGGCGGTGATTTGCGCCTGTCCCGGCCCAAGGGCATGAACCACCCCCGCACGATCGAACATCACCACATTCGTGTCGCTTGATTGATAGGAGGTTTCCGGCAGTCGGGTTACATCACACAGTTGTGCCAGGTCGAAGTTGGCCATAACGGACGCCTGGCGGCACATGCCCGGGATGAACCGCTGGATGGGCAGGGAAAAATTGATGTCCTGCAATCTTCCGAGGTTGGTGCAGACATCGACAACCAGATCATCCAAGTTGGCATTGTCGGTGCCAAAAATCTCCAGCCTCCGAATTTTGCCCCGAAATTGAACCGAATTGAAATTGGTGCATGGCGTCCAGACGTAGCCACTGTGTCCGGACGATGGGGCAGGCGATATGAACTTCGATCCGATCAGTTCCTTGCCGGCGCTGTCTGCGTAAGCGCTGACGGTGACGCTGGCGCCGGATCCCTCGTATGTGGCCAGATAAAACATGGGGATGGCGACGGGGCGGCAAAAACTGAACGCTTGAGGGCGGTTCGCCTCCAATTGATAAGTGTTGTAATTATTGCCTCCCAGTTTGCCCGCCGAGTGGTCGGGACCGCCATTGAAAAGTCCCACATTCTCATAACCGATGACCAAGTTCGGCACGGGCTGATAATTCTGCGGAATGGCAAAGTAGTTCCCGAGGTTGGCGCCGGGCACGCTGAAGTCCACGAGGTGGCCGGACGCAACCACGACTTCCTGGCTGGATTGCTGCGGCTCCAAGGTGGCCGTGATGATGGCCCGGCCGCTGCCCATGACGTTGAGCATGCCGCTGGAATCAACCCTGGCCACGCGGCTGTCGCTGGTGCGATAAACCACGCCGCAACCCGAGGTGACCAGCGAATCACCGCAGTGCTCATAATCGGCCTTAACGGTGACGGGCGTTTTCCAACCCGCATAAAAAGGCCCCGGCGGAAGCTGTAGCCGGACGCGCTTCACGGCGCCTGAATTGGTGGTCACCACGACGGATATGTCATCCACATTCAAATTCACCCCGGTGCGGGTGGAGATTTCCAGCCGACGAATCCTGCCGTTGAAGAGCGGGCTGTCGAGATTCGTGCATTGGCTCCACAAATATTTTCCCTGGCCCGGGAAGTTGGGGGTGCTGGCGAGCACGGTTCCCAGGCAGTGTGCGCCAGGTTCGTCCTCCCAGGCGGTAATGAGGCCCTGATCCCCGCCGCCGGTGTAGGTGGTAAGCCAGAGTGAAGGGACGCCGATGGGCTTGCTGAAAGTGAACACCTGAGGGATGCCATCGCGGAACTGGTAAACGTTAAAATGGTTGGCCCCCAGAACCCCGCTGGTGTGATCCGGTCCGCCGTTGAAGAGCCCCACATTTTCATAGCCGACATGGATGCCCGGGATTGGCTGATAATCGGCGGTAAGGAGCTGCCGGTTTTGGTCGGTATCCAAACCGGAATTGAAGTCAAGCACCGCGCCGGGCATGATCTTGACGCGCAGAACCGTGGTGAGTCCGTTTAACATGGCAGTAACCATGGTGTCGCCGGGATGAACTGCTGAGATCAATCCTGACCGCGAGACGGTGAGTACGCTGGTATCCCCAGAAAGGTAAACCACGCCCGCGCCGGAGGTGATATCTGCGTTAGCACCGTCGGCATATTTCGCGATGGTCTTTAATTGAACCGGCTCGATTTCATGAACTTCGCATACGGGCAGTTGCATTTCGATGGATTCAGGGGAACCCAAATTGGTGGATATGCCAACGGCCAGGTCATCGACTTGGGCGTTGCCGGTGGAGAAAAATTCCACTCGCATGATGCTCGCACCCAACTCCTTCAAGCCGGTGAATTTGGTCCATCGGTAATTGCCGCCAAAGAGGTGCTGGGGAACAGTGCAAAGGAGGTTGGTGATGAGCCGGGCACCGCGGGCGTCGGCATAGGCGGCGATCCGGATGTTGGGGTCGTCACCCTCGGCCACGCCGGTGAATGTGCTCAGGCAGACTGAAGGCAGGGAAACGGCGCGGCTGAACGTGAATGCCTGAGGCTTTAGGCCGTCAAGGCAGTAGGTGTTATAGTGGGGTCCGCCGGAAATGCTGGTCGTGTGGTCAGGACCTTGGTTGAAGATTCCCACATTTTCGTAACCGATCTTCAAGCAACAGACCGGCTGGTACATTGGGGAAATGGGGACGTGGTTTTGGCTGCCGTCAAGACAGGCGCCGTCGAAATCAACGAGGCTCAAGCCCGCCTGTTCGCTGGCGACGACCTTGCGGATGGCTTCAAACCAGCAGGCCGCCATTTTATTGTAGCCCAGCTGATTGGGGTGCAAGCCATCGATCAAGTCCCCGGGACTGAGCGCCCGGCACAGATCCACAAACCAGACCCGCTGACCCAAAGCCGCATGTTTGGCGACGACCGCGGGAGCATAGAAATTGAATTCTCTCTGGATGGCCTCGTCGGCCGCCGAGTTATCGGTGCGTCGCAGGAGATTGGCCACAAGGAGCCGGGCGGCAGGCCGCAAGGTTTCGATGCGCGAGATCAATTCATCCAGACGGGTGATCGCCTGCCCGGGGTCGTGGTTTTGCCCATAATCGTTGGTTCCGATAAGCAGGAGGATAACGTCCGGATCGTCCAAGGATTCCAGCCAACCAGGGATGCCGGCGGCAATTTCATCAATACGAAATCCCGAATGCCCTTCATGGTTGGCGTTCCCGATTTCGGGCGCGCCATTATCGGTTTGCGTGCCCAAAAAACGCACTTCGTAACCTGCATTGGTGCACAATCGGAACAAGGGGGCCCGATAACCGCCGGGAACGGAAAACCCATCCGTGATCGAGTCGCCCAACGGCAGAATGCGCAACACCCCCACGGAGCGTTCAGGGAACAAGAGCACGGCCAGTGCGGCCAGGCAGGGCAACCCCCGTAACGTCCAAACGAGGGGACGGCAAATGAATGATCTTAGTCGCACAACGTGGAGATAATGATCCGGCTGGCGGTTCACGTAAAGCCGGCATGCGCGGTTTTCGATGACGAACATGTCTCGCAGCTGGTTCGCGAAACGAGCCGGACTCGCCCGTTAGCTGGCGAGCCCGGCAGTTCGTGAACTCCAGTTTTCCAGTCAGGGTGCGAACAGACGATAGAATTGCTGTGGCAGCACTGGGTTGACGGCGTTGGTGACCGTGAAATGGCCGCTTGCGTCGAACGAATTTGTTGATACTGGAGTCCACGCCGCCACCGGCAAAGCAAGATTCGTTGATGTCAGCACGTAATAAGTTCCGTTCGCCGGACCGTTGGAGCCGCTGAAGACCAGGCGATTTGCCGAAGCGAACACGGAGCTGATCACTGGCTTGGGCGAACCCGTCATGGTTGGTGAACCGAAGACTTCGATTTCCTGAAGCAACTCACCTTCTTGAAGTTCGCCGTATATGTCGTAACCGGCGTACAGGGTAAACCGGATGGCCTTGACGCCGGTCGCATCAAGATTGGTCAACGTGACCAAACTTGAAGCGGATTGGACGGTGCCGAGATCTCCCGCTGACGCGAAGGGCATATAATCGACTTCGCGCAAGAAAAAATAGTTGCTCAAGTCCATCGAAACCGTCACGATGTAATGCTGGTCGTTGAAGGAGGCGTGGTCTGTCCAGCCCTCAAACACATTGACGCTGCTGGGGGTGTACCCACCAACGGCCGGGCTGGCCCCGCCGAGCGGTAGGGTGAGTGTCACCACACCATGGGTCAACAGAGTGCTGGGGCTCAGACTGTTACCATACAAATTGTTGCCGTAGTAGGCGATGGCCGCAGTGCCAGGAACCGCACTGAGATCATTTATGGTTGAGGGGCTGCCGACATCCGCGCCGCCGGTGCTCGAGGTGACGGTTGAACCGGTCAGCAAGTTGGCTTGAAGGGCCGCGCTCGTCGCGATGGTTTGTCCACTGGTGAAATAGAACTGGCTGTTCAGCGGGTCGCCGCTGTTGTTGTCCCCAATATTGGAGCTGTCGTTTTCAACCACGATATTGGTGGGGCTGGGGGCACCAAACACTTCGATTTCCTGGATGGCCACACCCTCTTGGGCCTGGCCATTAACATCAGTGCCGGCGGAGAAAGTGAACCTGACGCAGCTGATGCCCGAGGCCAGGCCCCTGGCATTCAAATTGGTCACGGTGACCAGGCTGGAACTGCTCTGGTCGCTGGCCAGATCATTGGTAGCCTGGAATGGGGCGTAATGCACCGTATAGAGATAAAGGAAGTTGATGCCATCATGCGACACCGACACATCATAGCTCTGATCACTGAACGATGCATGATCTTGCCAGCCGCAGAACGATGAGAGCGATGAAAGCGTATAGCCATTTGGGCTGGGGTTGCCGGCGCCCAAGGGCACGGTCAATACAACCTTTCCAGAAGTGGATCCGTTTGCCGGACTGAGGCTGGAGCCGAACAAGGTGTTGCCATAGTAGGCGAGCGCTCCGACCCCGGACTGGGCGTTTAGATCATTGACGGACGAGGTGCTGCCAACGTCGGCGCCACCGGTGCTTGAGGTCACAGTCGAGCCGGTCAACAAGTTGGCCTGCAAGGCTGCGCTGGTGTTCAAGGTCTGTCCGCTGGTGTAGTAGAATTGGCTGTTGTCCGCATCGCTGTTGTTGTCGCCGATATTGGATTGGTCGATTTCATTTATCTGGCCGGCGGTAAAGGTGGGAGCACCCGTGGGGGCGCCGAAGACTTCAACCTCCTGCAATAGCTGACCTTGCTGCAGGGCGCCATTGGCATCCAGACCGGCGGCAAAGGTGAACCGAATCGCTTTGACGCGCGCCACATTCAAGCCGGTCAGGCCCACCAAGGATGAAGCGAGCTGATCCCCCGCGGGGCTAATGTCAGCTTGCGCCGCGAACGGCATGTAATTGACGGAGGTCAAATAAGTGAAATTCGTCCCATCGGCTGAGGTGGAAACAATGTAATGCTGGTCATTGAACGAAGCGTGGTCGCTCCACCCTTCGAATACCATGATGCTGTCCAGCGTGTAGCCAGCGGGATTTGGGCTGGCCCCTCCCAGCGGAACAGTCAGCGCCACCACGCCGTGCGTTGACAAGGTAGCAGGATTCAGGCTGCTGCCAAACAGCGTATTGCCATAATAGGCAATCGCGCCGGTGCCGGGCGCGGCGGTCAAATCATTCACCGTGGGGGGGCTGCCCACATCCGCGCCGCCAGTGCTGGAAGTGACTGTTGAGCCGGTCAGCAAGTTGGCCTGCAAGGCGCCGCTGGTGTTCGCCGTCTGCCCGCTGGTGAAATAAAACTGGCTGTTCAGAGGATCGCTATAATCGTTGTCCCCGATGTTTGACTGATCATTCTCCACTACGGTGCTCGCCGGGGTTGGGGTACCGAACACTTCAATCTCCTGAAGCGCCAGGCCCTGTTGCAGTTGGTTGTTCGCATCGGTCCCGGCGGAAAGGGTAAAACGGATATAACGGATGCCGGTTGACAGCCCGGAGGCATTCAAATTGGTCAAGGTGACGAGGCTGGAACTGCTTTGTCCAGAACCCAGGTCATTGGCAACCTGGAAGGGCATGAAATTGACGGTATAGAGATAGAGATAGTTCGTTCCATCGGGTGAAACGGCGACATCGTAGTTTTGGTCGTTAAACGAGGCGTGATCCGTCCACCCGCAAAACACGGACAGACTGGACAAGTTGTAACCGCTGGCGCTAGAACTGGCGCCACCCAGCGGGATAGTCAGAATTACTTTGCCTTGCGTGGCGCCATTACCGGGATTCAGGCTGCTACCATATAGTGTGTTTCCATAATAGGCCAGACCACCTGTGCCAGCCACAGCGTGGCCGTCATTGACCGCCGAAATGCTGCCGACATCTGTGCCGCCGGTGCTTGAAGCCACAATTGAACCTGTCAACAAGTTGGCCTGCAAGGCTGCGCTGGTGTTTGCCGTCTGGCCGCTCGTATAATAAAACTGACTGTTATTGATGTCGTTGCTGTTGTCCCCGGTTGAAGAATGGTCGAACTCCGAGATTTGCCCGGCCACAACCTTTGAGGGTGCCGGGGATGTGGCTGCGCCAAAAACTTCAATTTCCTGGATCAACTGTCCCTCCTGTTTTTGGCTGTTGGCGTCCGTGCCGGCGGAGTAAACAAGTCGTATAAACCGGACGCCGGCCGCCAGACCATTCGCATTGAGGTTGGTCAGCGTGACCAAGCTCGAGGAGTCCTGGGCCCCGGCATCGGTCAAGTCATTGGCTGTCGCGAAGGGCATGTAATTGACCGACCACAGCGAAACGTAATTGGTGCCGTCCCGCGAGACATCAAGCGTGTAGTGCTGGTCGCTGAAACTGGCGTGATCCGTCCAACCACCGAACACGAGGGCCTGGCTCAAGGTATAGCCACCGTCAAGGGGACTTGCCCCGCCCAGTTCAATTGTATTGGTCACTAGGGCTGCGCCCAACAAGCTATTGCCAAATGAGCCATTGCCATAGTAGGTGACATTAGCATACGCCCCCGACCCCTGCCCGCAGGCGGTCAGGTCGTTCAAGCCCGCCAAACTGCCTACATCTGGAACATTACCGGTGGGCACCGAACCGGTGACCAGACTGCTAACCAGCGCCCCGTTTGGAGAAGTTGTCTGCCCGCTGGTGAAATAGAACGTGCTATTTAGCGGATCCCCTTGATTGTTATTACCGATATTCGACTCGTCAATTTCACCCACCAATCCTTGTTGCGATTGAATTGCCGAGAACCATGCATCTCCCATGGCATCATAGCCTGCCTGAGTGGGGTGCACTCCGTCGCTGAGCTGGGCGGTGCTGACAACGCCATGCATGTCCACGAAATGGAAATTGGTTCCCATGCTCGCCACCAAACCGGGAATCAAGAGGTTGTATGCCTGCTGATCAGATTCAAACGACGCGTTGTCGGTGCGCGGGATCAGGCTGGCGACAAACACTTTGGCTTGCGGCTGGTTGGTCCGCAGCAGGTTCAAAAGAATCCACAGCTTGTTCGTCATTGTCTGGGTGTTTTCTCCCTGGGTCTTGTCGTTGGTGCCGATGTGTACCAAAATGATGCCCGGAGTAATGGCGGTCCTCCCAGTCCCGTTGCCTCCATTCAGCCAAAATCCGCTGTTGTTTCCTGAGGTGCCATCGCTTCCCAAAAGATTGTTGTAGATCTGGTCGGTGCGATAACCCGAGTGGCCTTCGTGGTGGATCTGGCCGCCGGCCGTCAGCACAGCCGAGGCATTGTCTGTTTGGCTGCCCAAATATGTGAACCCGGATCCTGAATTCGTCAGACGCTTGTAAAGTTCGGTCCGATACCCGCCTGCAACGCTGTAGCCGTCGGTAATGCTGTCACCCAGCGGCAGGATTTGCTGGGCCAGCATGGACTGGACGCCACCTAACAGGAGTCCATAGAATGCGGCCAAAACGGGCAACGATCCAAAAAGCCGCGAACAGCGGTTGGATCTTTTGGCAGGCAATATCGGCGAAATGTGTCTGGAGTCATTCATATGATTCGGTGTTTGTTTGGAGTTACAGGAGAGACATTAATGCACCCAACCGAAGTTGTCTGTCGCTACAAATAGTGACAAAACCGCCGGCTCAAGATTCCGCCCGATGATCCGGATTATTTACTTGGGGCGATATTTGTAAATCGCCTCTGTCCGGGTGCGCACGTGCAGTTTTTCATAGATACGGCGGATGAAAGTATGCACCGTGTTCAGCGAAATGCCCAGTTCCGCTGCTATTTCCTTGTAAAAATAGCCTTTGGCCACAAGTTCCAAGACCTGACGCTCCCGCGCGGAAAGACTGTCACCCCCGGCGGAAGGCGCAGGTGTGCCGGGAAACGCCTGGGCGACCTTACGCGCGATGACTGTGGTCATCGGCGAACCGCCCGCCACGACATAATTCAGCGCGCCGATCAATTCCTCAGGGCTGCTCCTTTTCAGCAGATAGCCCACTGCTCCGGCGGAAAGCGCCGCAAAAATATGCTCGGCATCTTCATACACGGTCAGCATCACGAACAGCATCCCGGGGCATTTGCCGCGCAGCCGGCGCACGCACTCGACGCCGTCAACCTTGGGCAAATTGATATCCATCAATACGATATCCGGGCGTTCCTGGGGCAGGCCTCCCAGCGCGGTCTCGCCGTCGCCATACGTGGACTTGCACTGGAATCCTGCGGACGCGTTTACCCAGTCGGAAAGCAAGACCCGGGTGCGCGGATCGTCTTCGACAATGGAAACTGTGGCCACCTTGAGCTCCACCGGCGGGGAGGCGGCTGTTTGGACACCGCCTTGTTTTGCGCTGGGTGATTTCATCGCTGGATGGGAATGAATAGCCTGATCTTTGCGCCCGCGCCAGTCCGGCTTTCACACTCAAACCGGCCACCGAGATCCCGCAGTCGTGCCTCGATGTTTTTGAGGCCATTACCACCGTCCTCCCGGTTTCGGCAATCGTGATAGTCAAATCCCCCGCCATTATCCTCGACTAAAAGGAGAACTTCCGCCGGCCGCAGTTGCGCAACCACGCGCACTTCCGTGGCAGCAGCATGCTTCACCACATTGTTCAAGCTCTCCTGAAATGCCAGGAAAACATGGTGCCGCGCCTCGGGCGACAAATGGATAGTGGGCACGTCCAAAGGCAGATCCAGACGGCAGCGGATCCCGGCGGATTCGAGGAAAGTGCGGGTGAATTCGCAGAGGTAAGTCAACAAGCTATCCAGAGTGTCGTGCCGGGGGTTCACCGCCCACACAATTTCGTCCATTGATCGGGTCAGCTCCGTCGTGGTCCGGTGGATTTCCCTGATGTTATCGTGTGCGGAAGCTGGACTGGCCCTGCGTGAAGCGGCCGTTAACGAAAGCATGGAGATGCGCGTCAGGCCCACGCCCAGATGGTCGTGGATGTCCCGGGCAATGCGTGTTCGCTCGACTTCACGAGTGCGCTGGCGCTCCATTTCTTGGCGCTTACGGCGCTCACGATTGCGGGAGATGCTGACGGCGACCACCGCCACCGCCCCCATGCCGGCCAAGACAGTTCCGGCGAAAAACCACAGCGTTTGCCAAAAGTATGGGTGCACGATCAATTTCAAGGGCACCCCGGCCTCACTCCAGGCCCCTCCATTGTTGCACGCGGACACCTCGAAGACATATTCACCCGCGGGCAAATAACTGAAATAGACCGATCGACGGTCCCCCACTTCCACCCACTCTTTTTCCAGACCTTTCAGCCGGTAGCGAAACTGTATGCGTCCCGGCGAGTTGAAGCTCAGGCCGGCATAGCGTATTTCGATATGGCGCCGGCCTGGTTCGACTTCAAACGTTGCCTGGCTCTGATGCTTGCTTGGCGCCACGATGCCGCCGAGATCAACCGGTTCGCCATCGACGATTATGTCCTCCAACGCGACCAGAGGCGGAACCGCATTATATTGCGCCGCGTCCGGATCAATCATGGCCAGTCCTTTGTTGCACGCAAACCATAGCCGGCCGTCACCGGTGCGGCAGGCGCATGGCTGGCTGCCGCCGGCAAATTCCACGGTTGGCAATCCCTCTGCAAAACCAAACACCTGGCAAGAGACCTGTTGCTCTTCGCCGTCGGCGCATCGCCTCAACGCATCCTTGGTGACGCGGAAGATTCCGGCAAAGGAACTCATCCAAAGGCACCCTTTTTGATCATCAATCAGGCTGCAAATCACATCGCTGGGCAGGCCGTTTTTGGATGAGACAATACTGAACCGGCCCGCCTTGTAGCGGCAAATCCCGGCCCCATAAGTTCCAATCCAAACCGAGCCATCCTCCTCCGCAAAGAGCGACCAGACCGTTTCTCCCGCCAGACCATTCGGGCGCGAGAACTGGGTCCAACGGTTATTCAGCAAACGTCCCAGTCCATGCCCCTGCATGCCCACCCAAATGGCACCATCGGCTCCCTCCGTAAAACATCGGACATCACCACGAGCGGCGGGAAACTCCCCGCTCAGCGGAATCAGATCTGAGTTTTGTATACGGACCGGCCCTTGGTCCGTCCCCAGCCAGAGAGCCCCTGTGCGTGACCGAAACAGGACGTTGATTCGCCCCACGGACTCGTCTCTGATTCCAACGCGCCCGGCGACATCTTGCGTTTCGCGCCATAGCCCGTCACTCAATGTTCCGATCCAAAGCGCATTATCCGAACCCACGCAAAGGGTTTGAACCGGGGACGCAGCCTGTTCCCGCAGCTGAGACATGCCGGTGAATATCCCGCGCGCATAATGATAAACACTGGCTTTCTGCGTGCCGATGAACAGTTCCCCCTGTTGGTCAGAGACCACGGAAACCACCGCGCGACCAAGCCAATGGTCTGGAGGTTCCACCATGGTCACCACGCGAGGCCGTAATGCCTTCAACCCGTTGGCGGAAGTTCCCATCCAGATGTTTCCCTCGCGGTCATTATACAGGCAGAGAATGGAATCGTTGGCCGGGCTGTCTTGGATCAAGAGCCGGCGCTCCCCACCGTCCGGACTGATGATGGCCAACTCGTTTCCGCCAGCGGACAAAAAAATGTGCCCGGAAGAAACCTCGATCGCCAGTCTCGTCACGACCCCGCTCGCATTGTGATGGCCGCGGTCATCCGCCCATTGCCCGTTTGCGAAGCGATGCAAATGGTCCCCATCGAGCACCCAGAATCCGCCGGCCCGGGCAGCAAAGATCACGGGGTTTGGATTTCCGGCTGGCAACTCAATTTGGCGGCCCGCTGTTCGTTCTAATCGCATTTCCGCGAGCGTCGTGCCTTCGGAACGCCACACCACTCCGTCCGCATCACGCACCAGGACCGGCGATGCCGGTGCGGCTCCGCGATCGTTATTTGGTCGGGCTGGCGACCAAACACGACCGGCGTGATGGTTTTGGATGGGAAGAATTTCGCCACGCAGATTCAACACCCACAGCACCCCGTTTCTATCCTCAAGGATTTGTTCAATCGGAGTGGACGGCCAGTCGTACGGGAGCGAAATGGCTTCGAACCGCCCGGCTGTCAGGCATCCAAGTTCTCCATTTTCACAGCCGATCCACAAGTCACAAAAGCGGTCTTCAAATAAACAGGACATCAAATTGCTGGGCAGTTCAGAGACGCTGGTTTTGTTGTAAGATTTAAGATTGATGCCATCATAACGATCCAGGCCGTCTGCCGTGCCCAGCCACAAGTAGCCATCGCGCGTTTGGACAATGGACCGTATTTTGTTGACCGGCAACCGGTCTTTCAGCTCCCAGTTTAAAACGGAATTACCGCCCACCGCCCCCTCCACGTCTGTCGAATGGGCTTCTGATACGATCCAACCCACCCAACCGGCCACAATAAGCGAGGCCAGATACCTATTGAGTCCGTCATGGATTGGCCGATTATGGATGGCAAAGCGGCTATTCAGCATGCCGGAGCCTTCGCCAAATGTGTTCATGATTATTTCGAAGGTTAACCAGCATTGACTCAAAGCACAACCAGACAAGCACCAGACAAGCAGGCCCCTGTTGCTCCGGCGATGACGGGATGGCGCGTCATCGCAGCGGCTCTTGGCGACGCAGAAGGATCAGAAACCGTGCCGGGCGATAAAATGAGTTCGCCAAGCGTCATCCGCCAATTGTACACTGACCGGATATGCGTTCCGACATCATCAAGAAAGGAATTGAACGCGCGCCGCACCGTTCGCTGCTGCGCGCCACGGGCGCCATCGAGTCCGAGGCGGACTGGGACAAACCGTTCATCGCCATCGCCAACAGCTACCTTGACTGCATTCCCGGCCACGCGCACTTGAACGAGGTCGGCGCGCTCGTCAAACGCCTCGTGCGCGAGGCGGGCGGCGTGCCGTTCGTCTTCAACACCATCGGCGTGGATGATGGCATCGCAATGGGCCACAGGGGCATGTTGTATTCACTGCCTTCGCGAGAGTTGATCGCCGATTGCGTGGAGACGGTCATCAACGCGCATTGCTTCGACGGCATGGTATGCATTCCAAACTGCGACAAAATCGTGCCCGGAATGCTCATGGCCGCGATGCGGTGCAACATTCCCACGGTGTTCGTCAGCGGCGGACCGATGGCGGCGGGCATCGCCGAGCAGCAGACCGCGCAGGATGACCTGGCGCAGCACCTTCAGCCGGCGACGGGCAAATCGGATTTGATTTCGGTGTTCAAAGGCGTGGGCGAACTACAGGCGGGCAAGATCACCGAGGCGCAGTTAGCAAAGCTGGAGCAAACGGCGTGTCCGACGTGCGGCTCCTGTTCCGGCATGTTCACCGCGAATTCGATGAATTGTCTGTGCGAAGCGCTGGGCATGGCGCTGCCGGGCAACGGCACGATTCTCGCCGTGTCCAAGGAACGCGAGGCGCTTTATCAGCGCGCAGCGGAAGTGGTCATCCAGCTCGTTAAGAATGATTTGAAGCCGCGCGACATCGCCACTCTGGAGGCGTTTGACAACGCAATCATGCTCGATGTCGCGATGGGTGGCTCGACGAATACGGTGCTGCACACGCTCGCCGTCGCGCGTGAGGCCGGCATTCCTTACGACATAAAGCGCATCGACGAAATTTCGCGGCGCATTCCGTGCATCTGCAAAGTGTCGCCATCGTCGGATTACCACATTCAGGACGTGCACCGCGCCGGTGGAATCCACACGATTCTCGGGGAATTGAAACGCCAGGGCGTGCTGAACGTGAACGCGAAAACCGTCACCGGCAAAACGCTAGGCGAAAACATTGACGAGTGGGACCTGCGCTCGGAGCGATGCACCGCGCTGGCGAAAGCAATACGCGTCTCTGGCGCGTCCGCCATCGTCGTGGACCCGAGCGACAAAATGGGCCTGGCCGCGCGCGCCGCGAGCGGCAATCTCGCGCCAAAGCCGATGCTGTTTTATCCCGCCGATTCGCTTGCCATCATGCTGTGGCGCGGCGCCGCCGCTTGGAACGCCGGCGAGGTTGAGGCAATCGTCTCGCTGCATGACGCCAGCGTAAAATTGAAGATGCCCGACGACGGCGAAGTCACCGGCCACGATCAACTGCGGGCCAGCATCGAACAGCAAATGCGCGCCGCGAAAGGCCTGGTGCGAGCCGAGCTCGGCGAATTCCGCAAAGCGCCGGTTTTGCTGTTCTGGCAATATGCCAAGGACGGCGCGAAGACGAAGTTCGCCATGGTGCGCGCGAAGAATTTGAAGAAAGGTTTGATCGCCCGCGCGGAATTTGTGACCGAGCCGAAACAGCTGGCAAAAGTTCAGCCGAGCGGCCTGATGCCCTACGACCCGGCGTTCCGTTTCGATGCCAGCGACTGCATCCGCACAAAAGAAACCGCTTACACACCAGACGGCGGACTTTCAATTCTTTACGGCCAACTCGCCCCGGAGGGCAGCGTGGTCAAGACCGCTGGCATCAGCAAGGCGTTCAAGGAAAACTGCGGGCCCGGATTTGTGTTCGAGGGACCAAGCGTTATTTTTGAAAGCCAGGACGACGCCTGCGTCGGCATTCTCGCCGGCAAAGTGAAAGCCGGCGACATTGTCGTCATCCGCAACGAAGGTCCGCGCGGCGGCCCGGGCATGCAGGAAATGCTTTCGCCCACGAGCTACATCGTGGGCATGGGCCTCGGCGACAAGGTGGCGCTCGTCACCGACGGACGTTTCAGCGGCGGCACGGCCGGGGCGTGCATCGGCCACGTTTCGCCGGAGACAGCGGAAGGCGGGCCGATAGGTTTGCTGAGAAACGGCGACCGGGTGCGGATCGACTTTCCGAACCGCAAAATGGACATTTTGGTGCCCGAAGCGGAACTGGCCGAACGAAGGAGAAGTTTTGTGCCGACCCGGCGCCACCTTGGCGGTTGGTTGGCGCGCTATCAAATGCTCGTCACCAACGCAAGCCAAGGCGGCATATTGAGCGTTTAGCACGCTCCGCTGACATGTTTATTTTTATGCTTCGAAAGAAGTGAAAAGATTTTTGCCAGACAAACTCTGCGAAACTAAAAGCCGGGAGCGGCCTGCACGACCCGGTAATATTTCTGACTCCAGTCAAGATTCGTGTCGGTGAACCGCCAGTTTCCGGTGGCGTCGGCAGAATTGGTGCAAACCGGTTGCCAGACCACCGGCGGCGTCAGATTGGCGGCGCACCACAGCGTCCAAGAACTGTTGGTCGCCACACTGAACGCCAGGCTCATCCCTGCCTTGCCCGCCGTCAGCGCCATCGCCGGTCCGCCGGAATTTTGCACCACGTTTGAGGTGGCGTTCTTGATCGTCAGCGACGCCAGCAGGCTGGTGACACTCCCGTAATTGTTCGAAGCAATCACGTAATAATCTCCCGCGTTGTTCGTGGTCACGCCAGCGAGGCTACAGATTGCACTGGTCTGCCCCGCCACCGCCACTCCCGTGGGCGGGTCAATCTGGATCACGGGAATTCCCGTGTACCCCAAACCCGTATTGGTCACGATCACCTCGGTCACCACTCCATTGCTCACCACAGCCACCGCCAGCGCTCCGCTCCCGCCGCCGCCGACAAGCTCAACATTCGGCACCGTAACATAACCGGAACCGCCGCCGGTCACGTTCGCCGCATAGACAAATCCGTTCAAAACCAGGGCCGTGGCCGTCGCCTGATTGGTCGAGATTTCATACCATTGGTACCCATACGGAGCGTCACCGGCCACGGAAACTGAAAAATTAGCCGTGCCGCCGGCGTTCACCGTCTGCGACGTCGGCTGCAATACAATGTACACCGGCACGTTGACCGTGAGCGTGGCATTGCTGCTGGTCACGGCGCCGGCCCCGTTGGTAACCACCACAAAATACGTGCCCGCATCGTTGGTGCCCACGGCCGGCAGATTCAGCGTCGCGCCGGTCTGATTGGTCAGGCCCGTGGCCGGGGGATCAATTTGAATCATGGGCGCGCTCGTGTAATCCGAACCCGTGTCGGTTATGTCAATGGCCACGACCAGCCCTTTGCTCACCACGGCCGTTGCCGTCGCGCCGCTGCCGCCGCCGCCCAGGATTTGAACGTTCGGCACTACATCGTATCCGCCGCCGCCATTGGTCACCGTCACTTCCAGCACAAAACCGTCCAGCACCAGCGCTTGGGCGGCCGCCAGGTTGGTGGAATGCATGTACCACTGGTAATCGAGCTGGCTCCCGGTGGCGGCCACCGCCAACCCGGACGGGCTGCCCAGCACATCGTCTTCATTCGTCGGTTCCGCGGTGATGACCGGCAGATAAGTTTCCACAGTCACGTCCGCCATGGTGCTGGTCACGCTGCCTGACGAATTGGTGAGGATCACGGTATAATTGCCCGCGTTCGAGTTTTGAGCGCTCGCCACGGCATAAACCGGGTTGGTCGCGCCGGCGACCACCGAATTGTTTAACCACCACTGGTACGCTATCGCCGGATAACCGAGGGCTGACACGCTCACCATGAAGTTCGACCCCAGTCCGACGCTCGTTCCGGCCGGTTGCGCCAGAATCAACGGCAATGAAAACACCGTCAGCACCGCCCCCATGCTGGAGACCGAACCCAAGCCGTTGCTGGCTACAAACGTGTATGCGGCCATGTCCGCGGCGTTCGCATTACTGATGACCAGGCTGGAATTCGTGGCGCCGGGTATGGGAGTCCCATTTGCAAGCCAAGAATAACTGATCGGCGCCCCGCTGGCCTGCGCCGAGAAAACCGCCCTCTGGCCCTGGGTTACCGTCAGGCTTTGCGGCTGCGCGGTGATGGCCGGATAGGTGGCAAAAGACAGCATCGCGCTGGCGCTGGTCACCGTGCCCTCGCCATTGCTCACCATGCAGGAATACAGTCCCGCATCCGTGTTTGTCGCGGCTTCAATCGTGATGAAATTTTCCTCCGCTCCCGCAACTTGATAGCCGTTATGGAACCAGGAATACCCCAGCGGAGGTGTCCCGATTGCCGCCACGCTAAACGTCGCCGGCTGCCCCAGCGCCACCGTCAAATTGCCCGGCTGGCTCGTGATGGACGGAGCCGTTGACCCAATTTGAATCAAGACCGGCGGCGTCTCCGTATAGCCGTAGCTGTTCGAAATTCTGCAATAAATCCGCTTCCCGTTCATGCTGCTGGACGCAATAAACGATGCCCCGGAAGCGATGCTATCGCTGGTCGCCGAATCGAACCAAGTAAAGCTCGCATTCGACGGCCCGGCCACCAATCCCATGGTTGTGGACGTGCCGTTGGTCACCGTCGTCGCCACCGGCTGTTCAATAATGCCCGGTGCCACGTGCATATAAACCGAACTGCTATTCAGCGAACTCGATCCGCTGTTCAAATTCAAATAATACGCCCCGTCATCCGAAGATGTCACAAAAGGCACAGTGTAGGAAAACGAGCTGGTGGAAGGAAAAACCGCTTCGAGATTGATCGAACCACTCGGCTTATAAAACGCGTTTACCCACGTTCCCAACGTTCCGTTGACAGAATAGGTCCCATTGCTCCACGAAATCGAGTACGTATAAGTGCCTCCGTACGGCACGATTTCCACACCCGCATCGTTGTTGACGTAACTGAACGCGCTTGCGGCGTTGGTCAACACCGTCAGCAACACCGGCGTGGTCTGCGCATAGCCGTAGGTGTTCGAGATTTTGCAATAAATCCATTCCCCGTTCATGCTCGTTTGGGCCGAAAACGAGGCGCCGGAAGCCACCTGATATCCCGTCGCGGTATTATACCAAGTGTAAGTCGTATTGCCGGACGGCCCGGCGATCAACCCCAGGGTCGTGGACTGTCCGCTTACCGCCACGGTATTCGTCGGTTCCTGCACGATGGCTGGTGTCACGTGCATATACACCGTGGTGGTGCTGACAGTGCTGGAACCCGTTCCGTTCAGGCTGACATAATACGATCCGTCGTCCGAAGACGTCACGTAGGGGATCGTGTAAGTAAAAGACCCCGTCGAGGGAAACAAGGCGTTTATTGAAATATAACCGCTGGGCTTGTAAAACGAGCTTACCCAGGTCCCCAACTGACCGTCATACGAATAAATCCCGTTCGTCCATGCCAACGAATACGTAAACGATCCGCCGTAGGGAATGAAGGTCACCCCCGCATTATTGTTGACGTACTCAAATTGACCATAGGCGCGAGCCGTACTCCAGCAAAGGGCAAGGCACGCCACAGTCCTAAACAGTTGGTTGCAAGTTGATTTTTTCATTCCGTTCATGGCAGCTAATTTAACTCGAACCTCAATCTTTTCAATCCCGTATTTTCCCGCAGGGGGTTTTCCCTGATGGGCTGCCAAATCAGCCGGGTTTCAGCGCGCGTTCCAGCAGATGTTGCTCTCGGGGCCCGAAATTCAATTTCAGCGCCTCGGCGCGCGCCGCGTCGGTCATCTTGGCCCATGACTTGCGCAGGGCGTTGATCATTTTCTCATCTTCGCTCTTGGCGGCCAGCGCAGCAAATTGGAATTCCAGGAACACCAGGCACAAGGCGTCCTCCAACACGCGGCATTCCGCATCGGCGGGGAAATTTTGCTTGAGATTCAATTCCTGCACCCGGCGGATGGTGGCGTCGTCGTAACCCGCTTCGCGGAGGATGGCGCCGGATTTTGCGGCGTGGAATTTTTTGAGTTCAGCGCGCCATTTCAAATAGCCGGCGCGCGTCATGGGCTGGCTTTCGCGCGGGCTTTGCCAGCGGCAGATGTGCTGGCAGCGCGCGGCGAGGCGGAGCGCTTCGCTGGCGTCCGGGCTCAATCTCAATACCCAATCCGTCAGCCGTTCGGCGTAAAGCTGTTCGCGGGGACGTCCACTTTCCTGGTTCGGATCGCGCCCGTTTTCGTAGTCAAAGCGGCGGCTGGCTCCGGTAAATTTATCATTCATGTGCGCATGATAAATCCGAAGGCCGAAAAAACGAAACCTGAAAGCAACGCCCGAAGGGATAATGACGAATTGATTTGGCCTTTGGATTTTACTTACGTCAGCTGTTGCCGACTCATTCGGTCGCGGAACTTCTTGGCCGACATTCCCGTGGCCCGCTTGAAGGCCACGCAAAAACTGTTGATGCTTTGGTAGCCCGAATCTTGCGCGATAGTTTCGACTTTCAGGGTCGTCCGCGTGAGCAGCCTTTGGGCGTGGTCGATGCGCACGCGTTGCAACTCCTGGCCGGGCGTGCGGCCCAAGTGCTCCACAAACGCCTTGTGCATGCCGCGCCGCGACATCGCGGAAACGCTGACGAGGCTCTTGATGCAAATTGGTTCGTGACCGTGTTCCCATATGAAGCGCAAACAGCGCGCCACGCCCGGGTGCTTGATGGTGAGAATGTCGCTGCTTTTGCGCGCGATGACGCCGGCGGCGGGCACGCGCACCGGTTCGGCGGGAGCCGGTTTGCCGGTCATCAACTGGTCGAGCAGCTGCGCCCCGCGATAGCCGAGCGCCTCCAGGTTGGTATCCACGCTGGAAAGCGGCGTATGCATGGCATCCGGTGCGAGCAGATAGCTCTCCGCGCCCACGATGGCCACCTCCTCGGGGATTCTGATCCCAGCGCTTTCGCAGGATTCCAGCACATCCAGCGCCTGCTGGTCGTTGGCGGCAAAGACCGCCAAGGGTTTCGCGGCCATTTTCATCTGCGAAGCCAGCCATTTACGCTTGCGCTGCCATTCCTGCTTGCCGGTGGCGTAGGCGGGGGAATCGAGCCAGCGCAGCCAGGCGCAAGTGTGTCCGCTATCGGCCAGCACCTTGGTGAAGCCCTGGCCGCGCTCCTCGTAGGACCAGTTGCTGGCGTCGCTGTAAAAGCAAAAATTGGTGAATCCACGCGTCAGGAAATGATCCGCCACCAGCTTGGCCGCGTGCGCGTGATCCTCCAGGACCCTGGCAAATTTCAGGTGCGGCCGCCGATAACTGAAATCCACCGTCGGCCGCCTGGCGGCGCTCACAAATTCTGACAGATCGTCGCCCGCGCCGAGCCACGCAAGGATGCCGTCGCCTTGCCAGCCCCAAGGGATGACCTTTTCGCGGGTATAATCCGCATACAGATGCCAGCCATGTTCCTGTGCATATTTTTCAATCCCTTTGTGCAGCCGGTAATCGTACCAGCCCAACGCCAGCAGGACGCGTTTTTGCTTGGTGGGCATGAAGGTGGAAGATAATCGTGATCCACCGGTTGACAAGCAACAAAAAATCGGAGTTCAATACAAAAAAGTTGCAATGCGAGGATTGAAATACGCATTCCGGACGCTACGCGAAGTCTGGAGATGCTCGGCACTCGCGCCAGCTTTTGGACGGTGCGGTGGCCTTAGCGCGGCTTTCGAGCACGCGAAAATGTTCGACGGTTCATCGCCATGCCAAGGGACCGCAGTCCAAAATGCTGCGCGAAGTGTGACCCGTGTTTACAGATTTCGGGAGATTCGGACTTCGACTTTTGGTCAGTGGTCGTGGCAGCCGCAGCCGTGGCCGCAGGAGCCCTCGGCCAGGTCGTCCGCGCTCGGGAGGCGCCCCAACTCAATGGTCTTGGCCACGAATTTCTGCACCGAATGCTGCAGGTCGTGCATTTCTTCCTGGGCATCCAGGAAACCTGAGGCCACGGGATTCCGCAACAGCGCTTCGCGATCTTGCTCGAAGGCGGATATTTCGGACGGATCCAGTGTCGCGCCTTGGTGCTGTTTCTCCTGCAGAGCCTGGCCCTTGCTCATCAGGCTATCATATTGGCCGCGCGCGGTGGTGTCCGACAGAAAAGTGTCAATGCGCTGGCGGATGCCGCCCGTTTGGAGCTGTTCCAGGATGGCTTCGCACAGTTCGTTCGTTTTCGTTTCAATTTTAGTTGGCATAATTTGCGCGATAATAAAGCATAGCCGCCCGCCGAAAGCAATCTTCTTGTAGCGTCGGGCATCCTTGCCTGACGCAGAAGGCGGCATCCCTGCCGCCT
>Ga0302320_10008384_pt1 | contig 22534 bp, 23 predicted proteins | sample Bog_T0_3_FD_202130 | JGI IMG/M metagenome (GOLD analysis project Ga0302320, IMG submission 202130) | Peat permafrost microbial communities from Stordalen Mire near Abisko, Sweden - Bog_T0_3 | ecosystem: Environmental > Terrestrial > Soil > Wetlands > Peat | place: Sweden: Abisko, Stordalen Mire... | reverse complement strand
GGAGCCGCCGTCGCGGTAGAATGGCCAGTTAGTTATTTTGATTGAAAGGCTAGCTCCGTGCGTGTTTCCGCTGCGATCTTTGCTTGTGTAGTTTTGCTGGTTCCCCACTTCGTTCATGCACAAACCGCTCCGGCCGGCTCTGCGCCCACATCGCCGGCTCACTCCAACGCTCCTGCCGACAAGGAGGGAATCCTTTCAGATACACAGGGCGTGGATTTCAAGTTCTACCTCTCGCAGGTCGTTCACATCACGCAGTCCAGTTGGAAGCCGCTCATGCCCCGAGAGGTTGAAGCGCCGGTCCGTAAGTCGGGCGTAGTGAAGATTCGCTACAAGATACTGCCTAACGGGCACGTGATGGGAGGCAGTATGGTGCTGGAGGACCGCAGCGGCGATCCGGCATTGGACCGCGCAGCATGGGGCGCAATTGAGGGCTCAATCTATCCGCATCTCCCTCAAGAGTTCAAAGGATCCTATCTTGAGTTGCGTTTCGCCTTCAGCTACAACCCGGACCGTGAGCCCGCTCCCTCGCGCGCACTTCCCAGACCCTTCAAAATTCCAGGTCCAGTGGATTTTACGCTCGGTTATAGTTCCAAGTTGTAGGCGCTGAAGTGGCTCACGCCTCGCGCGACTCGCGTTCCTGGTGGCGTGCGCGAACAGCTGCAAATACCTGGCTTGCGGGAATTGCCCGGCTCGGGTCAGCCTGAAGCGCATCATAGGCGGCCACAACATCCGTCCGCAGCCAGCGCTCTACTGCAGCGTCTCTTTCTTCCAGCGCGCGCAGACCGGCCCTGACCACCTCGCTGGCAGAGGCGTATGCTCCGGAATCCACTAATTGGTCGATATAACGGCCTTGCTCACTGGGCAGGCTGACCGTCCGTTTTTCGCAGAGAGTGGCGGACATGGGCGAATTGCTCCTGAAACACAGTCTAGCGTAAGTATGAAGGATTCATACCGGAAAGTGACGGATTTCGTCTTGCTTTCACGTTCATACTTGCAATCGTGTAACTTATGGGTTACACTTGATTGAGATTGGGAGCGATTGGTCCACGTGCAAATCCGTCGCACCAACGAATTCGCAAAGTGGTTGAGCGGACTAAGAGACCGGCATGGACGCGCAAAGATTCTGGCTCGAATTGACCGGATGGAAGAAGGAAATCCTGGCAAGACGCGAAGCGTCGGCGCAGGTGTTGTCGAAATGAAGATCGATTTTGGGCCGGGCTACCGCGTCTATTTTATTCAGCGCGGCGACGTGGTGATCGTTTTACTATGTGGCGGGGAAAAGAGCACGCAGGACAACGATATTAGGCGAGCAAAGGCTCTGGCCGACATGCTGTAAGAAGTGGAGTGGGATTATGGCAATCGAAACGATGCCCTACGATGCGGCAGAGTTCCTTACCGATGAAGAGACGATTTCGGCTTATTTGACCGAGGCGCTGGAGAGCGACGATCCTCGGTACATCGCCAAGGCGTTGGGCGCTGTGGCGCGGGCGCGGGGCGGAATGGCTCAGCTTGCTAGTGATACAGGCATTGCTCGCGAGGCGCTCTATCGCGCGTTGAGCGATGCGGGGAATCCCGAACTTGGAACGGCGCTCAAAGTCCTTCATGCACTTGGTGTGCGGCTTTCCGCTTCACTGGTGGCCTGATTCGGAATCACATGCGGTGGGGCCAACTGTCTTCGACTCCCCGGCGGTGATGGACTCCAGGTTCTAGCGTTGTTCCAAGCCCTCTTCGATTCGGGGCAGGTCCTTCTCCTGTTTTTTCCCTTGCTCCAGTACGTTGCCATGCCGCTTATCTGACCGTAGCAAGAGCAAGGCGAAGACGAGTCCCACCACGCCGAGAGCCGCGAACATGACCTGGGTCGCGGTATACGTTCCGGTGACGTCGCGCAGCTTGCCATTCAGGAAGGGGAAGAGCCCGAGGCCCAAATTCTGGATGGCCGTCATCAAACCGAAGGCAGTGCCCACACGTTTCTCCTCCACCACGAGGGGAACCGAAGGCCACATCGCCGCGGGCACCAGTACAAAGGCGGCGCCCAGCACGACCATGCTGGGGATGGGATTCCAATGGGTGATGCCCATGATCAGGTGAGCGGGAATCAGAATGAGCGAGCCCACCACCATGAGCGAGGCGCGCTTGCCGATGCGGTCCACCAGGTCGCCGGCGAAGGGCGCGAAGACCATGGACGCGAAGACCACGATGCTGGTGATTCCCGGCGCCGTCGAGAACATGTGAAAGAAGTTGTTGAAGCTCTGGGCCAGGAATCCGCCCGTGCTCGAGCTCACGAGCGGGATACCCCACTTGTCGTGGAACATGTCCGTGGCGAGGGCCGTGAAGGGGAAGATGGCGCTGTAGAAGGTTACGCAGAGAAGGACTACGAACCAGAAGGAGGAGTTGAACTTCTTGATATCGGAGAAGACGATCTTGTCGCCGGCGTCTGGTTTGGGAAGCGCGAGCACCTTCTCCCCATGGCGGTCCATGGCAATGTAGATCAGATTGCACAGCAAGGAGAAGAGGCAGAATCCCGCCGCTGCCCATAGAGCGATGCGGTAGCTGCCGAAATATTGGGAGATGAGTTCCTCGGTATTGAAGCTGAAGAGAGTCCCGATCCGGCTGACGGTGAGGGCGATGCCGAAGGCCAAGGCCATCTCCTTGCCCTTGAACCAGCGGCTGATGATGGCACTCTGCACTACGACCAGAGATTCGGAACCCGCGCCGAAGATCAACCGTCCGGCGAAGAGCTCCCATTTGGTGTGGGCGATGGCCACGATAATGGCGCCCACGAGGACGAGGCTGCAGAACAGCATGCTGGCCCGGCGGGGGCCCAGCTTGTCGTAAAGCATGCCTCCGAAGAACACGATGAGGATGGCGGCCACCGAATATGCGGTGTAGAGATTCCCGATCGTGGTGCGGTCCAAATGCAACGCATCGATGAGCGTGGGCGCGAGGGCGCCGATGCTGTCATAGGCGAAGTAGCTCCCCAGTAACAACAAACTGATGAACATCAGGATGGTGAAGCGGTATGGGCGCTTCGATGGATGGAAGAATCCCATGGATGCAGAAGTTTCAATATCGGCAGTGGTCGGAAGATGAAGCGATTCAGGCATGAAGGCGACGATCCTCGGGGCGCGGCGGCGCTGGAGATTTAGATGCGAACAGATGCAACTAATTAAGCTAGCAGATTGAGGCGGGAATTGGCTGGAGATGAGACGAATTTCCAGCCAATCAAAATACTTTAACCCCCAGCGAGGGAAAAGCGCTCGCGGATTTCATAGCGAGAGCCGGCGGGCGAGAGAAAGCTTTCGTAAAGAAGAAATTCGCGAGCGGTAAAGCGGGTGAAGTTGGACGGACGGCGGAGTTTGGCTTTGAGCTGGTCAAGATTAGGCCGGCCTTTGCTGCGCGCCAGAGTGATGTGAGGCTGGAAGGGACGCATCTCGGGGACGAAGCCGCAGGGCTGGGTGGCCGCGATGACACATTCCTGAAGCAAGATCAGCTCGGGCGTGAGGCGGACGCCGGCGATGAGAATTCCGGCGCGCTCGAAGCAGCCCAGCTCCTCCAGGCAAACAGGAACGGACGGCGAGTGCAGCGCGCGTAAACTAGCGACCACACATGCGTATTGTTCCGGGCTGGTATTGCCCAGAAATTGCAAAGTGACGTGCCATGATTCGGGCGGCGTCCAGCGGAGGTCGTCGGCAGCGGAGTGAAGCCGCGCCGTGACCGCCCGGAGTTCCTCAATCACTGCGGCAGCCAGTGGTATTCCGATAAAGAGGCGCATGGAGATTACTTCGGCTCCGTCGCGCGCATAAACTCCGCCAGGTAGTCCTTCCACACCGCTGCGGCTGTATGAGTTCCGTGGCCGCGCGTGGCGTCGGAGATGGGCAGAAGAATGAAACGCGCGTGGGGCATGCGCTTCACCATCTGTTCCGCGATGCCCAACTCGGGCGGGTTGATGTAGTCGTCGGCGGAGTTGATCCACAACACCGGTACGGTAATGCGATCCAGATTCGGGCTGGGGTCGTAGTTGCGGCTGGCGTTCCAGTAGTAGATCAAATCGTTGGCGTCGGTGGAAGCCGTGGCGCGCTTCAGGTAAGCGTCCACATATTTTTCCGCGGCATCGCGCGTGGGCGCGTTCTTCTGCATCTGCAGCGGGCTGGAGCTCATGATGAAACCGATTTCGTTGGCGGTGCGCAGGCCCTGGACCGGTTCGGTCTGGTACTCGCCATCCATCCACGCCGGGTCCTGCTTGACGGCCTGGATGGCCATGTAACGCATCATGCGGTTGCGTCCCGAGATCTGCACCGGCAGGCAGGCAAAAGGCGCAAGGGCATCGGCAAAGCCGGGATAAGTTTCGCCCCAGACGAAGGTCTGCATGCAGCCCATGGAGGTGCCAAGGATGAGGCGCAGATGGTCGATCTTCATCTCGTCGAGCATCCTGCGCTGGCTGCGCACCATGTCGTCATAGTCGTAGGCGGGGAAGTGAGCGTGCAGGCTGTCCGATGGCTTGGAGCTTTGACCGTGGCCGATGTCGTCCGGCAGGATGAGGAAATATTTTGTAATGTCCAGAGGCGCGCCGGGGCCAAAGAGCACGTTAGAAAAGATGGGGTTCAGCAGGGAATGGGCGTTGCCGCCGGTGCCGTGCAGCAGGAGGATGGCGTTATCGACGCGCCCGGAGGCGTTGCGATGCGGCGTTCCCAGGGTGAGGTAATGCAGCTTGAGCTGGGGCAGCGTTTCGCCAGTGCCGAAGCGGAAGTTGGGAAGAATTGTGGTTCCGTCCACCGTGGGCCATGCGGCGGCAGGCGCGGGCTGTGCGGAGGGCGAGGCTGCCGGGGCGGGAGAACTTGTCTGGCTGAAGGCTGCGATGCTGAAGAGCAGAGAGGCTGCGATCATAATCCGGGGAAGGGACATTCGTGGACTCCTGGAGACGCGCGTTTCAGGCACAACCCAACCTTCGCTTTTTTACGAGGCGGTGTCAAGCGGGAGTCAGTTCCCTCCGGCCGTTGCTTCGCGATAACATTGATGCATCCCATGCGCATCCGTACAGCCGGAACGCGGGGAGAAAGGCTTCCCAAGATGAACAGTTTTTCCAGCCGGGCCAAACTCACCTCTGGCAACCGCACCTACACGATTTACAGTTTGCCGGCGCTCGCCGCGCGCGGCTTCAACCTGAGCCGGCTGCCCTTCAGCCTGAAGATTTTGCTCGAAAATCTGCTGCGCCGCGAGGATGGCGTGAACGTGACGGCCGCCGAGATTGAGTTTCTGGCTAAATGGGACGCCAAGGCCGAGCCCAGCCGGGAGATCGCCTACATGCCGGCGCGGGTGCTGATGCAGGACTTTACCGGCGTGCCGGCGGTGGTGGATCTGGCCGCGATGCGCGACGCCATCCGGACGCTGGGCGGCGACCCGGAGCGGGTGAATCCGCTCATCGCCGCCCAGTTGGTGATCGATCACTCGGTGCAGGTGGATGAGTACGGCGTTGTGGGCGCTCTTGCGGCCAATACCTTGTTGGAGTTCCAGCGCAACCGCGAGCGTTATGCGTTTCTCAAGTGGGGGCAGACGGCGTTCCGGAATTTTTCAGCGGTTCCGCCGGGGATGGGCATTTGCCACCAGGTGAATCTGGAGTATCTGGCGCGGGTCGTCTTCACGACGGAGATCGGCGGCGAGATGGTGGCGTATCCCGACACGCTGGTGGGCACCGATTCGCACACTACGATGATCAACGGCCTGGGTGTGCTGGGCTGGGGCGTGGGCGGCATCGAGGCCGAGGCGGCGATGCTGGGCCAGGCTGTGTCCATGCTGGTGCCGCAGGTGGTGGGCTACCGGCTCGTGGGCAAATTGCGCGAGGGCGCGACGGCGACGGACCTGGTGCTGACTGTGACGCAGGCGCTGCGCAAGCTGGGCGTGGTGGGCAAGTTTGTGGAGTTCTTCGGGCCGGGCGTGGCCGCGCTGCCGCTGGCCGACCGGGCGACGATCAGCAATATGGCTCCGGAGTATGGAGCAACTTGCGGCATCTTCCCGGTGGACGAGGAGACGTTGCGCTATCTGCGATTGACGGGGCGCAGCGAGGAGCAAATTGCGCTGGTCGAGGACTATTACAAAGCGCAGGAAATGTTTCTTACCGCGGAGACGCCGGAGGCCGAGTACACGCAGACTCTGGATCTGGACCTCGCGGAGGTTGAACCTTGCGTGGCCGGACCCAAGCGCCCGCAGGATCGCGTGCTGCTGCGGGATGTGGCGGACTTGTTCGCGGAGGAACTTCCCAATCTGCTCTCGCCCACGGCCAAGCCGCTGGGAACGCGCACGGCTGTCAAGTGGGAGCGTGTTGCCGTGACGGATGCGGCGCTGTCGGCTACAACCGCGTCGAATACAGTGAAGGATCGGTTCGGCGTCGATCCGGACACCTATCTCGATCACGGCTCGGTGGTGATTGCGGCGATTACCAGTTGCACCAACACATCGAATCCATCGGTGATGGTGGCGGCGGGAATTCTCGCGAAGAAGGCGGTCGAGAAAGGGCTGACCATACCGCCGTGGGTGAAGACCTCCCTGGCGCCGGGTTCGCGCGTGGTGACGGATTACTACGCCAAGGCAGGCTTGCTGCCGTATCTCGAAAAGCTGCGCTTCAATGTTGTGGGCTACGGTTGCACTACGTGTATTGGAAATTCCGGACCGCTGCCTGCCGATGTGTCCAAAAGCATTGACGAGCATGGGCTGGTTGCGGTCAGCGTGCTGAGCGGCAATCGAAACTTCGAGGGTCGCGTGAACGTGGACGTGCGCGCAAATTATTTAATGAGCCCGCCACTGGTGGTGGCCTACGCGCTTGCCGGCAAGATCGGCCACAACTTCGAGACAGATGCGCTGGGCGTGGATTCTCAAGGCAAGCCGGTTTTTCTCCGAGACATTTGGCCAACACAAGCCGAGGTGGCCGCGGCCATTGAAAAAGGATTGTCCAGCGAGATATTCCGACGTGAATATGAGACGGTGAGTTTGGGCGACGCTAACTGGCAGGGACTGAAGTTTCCTACCGGCGAAGTCTACCTGTGGGAGCCGGATTCGACTTATATCCGAAAAGCTCCGTACTTTGACGGCATCACTTCGACTCCCGCGCCAGTTACTGACATTCTTGGCGCGCGCGTGCTGGCCGTGCTGGGCGACTCAGTCACCACCGACCACATTTCTCCGGCGGGCAACATCAAGGCCAATGGGCCGGCGGGAAAGTATCTTGCTGCCCACGGCGTGAAGGCTTCTGACTTCAACTCGTATGGATCGCGGCGCGGCAACCACGAAGTGATGGTCCGCGGAACCTTCGCCAATGTGCGGCTGCGCAACAAACTCGCGCCGGGAACAGAAGGCGGCGTGACGCGCCTGCTGCCCGAGGGCGAGGTCATGAGTATCTTCGATGCTTCCGTAAAGTACGCCGACCGCAAGGTCCCGCTGATTATTTTGGCTGGCAAGGAGTACGGCTCTGGTTCCTCGCGCGACTGGGCTGCCAAAGGACCGAAGCTGCTGGGGGTGCGGGCGGTGATCGCCGAAAGCTTCGAGCGCATTCACCGATCGAACCTGGTGGGGATGGGGATTTTGCCGTTGCAGTTTGCCGAGGGGCAGAATGCGGAGTCGCTGGGGCTGACGGGCGAGGAGATTTATGATTTTCCGGGCTTGACGGCGCTGCTTGCTCAACGAATGGAAAAAGGCCACACGCTCGCAGTGAAGGCGGCTGCCGCCGATGGCAAAGTAAAACAATTCACCGCCAAAGTGCGCATCGACACGCCACAGGAGATTGAGTACTACGAGCACGGCGGAATTTTGCAGTATGTGCTGCGGCAGTTGGCGGGGAAGTAATCGTTGGCTTCGGACTAACCATCAAAATGGGGTGGAAGAAAACTCCAACCCGTTGGCAATCACGCAAAGTCAAAGCTGGTCTATACTTATTCCATGAGGAACGAATTCACAGCGGTCATTGAGCGCGACGGCGAGTGGTTTGTCGCCTGGTCACCCGAGATTCCCGGCGCCAACGGGCAAGGGCGCAACGTGGAAGAGTGCCGTGAAAGCCTGAGCGCGGCCATCCAACTGATTCTGGAGGATCGGCGCGAGGATGGACTTCGCGGGGCTCCGGCCGACGCTCTTCGCGAGACGGTTACAGTACAGTGAAACGCGATTCCCTGTTGCGCCATCTGCGCGTGTACGGATGTTATCTCAAACGCGAAGGTGGCTCGCATTCTTTGTGGTGCAATCCGGAGACAGGGCAGACGGAAGCGATTCCTCGCCACATCGAGGTTGCCGATCTGCTGGCACGCAAGATTTGTCGGGGATTGTCGGTTCCTCAGATCGGAAGATAGAAATCATACAGAGTGATATAAAAAAACGCCACCCCCGAACGGGCGTGGCGTTTTTACTGGGCAATGCGGCCGCCTACTTTTTCTTTCTCTGCGCCTTTTCGCGGGGGGCAAAGAAGCGTACGCCTTCCTGATTCTCGCCCAACACATGCAGGCGCAGGAAGTTGGTTGAGCCGGAGCGGGTGCGCGTGCCGGCGACGATGGCGATGACCTCGCCTGGCTTTACGTAGCCGCCCTGCTCGAGCAGTTGCTCGGCGCACTCGACCAGCGCCTCCGTTGAGTTGACTTTGGGGCAGCGGATGGGGGTGGTTCCCCACAGCAGGTTGAGGCGGTTGATGGTGACCTCGATCGGGCTGAGGGCATAGATGGGCGCCGAGGGATGGTACTTCGAGAGATGGAGGGCAGTGGAACCCGACTCGGTGAAGAGCGCAATGGCGCGCAGGTCCAGATCGTCCGAGGCGTGCGCGGTGGCCTCGCAGATGGTCTCGGCGATGGAGAGACGAGCTCTGCGCTGCTTGCGGCGGTCGGTGTACTCCGCCTCCTTGATGTTGCGCTCGGCATCGACAACGATGCGGGCCATCATGGAGACAGCATCGACCGGGTACTTGCCCACGGCGGATTCGCCGCTAAGCATGACGGCGTCTGTGCCGTCGTAGACCGCATTGGCCACATCGGAGACCTCGGCACGGGTGGGGCGCGGGTTCTCGATCATCGACTCCAGCATCTGGGTAGCGGTGATGACCGGCTTGCGGAACTCAGCGGCGCGGCGGATGATGTGCTTCTGGATGGCGGGCACCTGCTCCGGCGGCAGCTCGACGCCCAGATCGCCGCGCGCCACCATGATGGCGTCGGCGGCGGTGAGGATGGCGTCCAGGTGCTCGATGGCCTGGGGTTTTTCCAGCTTGGCGATGATCCACGTTTCGCCACCCAGGGCCGCAACGCGATTGCGCACCAGGCTAACGTCTTCCGCAGTGCGCACGAAGGAGACGGCGATGGCGTCCACGCCGTTCTTGAGGGCGAATTCAAGATCGTCGGCATCCTTTTCCGTCAGCGAGGGGACGCGCACCGGAATACCGGGCAGGTTAATTCCCTTATGCTCGCCCAACATTCCGCCGTTGACGATCTCGCAGTGGACGTCGCCGCCCGAGACTTCGTGGACGCGCAGCTCAATGAGGCCGTCAGAGAGCAAAATACGCGAGCCTTGCTCAACGTTTTCGGCCAGGGTTTTGAAGGTGGTGCCCACCAGCGATGCCGTGCCCGGAACGTCGCGCGGCGTAATGGTCAACTGCTGGCCTGCCGTGAGCAGCACGGGTTGGTGGTCTGTCAGCGTGGAGGTGCGAATCTTGGGCCCCTGCAGGTCGCCCAGGATGCACAGCGGCTTGTTTTCCTCGCGGCTGATTTTACGGATAATCTGGATGATCGCCTGCTTCCCCTCGTGGGTGCCGTGGGAAAAATTCAGGCGGATCACATCGACGCCGGCGCGCACCAGGTCCCGGATCACGGGTTCTGTGTTGGAGGCTGGGCCGAGCGTGGCAACAATCTTGGCTCGGCGTGGGGAGGCGGAATCGGTCAGGCTGAGAGGTACGAACGACATGGGTCTTCTCCAGGGAAGGTTTATTAGGCCAAGAGGCCGGATTTGCGCGCGGCCAGCTGGATAGAACACCAGGGATGGGCCGCAATACCGCTGACTCTATTATGCGGGAGAGAAGGTCAATGGCGGGTGAAAATGGTTACAGGCCGGAGTAATCCTAATCGGAGCCAGCGGAAGCCTGTTCCTGCCTTTCCCGAAAAAGAACGCCGTTCAGCTCCGCGCCCAGCAGGGCGCTGAACGACGTGATGTAGAGCCAGACCAGGGTGGCGATACCTGCGCCAAAGGGGCCGTAGAACATGGAGTAATCGGCAATCCGCGTGACGTACCAGCCGAAGACCAGCGTGGAAGGGAACCAGACCAGCGTGGCGGCCAGAGCTCCATAACCCACCCGGGGCCAGTGCTCCTTGCGTTTTGTGCCGTAGTGATAGAGAGCACCCAGGACGCTGATGCTGGTGAGCATTGCAACAGCCCAGCGGACCATGCGCCAGATGAACAGCACAAAGTGCCGCAACTCGTGGGCGGAGTTGTCGATCATCCACAACTCGAACTGACGGCCGAAGACCAGAACCAGGGTGGCCAGCGACAGCGGAACCAGCACGATGGGCACCAGCGCAAGGGCCCTGCGCCGCTTCCGCCAGAATCCCCAATCGTCGAGCGGAAGTTCGTAAGCGCGGCGAAAGCCTTCCATCAGCGAGAGCATCATGCCCAGGCCGGCAAAGACCGAGAAGACGGCGGCGGAGAAGATCAACTGAACGGAGTAGAACTTGCGGGTCTCCATCGCAGAGCGCAGCAGGGACATGGAATCGTCGGGCAAAAACTGCTCAAAAGCGCCGCGCACCTCGCCCACCAACGAGGTTCCCTCCGGCGCCTGAGCCAGCAGCGCGCTGAGGACAACCAGCGCCGGAAACAGAGCCAGCATACCGGAATATGCGACGGCTTTGGCCGAGTTAAGCACGTCATGCTGAAGTGCCAGCAAGATAGCTTTGCGAATGCTGCGAATCGACAGCGTCATAGGGCTCTATGAAAAGAGTAGTGCATCAGACCGCCTTCTGCATTTTCTTCTGGAAACAATTCTCAGGTAGCAGTTTGAATGTCGGTAAAGGCAAAGTCGTTGCCTTTGAACAACAGAGGTTCTCCGGAAACCTTCGCCAGCGCATAGGCAAGACAGTCACCGAAGTTCAATCCGGCGGGATGGCCGTAACCTTTGCCGTAGACAGCGAAGGCTGCAAGGGCGGATCGAGCTTGTTGTTCGGTAACCGGAATGATCGTAAGCCGCAATGCGACGATGAGGTCTTCAAAGAGTTTTTGGCGTTCACCTGAAGAGTCGCGGTGGAGTACCATCCCTGTTTCAAGAAAGCTGGCAGCGGAAATTGTGCGGACCGGCGCGTTCTTGACAAGGCGTAAGAACTCCTCAGCTTCCGGTTCATCCAGAAGAATCGCGAGCAAAGCCGAAGAGTCGATCACCATGGGATTGGATCTGCCTATCTGGGAAGTCCCTCGGCGTCATAAAGCTCATTGGTGAGTTGGTCGCCGCTGGGGCCGGACCACGGTCCCAGGCGTTGTATACGTGCCATTAGCTCTGCGAGGGACGGTTCTTCCGGGCGAAACGATGCCTGACTTGCGCTTCTGCTTTCACGCTCCAGTTCAGAGCGCAGAGCGGATGCAACTGCCTCATCGGGGGTCAACCCGCGCAGAGAGGCCAGCGTGTACGCTAGTGCTTCTGTCGTGGCGCTGGTGGCGAATGGCATGGCGCATCCCTCTTGTCCTATGGTGCTGCAAACAGGCATATCTTTGCAAGCTCCGAATGCGGAATACACACTTTTGCGGTCACCTGAGGTAGGGTCTATTCTGAGTGGAGGCGAGCAGGCAATACCGGACAACGCACTTTCCGGCCGGAAGCTTGATGGCCACCGAATTCGCCGAACGCATTGCCGGCGACGTATACTCCGGCTTACAGGAATACAGCGCATGAGTATGATCTCCGATAGCCCGCGCACTCTTCGTCGCGACATCGTCTTCGCCTTCGCCCTGGCCCTTGCCTGCTACCTGGCGTGGCTGATCCGCGATGTGCTGGTGCTGCTCTATGTCAGCGCGCTCTTTGCCGTCGTACTTTCCCCGGTGGTGCGTTTTACTTCCCAACTTCGAATTCGCAATAGGCAGCCATTCAAGGGATCAGCCATTTTTCTTCTCCTGCTGGTCGTGGCCGCAGCATTTACCGCCTTCGGGTTCCTCGCTCTGCCTCCGGTCATCCGCGACCTTCAAGGATTCGCGCGGGAGATGCCGACACGGCTTCCCGGACTTTTAGAGAAGCTCAAAAATGTTCCCCTGGCTCAGCACCTGGATACCACGGAGATCAGCTCCCGGCTTCAGGATTTCGTGAGTCAGGCAGCCACTTATCTCCTGTACTCTCTCAGCGACTGGGCGGGCAAGCTATTCGATTTCATCATGGGCTTCATTCTTACGATTTATTTCATTTCGGAAGGTGACCAGGCCTACCAGTGGTTTCTTTCCTTTTTTCCGCGCGAACGCCGCGAACGCCTCGACAAGACTCTCCGGCGAGCGGAGATACGCATGGGCAAATGGCTGCTGGGCCAGGGGAGCCTGATGCTCATTCTGGGAGTTGCCAGCACCATCGTCTATCTCTCGCTTCACGTTCGCTATGCTTATGCGCTGGGCGTGCTGACGGGGTTGCTCAACGTCATTCCCGTGCTGGGCGCGGCCATCTGCATCGCGCTCGCGCTGTTGGTGGCAGCCATTGACAGCTGGGGCCGGGTGCTGGGCATTGCTATCTTTTATCTGATCTATATCCAGGTGGAAAATTCCTACCTTGTTCCCCGCATTATGAGGAACCGGGTCGGTCTGCCCGGCCTGGCCATCCTCATTGCCCTGGTGATCGGCTCCGCGCTTGAAGGCGTTCTGGGCGCCATGGTCTCGGTTCCCACGGCTGTGCTGGTGGCCGTGCTGCTTGACGAATATCTCGTAAGCAAAGATGCGGCCTGATCGTTTCCGGCGCCCGTCATTGAGCACATATTTAGCGTTTCCAAGCCCTTTGCCGAGGCGTATACTTTTGCTGACTTCAAATACTCTCTTGGAGAAGTATCTATGTACACTGCTCTTCGTCCCTATGTCAAGCTTCCATGGATTGGCTTCATTGCTGTTGTTACTGTTTTTTCGGCAGTCTCGCTCGTGGCTCAGAGTGCGGCCGGCCCACGCACACAAGCGCCACCTGCCACTCACGCGCCCGCATCGCAGGCGTCCGCAAACGAGAGCAGCCAGGCTTCGTGTCCACGCATCTCCGGCATGGAGATTCCATTCAATGCAGCTATTCAGGCTAAAGTGATGGGGACGCTGGACTCTGCGCATCTAAAGGTGGGCAAGGAAATATGGGTCACAGTCTCGAACAGTTTGGCTTTTCCTGGCTGCACTCTGAATGTGGGAGCTGCCCTTTACGGTCACATCAAGGCGATTGGTCCAGGAAAAGATGCAAATTCCTCTGAGTTATCGCTGGCCTTCGATCACGTCGATTGCGAGGGCCACACAAAGCAAGAGATGCGACTGTGGCTGATTGGCCTGGTGGCGCCTGAAGAGCGGTTGACCAGATTGCATGAAGAGTTGCCCCTTGAAATGAAGGGTGGCAGGGGGCGGAACATTAAAGACGTCACCAAAGGGATGAGTTTTACAGATGACACTCTGAATCCCGGAGGCAAGCCGCAGACCGTGCTGCCGGGAGTTGTCGTCGAATTACCCAAACTGAAGCTGGAAGTTACCGGAGGGCCGGGATGCAGCGCCCGAATCACCAGTACCGAGAACAGCGTTCTGATTCCGCGGAATTCGGTTTTGTTCCTGCTCATGCAAAACAAGATCTGAGAGCGAAGACGCGGGTGTTCCGCCATTCGCAAGCGTTGTGCCTCTGCCCGATTTTGCGAGTTCACGAGTCACCGAAGCGCGGCCCCAGGCCTCAAAATCGAGACCTGGGGCCGCATTTTGTTTCGAAAGGGATTAGTAGTGCCGGTGGTCTCTCTCCCCGTCTCTTTCCATTTCGTGCAGGGCATGTCTGAGGGCTTCCCGCGCCTCGTCTATGTGATGCAGCGAGCGTTCCTGCAACCCGCGATGCCCAGTTTCATCGGTTCCTGCGGCGATGTCCCCGCGTGCTTCATCCAGAAGAGTCAGAGCCGAACGCAGTGGGCGATTGGGATCTCCCCCGGCTGGAGGGGGAGTGCGGTGTGGGTTCCTCCCTTCTTCGCGCACCGCCTCACTTACTTCATGGATGGCGCGTTCAATTTCATCGATGGCGTGATCCCGCGCGCCGATGAATCCCGGGCGGCGGTCCGTTTGCAGCAGTTCACGCGCTTCCCGCAGGTTGGATAGAGCATGGAGATAGCGGGGATGCTGGGCCTGTGCCGGCGTTCCCAAGGCAAAGAGAAGAAAAGCCGACAGCCCGAATACGGCTGTGGTAAGTGTTTTAATCATACGCATTTCAGTAGCACCTTTCATGGGTAAATTGAGATTCGAATCACCCGCCGGAGAGAATAGCATATTTTTCAAACCCCTCACAATAGTTGGAGGCTGCAGTTTATCTTGTGGAAACGGCAGCCCTGAATGCTGCATCCACGGCAGCTTTCATCACGCCGCAACTGGAAATAAAATGGACCAGGTCTCCGGTGAGCGGCTGCCAGGTTGCAGCATCGAAAGCTGGGGCACGCGGCGCTGTTTCCGCCATCTTGAGTTCGCCGCTTCCTTGCGCGTCGAGGATGAGAGCGGTGAGTTTGCGGGCCAGGTCGAGTGGGAAGCTCTCGGCGACGAAGACCATCTTGCCGCGCGTGGTGATCACCACCGGGCCTTCGCTGGTGGAGTAGACCTGCTCCTGATCGGAAGAGACGGGCGGCGGGAAGACCTTGAATCCAGCGGTGGGGCCTGCGGGGGCGGTACGCTCATCGGCCGAGTCGAGCTTGACGCCGGAGTATTTGCGGCCCAGTTCATCGGCATAGATGCGGGCGAAGACCCGTGCGGAGGCGGCGCTCTTCCAGGCTGATAGATAAAAGAGGGCGATGGAGTTGGTGCTGGCCAGCTCCTGTGGTGTCTTTGCGCTCAGCCGCTGGCCGGCCCAATAGATGCCGCCATCCCAGGCCGGGGTCAGATCGCCGGCAGTCTGTTCGCCGCCGAAGAGCTTGGTGAGAATGTGCACGTCAAGCTGGCCGACCTGGCCGATGTCGTAAGGTTTGTAGAGCGGGTCCACCAACGGGTGAATGTTGGGCAGAAGGGGTACGGCGGGCACATGCCGCTTTTCGTATTCGCGCGGGTTGATGATCTCCCAACTTGAGGAGGGCGGCCGGTCCAGGGTTCCGGCAAAGGCTGCTGCCTGGCCCTGGTCCATCCACACGTCCTGCTCGAAGCTGAGCCCCTCGCGATAAGGGAAGAGCAGCGACTCGGAGAGCAGCAGCGGCGCGCGCGCCAGCACGGGGGAATCTTCCGATCCGCTCATATGCTGCCTGACGAGTTCCATCACCTCCGGGTCTTTGACCAGGCTCTTGCCCATGGGCTTGAGGATGTAATCCATCATGACGGCCGTGGCCTGGCCCTCGGCGATTGCCTCGCGCGCAGTGTCCATCTCGTCTTTGGCAAGGTGCTCAGTGTCGTCGGGAGAGTTGAGCGAGATGTCGCTGGGGGTCTGGTCGTTCCACTTTTCCAGGTCGGAGTGCTGGTCCTGCAGGGCGTGGGTCAGCTCGTGAGCCAGCACCGGCTTCTGCTCCTCCACACCCACCCAGTCCAGCATGGTAACGGTCTTGGTTTTGGCGTCGTAGTAGGCTTCGATCTGTTCCTTGAGCAGCGCCAGCAGAAAGGGCTTGAGGGCGAAGTCGCGGTCCAGCAGGCCGAACTTTTTCAGCACAATCTCGCTGCGCTGCATGCGTTTGGCGCTCTCGTCTTCCTCGAACTTCTGTTTGAGGTAGCTTTCCACCGCGGCACGCGAGGTGATCTGGCGCTTGACGGTACTCTTGATGGGCAGCCCGGTATCCTCGGAGGAAAACTTGATCAGCTCATCGACCAGCGAGAAGAGCTTGCGCTCCTGTTCGGGTGTGATCTTGCCTGCTGGAGGGGTTTGCGTCTGGGGCGCAACCGCGGCAGGCTGCTGCTGGGCCGGCGCTATCAATGCGGCAAGGCATAACACCGCGGCCAGTGCCCATCCGCGAACTAATCCGTGCATCTTGCTCATGGATACATCCTATCTTCTTCCAAGGCTATAATCAGAATGCGGCATGGTGCGAGATTTTCGCTGAAAATCTACGCCTGAACCGGCAATAAGATCCCCTATGACGGAAACGGCCATCCCCCAAGCCATCCCGGCAGACCGCCCTACTCCGCTGGCCACGCTGCTGGCGCAGTTGGACGCGGTGCCGGAGCTCGTGGCCTATCGCGGCGTGCTGACCCCTGGTGAGTTGGACGCGCCGGAGAGGGAAACAGCGGCGCTGGTTTCGAGAGCCGCGGTGCATGACCTGGGCTGGCTGCGGCGCGTGGCCGTGCGCGGCGAAGACCGCTTCCGCTGGCTCAGCGGCATGGTCACCAATACGGTAAACGAGCTGGGGCCCACTGCCGGCGCCTGGAACCTGGTGCTCAACGCGCAGGGGCGCATCCAGGGCGACCTGCACGTCGGTCGCGAGGGAGACAAACTCGAACTGACGATTGCCGCCGATCAGTACGACCGGCTGCTGGCTCATCTGGAGCGCTTCATCATCATGGACGATGTGGAGCTTGTGCCGCTGAATGAAGATTCGGCGCTGGGGCTTGCCGGTCCGCTGGCCGCCGTTGTGCTGGCGCGGCTGGGATTGTCTGCGCTCGAAGAGCCGCTGACCAGCGTTCGCGCACTTTGGAATGGCAGCCCAGTGCGAGTCGTTCGCGGCTACAGTGTTCTCGTGCCGCATTACGAACTTTGGGTGCGGGCGACGGAGATTTCCGCACTGTGGCAGGCGCTGGTCGAGGCTGGCGCAACCCCGGTGGGAGCGGCCACACTGGAGGCTTTGCGCATCGCCGAAGGGATTCCCGCGTATGGCATCGACATTGCCGAGCGCGACCTGCCTCAAGAGACCTCGCAGATGCGGGCGCTCAGTTTTAACAAAGGCTGCTACCTGGGCCAGGAGATCGTGGAGCGCATCCATTCCCGCGGCGGCGTTCACCGCCATCTGCGGCAATTGGAGTTGTCTGGGCCCGTTCCGGCTGCGGGGACCGAGCTGACCATGGGCGGCGGAGCCATTGCCGGCCAGATCACCAGCGCGGCGGAATTGCTGTTATCGAGTGGTTCGCGTGTCTTTGCTCTGGGCATGATCCGCGGCGAGGCCGAGCTATCACCCCAGCGACATGGACCCGTCGCCGGGGACCCCGAGCTTCGAAATCAATCTTTCACTTACTCCTCTGGAACTGCCACAGGCACGGCCAACATTCTCGCCGCCCCGCCTGTGCTGAATGCAAGTGAGCAACGTAGCGAGTCAGCAAATCAGAAATTCAAATAGGAAACGGAAAACCATGAGCGATAAACCGAAGTTTGAAGTCATTGACCGCCGCAAGATCAAGGCGGAAGAAGAGCATGAAGGCCAGCAGCAGCCGGCGACTCCCGCGGAAGCCGAGCCACCATCAGGCGGCGGCCCGCATCTGGTCGTCAACGAATCGACGTCCAATGCTCGTCGCGAGCCAGTGCCCGCTGTAACTCCCGAGGCAGCGTCAGGAGCCGAAGCGGAGTTGCCTCCTCTGCCCTCAGCCAAGGAGAGCCGCGAGCAAAAGGCCGCTTACGACGCCTCGGCGCAGCGGATTGAAGACATGGTGCGGGCGCAGAACCCCGCCGTGGGAGCGCAGCCGCAGATCAGCTTCGAGCATCTGGTGCAGCAGTTTTATGTTTCCGCAATGATTCAGATGGGTGCGGGCACGCAGGAGGGGCAGCGTCCCAAGGTGGACATCCTGGGCGCGCGCACAACCATTGATTTGCTGGCAGTGCTGGCGGAGAAAACCAAGGGCAACCTGACCGAGTCCGAGGATAAAACCCTGCAAACGGTACTGTTTGAAGTGCGCATGGCCTTCCTGGAACTGACCAGCATGATCACCTTGCAGAGCATGACGCCGCCGCAACCTCCTCCGCCGCAGGGAAAGCGGTAAGTAAAGTTGTCAGTGATCAGTGGTCAGTGATCAGCTTCTCGAACAGATGCTCCGTGCCCCATCCATTCGCTTTCTTTATGGCGAATGGGTGGGAAACCGCGAACCCCAATCAGCCTCGTTCATCAGGAGCCTATGGACGGTCTACTCACATTTCTGGGCACGGGAACCTCGATGGGGGTTCCGACGCTGGGCTGCAATTGCGCGGTGTGCTCCTCGGCTGATCCGCGCGACCGCAGGCTCCGTCCCTCGGTGCTGTTGCGCTGGCAAGAGCAGGCCGGCGGCTGTGAGCGCGTGGTAATCATCGACACCGGCCCCGACTTCCGTGAGCAAGCTTTGCGCAACGGCCTCACCCGCGTGGATGCGGTTTTTTACACTCACGCCCACGCAGACCACATTCTGGGCATGGACGACCTGCGCCCGCTCAGCTTCGCCGTCTTTCGCGAGGGCGGGCCGATTCCCCTCTATGCCGCGCCGGAGACTGCCGAGGCGCTGGAGCGCATTTATGAGTACACGTTTTCGCCGCGGGCCACGTATCCCAACCGCGCACGGGTCCAACTGCACGCGCTCTCCGAGCGCACTCTGGTTCACGGCGTCGAGTTTCTGCGCGTGACGGTCGTGCATGGCGAAATGGAAATTGCCGGCTTCCGCTTTGGCCATGCAGCTTATCTCACCGACGTGAGCGCCATCCCTGAATCGAGCTTTGCGCTGCTTGAAGGGCTGGACCACCTGGTTCTCTCAGCGCTGCGCCACAAGCCGCACCCCAGCCACGCCACCGTGGAGCAGGCCGTCACTTGGGCTCAGCGCATCGGCGCGCGCCACACCTGGCTCACGCACATCTCCCACGATCTGGGCCACGAGGAAACCAACCGCATGTTGCCCGACGGAATCCGCATGGCTTATGACGGCCTCAGCCTGCCCGTGAATCTGGAGACCGCGAATTGATGACCGAGAGTCCTATGATTTCTGTTTTTCACTCGGTCGCGGAGATTCCCGCCAGCTTCGGCCCCAGCGTGGCCGCCATCGGTAACTTCGACGGCGTCCACCTCGGCCACCAGGAGATTCTATCGGCGGTGGTGCGTGAAGCCGGTGAACAGGTCGTGCGTACTCAGCGCACGCAAGCCGTAGCCATCACCTTCGATCCGCATCCGGAGCAGTTTCTGCGCCCCTCATCCGCGCTGCGCCTGCTCACGCCCATCGACGAGCGCCTGCGCCTGCTGGCCCTCACGGGCATCGACGCGGTTGTCGTGCTGCCCTTCGATGCGGAGCTTGCTTCGCTGCCTGCGCGGGAATTTGTGCAACGCATTCTGGTGGACGCTCTCGCCGTTCGCAGCCTCCATGAAGGCGGCAACTTCCGCTTCGGCCACAGCGCCGAGGCCGGAGTCGCCGAGCTCCAGTCCTTTGGCGCGGAGTTTGGCTTTGTCGTTCACGTCCATACGCCGGTGCGTGTGCGCAAAGGCGCATCCAGCCTTGAAGTTTCCAGCTCCGCTATTCGGGAATTTGTGGCGGCGGGCGACATGCCCCGCGCGCGCTGGATGCTGGGCCGCCCCTTTGAGATTCGCTCCACGCCGGCCCGAGGGCGCGGTATCGGCACGCGGCTGCTGGTGCCCACGGTGAATCTGGCAGCTTACGGCGGCCAGCTCCCCGCCTTCGGCGTCTACGTCACGCGCCTCATGATTGCCGGGCGCAGCTTTCATGCAGTCACCAACGTAGGCAACCGGCCTACATTCGGCGAGGCATCGTTTGCCGTCGAGTCGTACATCCTCAACTTCGAGCCCATCGAACTCGACGACCAGACGCCCATCACGCTGGAGTTCCTGTTCCGCCTGCGCGGCGAGCAGCAGTGGCCCTCGCCCGAAGCGCTCAAGGCGCAAATCTTCAAGGATGTGGCCAGGGCGAAGCGATACTTCCGGTTTGTACGCTGATTCGAAAATCACTAAATATATCGTGTCATCCTGAGCGAGCGCAGCGAATCGAAAGACCTGCGGTTGTTCTTTTACGGCGGATGTCGATGCAGCAGGGATGCATCCACGATGAATTCAGCCGGAATCTACTTCATGCTAAGGCGATTACGAATATCGAGAAAATTTAGTGCCAATAGATCTTGCGTAAGTCTCACGTTATGTGTACGGTAAATGAATTTTACACGTTTTATCGAGGGGTATCATATATGCGCACTGTTTAAGTGGCGTTTAGATCTTTATAGGCACGATTCCGTTATTGGGGAGAAAAAACCGCACAATTGGACTTGACATGGTCTCTATCGGACTATATAGTGTCCATATCGGACCACAAAAGGTCCTGCATTGTGGAGGTTGTATGGACGTGAAATATACATTTTGGAACAATAAAGGTGGAACGGGAAAAACGAGTCTCGCTTTTCAAGCGTTGACTCGCTATGCACAAGTCCATCCAACGAAGCACATCCTTGCTATAGATGTTTGCCCGCAGGCAAATCTCTCGGAATTGCTACTTGGCGGGCTGAATAACAAGGGAAGTGAGAAACTCTTGGAACGGCATGGTCTCATGCCTCGTTGTAGCATCGGAGGCTATTTCCAGTTGAGGCTTCCTTCGCCTTATGCTCCTCCAACTTTCAGCGCAAGAGATTTTATCACTAAGCCGAACAACTACAACAAAGGTATCCCTGCAAACATCGATCTCGTTTGTGGAGATCCGCTATTGGAACTGCAAGCTAATGCTGTGAATACACTTGCAAACAACAATATCCCTGGCACTAACGCGTGGATCGCAGTGATTGATTGGCTGAACGCCTTCCTGCAACAACTAAGCAATGACTACGATACCGTTTTCATGGATTGTAATCCGAGCTTCTCTCTGTATACGCAGATAGCACTTGCTACCACAGATAAGATCATTTTGCCTGTAATGGCTGATGATTCATCTCGACGCGCTATACAAAATGCTTTCTCATTGGTATATGGCTTAAAGCTGCCATCGGAAATTTACGCTTCATACGCTTTTGCTACCAAGCTTAAGGATGCCGGCCGGAAGCTACCCCAGGTTCACTTGATAGCAAAAAATCGAATCACGCAATACATGGGTTCTGCGTCGGCCTATGCTGCAGTGCTGGCTGCAATCGAAAATGATATTCGTAATTTGCTCAAATCAAATCCTGAAATATTTTCATTTAACAATCTCAAAGAGGGCTTCGTCGAAGTGCGAGATTTTCAAACTACCGGTGTGGTGGCTTTCGCAAAAGGGTTGCCATTTTCTGAGTTGCCAGCAGGCAAGCAAACAATCAACGGTCACCGTGTCCAGGTGAAGCAAGAGTACTTAAACAACAGCAAGGAAGAGATTCGCAAGCTTGTCGAGCGCTTGTAGGCATCGGCAGCGAATCACTGCTGGCCTACCGATTTACTTTGTGATTGAGGAATCTGCAATGGATCAGGTTTTTCATTACCCGCCAGAGTTAACAGCCCTGTTGATCGATGCGATTAGCAACGTACTGCGCTCCAAAACCGATGTTATCAAGTTTTTTCAGGGTGCGGGAGTACCACAGAATATTTTGACACCATGGAGTGACCGAGTTCGTCAGGATAGGCAAAGTGTCTACAAAAGTGAAATCGCTCGTGAAGTGCTTTGCAAGCTCAATGAGCTTGGAGATACCGGAATTCGACCGCGCCGTGAGGTTGTTAAGCGTATTGTGGAGTGGGAAGACTTCTCGACAGCCTATCCCGAAAAGCAGCTCATAGCACAAGGCCTTGTAGCAAATGTGCGCAAAGTGGTCAATACCAAAGACTCCTTTACTCGAATGAACGACGAGAGGGAACGGGAACGTCAAGCTAGACAAGCTGCCTATACTCAGGAACAGCAGAAAATGCAGATGTTACGTGCTTCACGTGAAGCAGTAAAACAGAAGCTATACGCACTGTTTCAGGAGCCTGATCCACACAGGAGAGGCAAGGCCCTTGAAGGCATACTGAATGAGCTATTCGAGACTCATGGCATTCTCGTACGCGAATCATTTATCTTGCGTGGCGTAACCAGCGAGGGTATTATCGAGCAGATCGACGGTCTAATAGAGTTCAAAGGGCATCTCTACTTCGTCGAAATGAAGTGGTATAAAGACCCGATAGGACGACCCGAAATATCACCGCACCTTGTCAGTGTATATGGCCGAGGAGACGTGCGCGGCCTCTTCATTTCAGCGTCAGGATACACGCCCGCAGCCATTGCCGAGACTAAGAATGCACTGACTCAAAAGGTTTGCGTCTTGATGGAGCTCGAAGAGATCGTGGCTCTGCTCGATAGAGAAGGCGAGCTACAGGCTCTATTACAACGGAAGGTAGTTGCTGCAGAGGTTGACAGAAACCCATTTCTAAAGGTGATCTCTTAAGGAACCTCTGATCAAGTCCCAAATGCGCGTCGATTGCGTCTAATCGTATAGGTGGACCGAAAACACAATGCGCCAACTTACATTCGCCACACAGCCGAGTTTTGAAAAGTACGCACGCAAGAG
>Ga0302320_10008383_pt1 | contig 22536 bp, 18 predicted proteins | sample Bog_T0_3_FD_202130 | JGI IMG/M metagenome (GOLD analysis project Ga0302320, IMG submission 202130) | Peat permafrost microbial communities from Stordalen Mire near Abisko, Sweden - Bog_T0_3 | ecosystem: Environmental > Terrestrial > Soil > Wetlands > Peat | place: Sweden: Abisko, Stordalen Mire... | reverse complement strand
TCGTCTACTCTTACCTCGGCCCGGGCCGCCCAACGGGCGCCTCGCCGCTCGGAGGATGGGTTTACATCATCGACAATCACGAGGATGGAGGGGAAGGAACAGGCGGCCGCGTCCAGAAATAAACGGAATTTGCCTCAGGTAGAAATATTTGTTGGTCCCGTCGAACGGTTTGGGTTGACCCCGCGACCTGCGGACCCCAGAATGAAGAAGAAGTGTGAAACACTTGGAAGACCTTCTCGAAGCGCTCGACAGATCGTTCCGGACTCCCACGAATATGAGGTTTTAATGATCGCTTATCTGCTGCTTTTGGTTGCCGTGCTGACTCGTGTCATGCCCCATGCCGGCTGGCTCAACTTTACCGCCGTCGGTGGCGCACTTCTCTACTTTGGCGCCCGGCGCCCCTGGCGCGAAATGCTGGCTCCGCTCGCAGTTCTTGTGGCGACAGACTATTTCCTCACCGTCTATACCTACCACTACGCTTTCCGCTGGGAAGCCTATATTCCCACGTGGGCATGGTATGTAGCGGCAATGGTTCTCGGCCAGATTCTGCTCAGCGCGCGCACCACAGTCGTTCGCGTCGTCGCAGCAACGCTGCTCGGACCCACGTCCTTCTTCCTGATTTCGAATTACGCTGTCTGGGTTTCAAGCACCATGTATCCCCGCACTTTGGCCGGCCTTGAAGCCTGCTTCGTTGCAGCCATTCCGTTCTACCGCAACGACGTCGTCTCGACGGCGATCGTGCTTGGTGCTGCCTTCGGTGTTCCTGCGCTCGTGCGGCATTTCAACACAACACCCAGCGAAGTGGCTTTGGCCGGCAAATAGCCCTTCAATCAAGTCAGGCTTGCTATTGAACCGCGCTCCTGCATGGGGCGCGGTTTTCCTTTGTGCCCCGGTTGTGGGATACACGCAAACGAAAGTCGTTTGACTGCCGCAGGCGAGGACAAATCGAATAGTCCGAGTCATGTGGTTCCATTCACAACCGGGAGAGACTGCCATGCGGGTACAAATGAAAGCCGGGATCGGAGCAGCCCTGCTTGCGGGCGCAATCCTCGCCACCGCTCAAGCGCAAGCGGCAAAGGGAAGCGCGCAAAAGAACGGAAACAACCAGGGTACCGGCAATGCCCAAACCAACAGCGCGGAAGGGCAGAGGAAGTCTGGCCAGGTTGTGCATCAGGACTTCGATAAGAGGCAAGAGAGCAAGCCGGAAGGCCCCTCGGCACCTGCAAACCAGGGCGGAACGCAGGGAGCAACAGGGAGCGGCAACGGCGCTGCCAATTCCAAAACAAAATTTCGCCAGGAATTTGGACCAACGCAAGCGAACAAAAAGAATGATGCGATCGCGCCTTCTGAATCTGGCGGAAAGGGCGGCAAACCCGGGACCGGTGACGCGAAGACAAAAGCGCCAAAGTAGAAACCGCTCGGGATAAACTGCCAGGGACGTACCGGGATCTTCAGTCGGTCAGCAATGGCCCCGTGCGCTTCTTTTTCATCCACCACCAGACAAAGCCTGCCATGCCAACGATCAGTACCACGGCTACCAGCCAGATGGCGTGGTGTGCAACCAGGTCTGCTGCGCCGGGACCAAGCTTCAGGACCAGCATCGACAGGATCAGCCAGCGAACCACTCTGCCCGCAACCACAGCAAGCATGAAAGGGATGATCCGCATCTCGAAGACACCTGCGGCGAAGACAAACATCTTCCACGGCGCCGGCGGTGGCAACATTGACGGGATCATGACAGCTAGAAATTCCTGACGCTCAAAGCGCGTTCGGAGGCTTTCAAAGCGCTCCCGATTGATGCGCTTGAGCAGAAAGAGCTCGCCGCCCGCTCGCCCAAGGCCGTAGGGCAACAGGCCTCCGATCGCCGAGCCAACGGCAGCCAACAAGACATAAAGCCAAAAATTCGACTTGTGGTTCCACACGTAAACGGCCAGAATCGCATCCATGGGGACGGGAATCGTGGAAGAGTCAAGAAGCGCAATGAGCCCAACGCCCCAAAAGCCCAGTTTTGCCAGCGCGGGCAGCAGCACAAACTTCCACTGAGCCATGATTCCTGCAAAAAACTGCTTCAAACAAGTTCCCTTTCCGCCTGCTAATCCGTCCATCCAATAAGATCATTGTACGGGGTAAGACGTTAAGAAAGAATCGAGTCAGGTTGCTCCACCCGAACCCGTTATCGCAACGCGGATGTGGGGTCGGATGCACGATTTGAGCGAGATGAGAGAATAGAGTGAAAGGACTCCGAACGGAGCCGGGAAGTTCAGCGAGCCTCCGGGAGTCTCCCCAGGAACAAATGCCCACCAGCGAAGTGCCAACCGACGTGAACGAGCCCAATGAGCCGCAATCGGGTCCTTTAGCGGTTCAGGACGCGGGCACACCTGTCCCTGCTCAGGAGTCTCCCGAGGCTGCTCCCCGGTCCCTTCGCGGTTCTCGCTGGGTCGACTACGATACGCACGAACTCCTGGAGATGATTAGCGAGCTCGAAGATGAGCGCCGCTGGGCACGTCTGCGCGAAGGAGTCCTCTGGGCGCTTCTGGCTCACGTTGCGGTACTGCTGGCTCTTTTCCTTTTGCCCCGGTACATCGTGATGCCAAAGGTCGTGGACAAGACCTCCAAGCTCGACAAGAACGAGTTCACGTACATGGACACGCCGAAGTACCGGCCCAAGGTGGAAGTGAAGCCGCTTACCCGGCCCCCGATCGACAAGCAGACCATGGACGAGATGAAGAAGGAGTCGCAGGAAAAGGCAACTGCTCCGCCGCCTCCTCCTCCACCGGAGACCAAGCCTCCTGAGCAGCAGTCGACCGTTCAGCCGCCGCCGGTGCAGCCACCGCCGCCCATGCAGCAATCGCAGCTTGATGCGCCGCATCCAAGCTCGGTGCCGGCGCGGCCCAATTTCGCCATGAACTCGGCAAATCCCGCTGACCAGCTCCGCGATGCCATGAGAGACGCCGCGCGCAATCATGGTTCCGGCGAAACGGGAAGCCCCAGCTCGGGCGGCCTTTCCATGCATCCGGGCGCAGGCTCGGGCGGCGTGCAGGTGCTGTCCGATACACAGGGAGTGGATTTCAGCAACTGGCTGCAGCGCTGGCATTGGGAAACGGAGCACACTTGGGACCCGCTGATTCCCGATGAAGTGAATCCGCCCATCAACAAGACCGGCATGGTCGCCATTGAATTCAAGGTTCTGCCCAACGGGCGCCTGATGCCCGACAGCGTGCATCTCGTAGGCCGCTCCGGCGACACTGCCCTCGACAGGGCCGCATGGGGCGCGCTCACCGGCTCAAACTATCCGCCGCTGCCGCACGATTTTCACGGGCCGTATCTCGAGTTGCGCGCGTACTTCCTGTACAACGTGGATCCGTCCAGCCGCTAGGCGCCGCGCAGGACAGGGTTTCCCCTGCTTCAACCATTTGGTCCAAAAGACAAAAGGCCGACGCGGCAGAACTTGCAACATCGGCCTTACCGTCTCTTCGAATCAGTCAGTTTCTTTCTATCCCACTCATCTCGATGAAACTGCGATGAATGGGGCACGGGGCTTCTGCTTGAGATGAAGGAAAAGCAACCGCAGGTTCTTCGACTGCGGTCGTTGCGGCGACCTTCGCTCCTGAGGACAGATCTGGACTTTGACGATGGGGCACTCGACGGGTGAGCGATTTTAATTTTCCAACGCGACTTTGGCAGGGAAATGGTTTCATACTAACTGGAACGGCTATGATGTAGGGCACTGCTCCTGCTGGGTTCCGGAGCGCACAAAACTTTCCCCTGACTTGTTCTGATGTTGATTCGTAGAGGAGGACTGCGATGAATCTTTCCCGACGCGATCTGATGAGTGAAGCTTCAATCCTTGGGCTTCTGGCGGCAATGACTCCGGAACTGAAAGCGCAGACCGCATCGATGTCGGCGCGGCATATCAGTGAGGAAGCGCCACATGATTCGTTCAATTTCTGGAATGGGTTTTTCAACGGCGTGGGCTCTTCGAGTGGGCATACGGTGTCGCGGGGGCCCTCGGATCAGTTGCCCGATCCGGCGGTACAGACACAGTATCTGCAGTACCAAGAAGACAAGAAGACGCTGCGCTTTGCAACCGATATCGGGAAGGACGAATTGCTGGACCACCCGGGCGATGTGGCTGTGGGGATCAAGCTGTCGCAGTATCGGCCGGCTGTGGGCACGGTGGGGCCGAACAACAGCGCGGCGCAATTAAGACTGGATACGACGCAACTGACGCCTTTCAAGAATTTGCTGTCGCCGCTGGCGTGGTCGTCGATTGCGTCGGTGGTTACGGACAAGTCAGGATTTGTGTCGCTGGACCGGCTGGGGTTGAAGACGACCACGGCGTCGGCAGGCATGAACAAGATTTTGCTGACGAACGGTACGGGCAAGATGTCTGTCAATATTTCGCGGGCTCCGGGCGAGTCAAAGTTTGTGAAAGCGCTGAACGTGATTATGCAAGGGCTGAAGACGGCCGCACCGCTGGTGACGCTGCCGGCGATCAGCATTCCCGCGCTGCAAGCCTTTACGCAGGCGATGAGCTACTGGGAGGATCGGACGAAGTTCATTATGGCGGGGAACTTGATGCCGGCTGTGGCGACGAAGCCGGCGTTTGCCGATCCGAGCCGCGGCACGCCTTACATGGGGCTGGTTTCCGGCGATTACCTGATGGTGGCGCAGCAGCATGCGGACGAGTTGACGAAGGAGTTGCCGAACCTTGACCTGGTGCAGGGTTACCTGGTGCGGAAGGACGCGGACCAGAACATTCCGCTGGAGAAGCGCGCGGCGGCGGCGATTCCGGATGTGACGTACTTCTCGATGAGGATGAGCGTTTCGCCGGTGGGGTCGGATGACTCGAACGCGGCTACCAGCGCGGGATGAGCTCTGAAGGGGATGCAACCGCCCACTCGTCGCGATAAAGCTGCGATGAATGGGGCACAACCGCCGACTCATTGGGATAAGACAGCCGGACCTACTGGCGGATGACGGCGCCGTTCTTCATGACGAAGGCGACGTGCTCTACAGCGGTGATGTCGGAGAGAGGGTTGACAGGGACGGCTACCACGTCGGCATAAAAGCCGGGCTTCAATTGGCCGATGCTGTCTTGCCAGCCGAGGACTTTTGCTCCATTGAGCATGTCGGCCTGGAGGACGGCGAGGGGCGTCATGCCGTAGCGGACCATCAACTCCATTTCGACAGCTTGCGTGCCATGCGGGAACGGACCTACGTCCGACCCGACGGCGAATGGAATGCCGGCGGCGATCTGCTTTTTGAATTCGGCGATTTTGTAGTCGAGCATGGCGACTTCATTCGCAGCCTGATCCTGTGAATCGCGGTGGTGCGCGAAGTAATCGAAGATGGCGAAAGTGGGGATGGCGGGGATGTGCTTTTCGCGCATGAGGCGCATGGTTTCGTCGCTGAGCTGAGTGGCGTGGTCGATGGAGGCGACGCCGGCCTGAGCTGCGTAGAGCGTTCCGGGTTCGCCCATGGCGTGAACACCGACGGTGGTGCCGAGGCGACGCGCCTCGGTGACAGCGGCGGCGAGTTGCTGCGCGGTGTATTGATAGGGCGTGTGCAGAACGCCATCGATCATCTGGTCGGGACCGGTTTCGTAGATCTTGACAAAGCTCGAACCCTCTTTGTGCTGCTGGCGGATGACTTCAATGAGTTGCGGCGTGGTGTTGGCGTAGTCGGCGTTGGAGGACACGTGCTGCGCGGGATTGAAGGCGATGGCGTCTTCGTGACCTCCGGTCAGATCGATGGCGTTTCCGCTGATGCGGAGGCGAGGACCGGGGATGATGCCTTGATCGATGGCGTCGCGGATGGCGGAATCGGCAGAGCCTGCGCCTTCCGTGCCCATGTCGCGTTCGGCAGTGAAGCCGGCCATGAGATCGGCTTTTGCGGCTTGCTCGGCAAGAAGGGTGCGCCACGGGACGGATTCGCGAACGGTCTGAAGATCTTCAGCGCCGGGATGCAGGAAGAGATGGACGTGCGCGTCAATGAGGCCGGGGAGCAGCGTGGCGTCACCGAGGTCGATGACGCGGGCGTTGGCGGGGCGACCGACGGATGTTCCGACGGCACTGATTTTTTCGCCCTGGATGAGAACTTCGCCGGGCTGGAGGAGGACACCGGTGTCGACCTGGAGAAGGCGCGCAGCGTGGAGGACGATGGGCTGCTGGGCGGGGGCGCAGGATGCGACGAGGGCAAGAACGGCAGTGATGCAGAGGCGGGCTTTCATGGGTATGACTATAACAATTGCAGGGAACAGGGAACAGGGAACCAGGGCAAAAACCAGATTGGGCTACTGGGATGTCAGTGGGATGCGGGGACGGATGCCTGCGCCGATTGGACCGCTGTGATGGAGTCGTGCGTTGAGCCATTCGGTCATCTGACGCTCCCAGTCGGGGACGTTGGGGAGTTTGTTCCATCCACCGGTGCCGTGCTTGCCGCCGGGAATGGCGATGATGTCGCAACGGACTCCAACTGCATGCAGGGCGGTTTGCAGATTGGTGGCTTCGGACATGGGGATGTATTCGTCCTCGGTGCCGAGAATCTCGAGAAATGGCGGATCGTTTTTCGAGACGTAAGTGATCGGCGAGGCTTCGCGGATGGCTTCCTTCTCGCCCTTCAGCGCGATGAAGGGATCGAGGAAACGATGGACATCCGCATTGAGCGGGACGAATTCGAAGCTGCTTTGCGCGTAGAGACTCACGACGGATTGCGCCCTTGCGCTGACGCGGTCGACGGGATCGGGGGCGTGCGGGATGCCGGGGGCGTTGAGCAGGCCGACCATGTTGCTGAGGTAGCCGCCGGCCGAGCCCCCGACGAGGGCGATCTTGTTGGGATCGGCGTTCCACTCACGAGCGTGAAAACGAATGTAGCGGACGGCGCGCTGAACGTCCTGGACCATGTACGGGTAGGGGTACTTTGGCGCGAGGCGGTAGTTGACGGAGAAGACCGCGTAACCAGCGGGGGCGAGAAAATCGGCGACGTAGGCTTCGCTGCCGTTCTTGCTGTCGCCACCGTGATAACCGCCTCCGTGAATGATGATTGCGATCGGATGAATGCCGGCGCCTTTGGGAGCATAGTAGTCCATGGTGAGGGGCTGGCCGTCGGCGGTTCCGTAGGGAATGCCGTCCTGCGTGGGGGTGCGCGTTTCGGCGGAATGCGCGGCGAGACTGGCGATGGAAAGTGCGAGCAAGACGACGGTTTGCTGATAGCGATGGAACTTCATGGGAGCGGCACTCCGACTCGGGAACGAAGAATGGGGTGGTGAAGGCGCGACGTTAGTAGGCGGCGATGCCGGTGAGGTGCTGGCCCAGGATTAGGGTGTGGATGTCGTGGGTGCCTTCGTAGGTTTTTACGGATTCCAGATTCATGCTGTGGCGCATGATGGGGTAGTCTTCCGTGATGCCGTTGGCGCCGAGGATATCGCGGGCCAGGCGGGCACACTCGAGGGCCATCCAAACGTTGTTTCGCTTGGCCATGGAGATGTGTTGATGGCCGACTTTGCCTGCGTCTTTAAGGCGGCCTATGTGAAGCGAAAGAAGCTGGGCTTTGGAGATTTCGCTGGCCATCCAGACGAGTTTCTCCTGCACGAGCTGGTGCGAGGCGATGGGCTGATTGTGGAATTGCTTTCTGGCCTGCGCGTATTGCAGGGCGGTTGAGTAGCAATCCATGGCTGCGCCGATGGCGCCCCAACTGATGCCGTAGCGGGCCTGATTGAGGCACATGAGCGGGCTCTTCAAACCGATGGCGTCGGGGAGCATGCTGGAGGCAGGCACGCGCACATCTTGAAGGGTGAGGCCGCTGGTGGAAGAGGCGCGAAGGCTCCATTTGCCGTGAATCTCCTGCGCTGAAAAACCGGGAGTGCCGGTTTCGACGAGGAAGCCGCGGATGGAATTGTTGCTGTCGGGCTCGGTTTCCTCGAGCTTGGCCCAGATCACGGCGACGTCGGCGATGGAGCCGGAGGTGATCCACATTTTTTCGCCATTGAGAATGTAGTGGTCGCCGTCTTTGCGGGCTCGGGTGGTCATGCCGGCGGGGTTGGAGCCGAAGGCGGATTCGGTGAGGCCGAAGCAGCCGATTGCTTTGCCGGAAGCGAGTAGAGGGAGCCAGGTGTTTTTCTGCTCGTCGGAGCCGAAGGTGGAAATGGGATACATGACGAGGGCTGATTGCACGCTGACGAAGCTGCGCAGGCCGGAGTCGCCGCGTTCGAGCTCCTGCATGACGAGGCCGTACTCGACGTTGGACATGCCGGCGCAACCGTAGCCTTCAATGGTGGCGCCGAAAAAGCCTAGCTCGGCCATGAGGGGAACAAGTTCGCGGGGGAAACGGTTCTCGCGGAAGCAGGCTTCGATGACAGGGATTATGTGGTCGTCGACGAATGCGCGGGCGGTGCGGCGGACGAGGAGCTCGTCTTCCGTGAACGAAGCGTCGAGGTGGAGGAAGTCGAAGTTTTGGAATCTGAAGGGCACGGTTTTCTGCTTCCAGCCACTTTGGTTAATTCAGCCGCGGAGCCAGAAGGGCTTGGGGACAACGGCGGCGAGCGATGCGTATTCGGCGTCGCTTAGTTTGAAAGCGGCCGCGCTGACATTCTCCTCAAGATGCCTGACGGTGCTGGTTCCGGGGATGGGAATCACTACCGGCGAACGGCGGAGGAGCCAGGCAAGCGACACAACTGCCGTGGTTGTGCCGCGGTCGGCGGCGATTTTCTCTACGGCTTCATTTGCCTTGCGTGCCTGGGCCATGGGACCCCACGGAAGAAATGCAATCTTGTTGGCATCGCAATAGTCGAGCACGAAGTCCCACTCACGATCGGAGAAGCTGTAGCGGTTCTGCACGGAGACGATGGGGACGATTTTCTCGGCGCGCTTGATGTGCTCGAGGGTGACGTTGGAGAGAGCGACGTGGCGGACCTTGCCCTGCTCCTTCAGGCGAGCGATGGCTTCCATGGAGGCGTCGAAGGAGACGGCTGGGTCGGGGACGTGAAGCTGGTAGATATCGATGCGATCGAGCTTAAGGCGGGAGAGGCTGCCTTCGATGGCTTTTTCAATGTGCGCGGGGCTGGCGTTGTGCTGCCAGACGCCGGCGGCGTAGCGTTCCCATCCAACCTTGGTCGTGATGACGAGTCCGGCGGGGTAGGGATGGAGAGCTTCCGCGATGAGCTCTTCGGAGACGTTGGGGCCATAGGAGTCCGCGGTATCGATGAAATCCACGCCGAGTTCGACGGCGCGGCGAAGCGTGGCGATGCAGGCGTCGCGGTCGGCTGGGGGGCCCCAAATGCCCTTGCCGGTGATGCGCATGGCGCCGTAGCCCAAGCGGTTGACGGTCAAATCGCCGCCGATGGTGAAGGTGCCCGCCTGGGCGGCAGGAAGTGATGCAGATGTTTCAGTCATGGAAGACTCCTTGGGAGCAGTGGTCAGTGGTCAGTTGTCAGTGAACAGTGGGCGGAGATCCGTTACTGCATTCTCGGATTGGTTGAAGACCTTTGAAACGGACTTCTATCGAGCCCACCCTTCCGCATGAAGCCGCGGAAGGATGGGGCACCCGAATTTCTCTTATTGAAAGACGCTAGATGGTGACTTCCCATCCTTTTTCGTAGGTGCGTCCCCATTGCTTCATGGCTTCGGGGTCATTGAGGATGTGACCGGTATTTGTGTCCAGCTTCAACTCGCGGTTTACGAAGTAGGCGATGTTGGAGATGAGCAGCATGGTCACGGAGATGTTGGCTATGGAGATGGGCGAGTGGAGCTTGTCCGTCCCCTTGCAGGAGTTGATGAAGTTGGCGAAGTGCAAGTCGGTCATGGAGTCGCGGCCGACGAGGTCGCTGGTGGAGGTTTCGGCGCCCGTGCGGAACTGGTCCGTCTGCTTTCCGTGCCAGTCGAATACATCGTAGCCATCGCGATCGATGACGACAGCTCCCTTTGACCCATAGATGACCGAACCGCGGTCACGGCCGTAGAGCTTCATTCCGTTGCAGCAGCGGCCTTCCCAGGTGAGGGTCTTGCCGGGATAGCGGAAGTCGGTGACGAGCGTGTCGTAGAACTGCCAGTCGTCGCCCTTGTCCTGATAGCGCCCGCCGATGGCGGTGACGACTTCAGGGTAATCGACGCCGAGAGCCCAGCGGCAGACATCAACTTCGTGGGTGCCGTTGTTGAGGGCTTCGCCGGTGCCGAACCTGCGCAGCCAGTGCCAGTTATAGGGATGAATATTGTCCTTGTACTCGCTGCGGGGAGCCGGGCCCTGCCAGAGATCCCAATCGAGTGTGGCGGGGACGGGGACGACCTTGCCGGTACCCATGGTGGTGCGGGTGTTGGCGTACCAGGCCTTGGCCAGGTAGGCCTCGCCGATGAGACCGTCGTGAATCTGGCCGATCATCTTGATGGAGTGGGGTGAGGAGCGCTGCTGGTCGCCGACCTGGACCATCTTGCCGTACTTCTTTTGCGCGGCAACGAGGAGTTCGCCTTCGCGGGCGTTCTGGCTGGAGGGTTTTTCGACATAGACATGCTTGCCCGCCTTGAGGCCAAGGACGGCGAGCGGAGTGTGCCAGTGGTCGGGTGTGGCGATGGATATGGCGTCGACGTCTTTGGATTCGAGGGCCTTGCGGAAGTCACGCTCCGCTGTGGGGGCATAGCCGAGGGCTTTTTCGGCGTCGGAGGCGAAACGGGCGCGGATCTTATCGTCCGGATCGCAGATGTAGGCGACGCGTGCGATCTGCTTGTTGGCCTGAAGCGCGGAAAGGTGAGCGTGACCGCGGCCATTGAGGCCGTTGATGGCAAAGTTGAGCCGATCGTTGGCGCCAAGGATTTGTGCGTAGCTTTTCGCCGAAGAGGTGAGCGCCGAGCCGGCCACACCGACTGCAACGCCGTTGACAAAGGTTCGCCGAGAAATCATTCCAATCTCCATTCAATATTGGTAAGAAAACCGCAGGCGGGGCGAAGGGATTGGATTCCCAGTTTGTTCGATCGCTTTTCCTGTCGGTTACATATAGTTTTCAATCATCGCCAAGCCAGGGTGCAGAAGGTGTAACAGTGCATCGTGACCCTTGTGAGGTGCGGGTAAAGATGCGGTAACAGAGTGGAAACGAGGAGCTGGGATTCGGTCGCTTCCGTATAGGGCAATTCTTGCCGCCTCAAATTATATTCCGGCTGGTTGAAGGCTGGCCGGCCAGATGATTGGGTGGGGCCCCAAGCGGGGTTTACGCGTGAGGGCGGGAAAAGCGCGGGAAAGAAGGCGCGATGCCATGGTGCGACCAGCGATCAATTTGGTTTTCATGGCGCTGAACCGTTTGTATACTGGCGGAATATCGGCCCAACAATCGAAGGAAGTGCTGTAAACCCGCATGGACTGCGGGCGTCTACCCAAGTGATGGCAGCCGGCATAGTATTGGAACCGATGACACGGAGCGCGGTTGAGGAGAGTGCCGGGCAAACGACGGAGACTGCCGAAGAGGAGTTTTCCAGGGTTGTCCAGGCCCATCGGCTTCAGATCTTCCGGTTTCTATTGGCATCGACGCGTGATATCGACCTGGCGGAAACATTGACCCAGGATTGCTTTCTGAAAGCGCACCGAAATTGGGGCAGTTTCAGGGGCGAATCGAGCGCGATGACCTGGTTGATGCGGATTGCCATCAACCTGGAAAAGGACCACTGGCGTAACCGCCGTATGCAGTTCTGGCGGCATACGCGGACTAACTCAGTGGATCTGGACGAGGCAAGCGACTGGTTGCCGAGCGGGGAACGAACCGCAGAGCAGCAGATGCTGGCCAAGGAACAGGTGGGCCATGTTTGGAAGGCCGTAGAGAAATTGAGCGCGCGGCAGCGGACGGTTTTCCTGCTGCGGTATGTCGAAGACCAGGAATTGAGCGAGATAGCGCAGATGACTGGTCTGAGCGAGGGCACAGTGAAGGCGCATCTTTCACGGGCACTTGGAAAAGTCCGGGCACAGTTGAAGGGCAGGCAATGAAGATGAGCAGAGATTTTGACAACGATGATCGCGAGTTGGGTGTGGATGCCCAAGTTGGCGAGGCGCTGAAGAATTTCCGGTCGAATGTGCAGGCGTGGGGTGAAGCGGAATATGGCTGCCCGCGTCCGGCAAGGACGGTGCGGGCCATGAGTTGGCGTGTGGCCACGGGTTGGGCACTGAGCTGCGTGGTGGCCGCGGGAAGTGTGTCGGGCGCGGTGTATCAGCGGCATCATCAGCGGGAATTGCAGAAGATTGCGGCGGAGCAGGCGGCCAGGCAGCAGAAGCTGGAAGCCGCACGGCACGCGAGCACGGACGATGAAGATTTACTCGCGAAGGTGGACAGCGATGTTTCGCGCGAAGTTCCGAGCGCAATGGAGCCGCTTGCCCAACTGATGAGCGATAGCGAAACCGAGTAACAAACGAGATTGAATCAAAAAAAGGCTTGCACACGGTGCGGGCAGGGAGAAGATTATGAAAGTACGAATGGCAGGACCATTGGTTTTGGCGGTTGCGGGGGTGTTGCTGTCGGGTGCAGCGGCGATGGCCCAGGGATTTGGCGGCGGGCCCGGTGGCCCGGGCGGACCAGGCGGTACGGGGCCTCGCGATGGTGGCCGCCCGCCGTTTGAGCGCGCCTTTGGCGGCATGAGCGCAGAGAAGGGCTGGTGGAACAGTCCGCGGATGGTGGAGCGGTTGAAGCTGACCGATGCGCAGCGGAAATCCATGGACGACACGATGATGGCGCACAGGGAAAAGCTGATCGACCTGCGCGCCAACCTGGAGAAGGCGGAGTTGGCGATGGAGCCGCTGATGAGCGCGGACACGCCGAACGAAGCGGCGACGATGTCGCAGATCGACAAGGTGGTGGCAGCGCGCGGAGAACTCGAGAAAGCGAACGCGCGTTTTCTTCTCGAGATTCGGGAGAAGCTGACGCCGGATCAGTGGAAGCAGGTGAAGTCGTTCCGGGAAGAGGGCGGGGTGCATGGTCGTGAAGGGATGAGCGGTAGGGACGGGCATGGATGGGGACCGGACGGGCAGCGGCCGGGCATGCCTGGTGGACCTGGAATGCAGGGTCCGGGCGGGCCGCCGCCGTTCCGTCATCATGGACAAGCGCCTCCGGATGGAGCACCGCAAAGCGCTCCGCCGCAGGGAGCGCCTGCGCCACCACAAGGACCGGGAACTGGCGCCGGCGAACAGCAGTGACGACAGATTGTTGAGGGTTCTGTAGCGAGCCGGATTCATGGCTTGACTGAGGGACCTCCAAGACGAGGTGTATCAGGCAAAGAGTAAATACGGACTTTGTACGAATCGGTGGCGGCAGGGAGAGATCCTCCTGCCGCCGTTTTTTTTGTGGGGTTGAAAGGCGAGGGGAAGAGCGAGAAGGGAGTGAGGCTGTCGTGATGCTGTCGCGAAGCTGGACAAAGAATTGACGCTCTATGAAACAGCGATTGATGCGGATCAAGACACCGAGTGAATGAAAGCGAGACAGATTGATTCAAGGCAGGTCAGAATGGTGGGCGAATGCTTCGCAGGAAAATTACTAAAGTTATTTTGGGATCCACCGATGAAGGGAGTGGACGCAAGCAGGCCCATCGGAAGATATCCGAGACCCGGCACGAAACGAAAGACGGGGACGGGGCGATTGGCGAGTCGTTCGAGAAGGAGTTGAATCTCATGGCCCTCGGTGTATTGAACAACCTTTCAGCGATCTACGCGGAACACAATTTGAACAACACCAACAGCAGCTTGCAGACGGTTCTGCAGCAGTTGTCTTCCGGGTCGAAGATCAACTCGGGCGCGGATGACGCCGCAGGACTTTCGCTGGTGAACGGTCTGGCAGCGAACTCGGCGGCATTGACGCAGTCAGGGACGAATGCGACGGAAGGTGTGGGATTGTTGCAGGTGGCCGACGGCGCGCTTTCGCAGGTGACCAGCCTGCTTAACCGAGCGATTACGCTTGCGACAGAAGCCTCGAACGGCACGCTCAACAGCACGCAGGAAGGCGCGGCGAACCAGGAGTATCAATCGATCCTGGCCGAAGTAAACAATATTGGATCGACGACGACCTATAACCAGCAGCAGGTCTTCAACAGTACGAATGTGGCCATTTACACGGGCGACTCCTCGACCTCAGGCTCATCGCTCGACCTATTGAACATTCACACGCTTTCTGAGACCAGCGTTGGCGATAGCAACGGGGTGATGACCTACGGCAACGGAAACGGCAAGACCGGGAGCAACGTCTTTATCGACCTGTCGAACGACGGGAGCCTCGCGGCGACCAGCGACAGCCTTGGCCTCTCCACTGCCACTACGAGTATCCAGGTGGCCTATTTGAAGACCGGAGTGAACGGCGCGGTGATGTCAGCTTCGACGTCCATCACGGTTGGCAATGGGACCAACTATGCCAACTCAGTGCAAGGGTTGATCAGCGCGATCAACAACGCGGGGCTGGGGTTGACGGCGACCTTTGGTACCGCGGTCGAGGCGGGAAGCGGAGCCCTGGCAACGGCTAATGCAGCTCTTTATGGAGGTGGCAGCGGCGCAGATACAGGCATCATCATCTCCGGCGCAGGGGTGGGAACCGGCGCGAATGTGGGTGAAGTGGGATCGCTGACGGTGGGCACAGGTGCTTTGAATGCGCTGGATCCGCTGGCGGGCACGCTCAATGTTACCGGCGCCGACGGCACCAGCCACACAATCACTCTTGGTCTGGCCGACTTTACCGACAACATTACCGACCTTGCCGCGACCATCAACGCCGCAGGCTACGGGATCACGGCGTCGATTAACCCCGCTACCCCGAATACGCTGACGTTCTTGTCGGCGAGCTCCACGGCGAGCGTGAGTGGAACAAATCTGACAGATACCGTGTTGACCGCGAATACGGGCGGAGGATCTGGCGCCGCGCCTTCGGTAACTGCCACCGGTTTGGCTCTGCACGCTGCGGGTTCCGTGGGCACCTTTGTCCTGAGTGGGGCCACCGATGTTTTGACCGGCGGCACACTTACCGTTACAGGCATCGATGGCACCTCCAAGACCTTTACCCTGGGCCTGGCAGGGACGACCGATAACCTGACCGACCTAGGGAAGACCATCAACAACTGGGCGACTGTTACCGATCCCGGCTCGGGGCTTTCGGCCAGTGTCGGGGGCAGCACACTGACTCTCACGTCCGCGGGCGGCGGCACAAGTGTGACGAGCATGGTGGCTGGTGTTGGAGGCAACGTGCCGGCTTCGGCCACGCCTGCCGCAACTCCTACGAATGTAGCGATAGCCGGAACACCGACGGTGAACACTTCAAGCACAAGCACAATCGGCACCCTGAGTTTATCTGGAGGCGGCGTAGCCATCACGGATGTTCTCAACGGCACCCTTACCATTGGAACGAACACGATTACCCTGGGAGGATCCGGCACAACCGACACGCTTCAAGACCTGGCGAAGACGATCGATTCCGGCGATTACGGAGTTACGGCCAGTTATAGCCAAGCGACCAAGAGCATCGTGTTCACGTCGTCCAACGCCGCTCTGGGCTCGGCGACGGCTTTGAAGTTCACCCCATCTGCCGGAAACGGCGATCAAACCACGGCGACGGGCACGTTGAGCTATTCCCAAGCCGCCACGGTGACCACGGCCCAGGACTATTACAGCATTGGAATCGCCAGTACCGGGGGCATTCAGGATCAGACGACGACGGTTGGTTCGGCTCCGGTCACCTACGGCGGAACGACGAATACGGCAATCACGATGGACATCGGTGCGTCGGGCGAGATTGCAACGATCAGCTACGCAGATGCGAACGGTGCGTCGCTGAAAGGCACCGATTTGCTGAACCAGACGGATGCGCAAAGCGCTCTGAACCTTTTGAACTTGGCGATCAGCGATGTGGCGGCGCAGGACGGGTATATCGGCGCTCAGATCAACACGCTGAACTCGATCAGCCAGGTGATGAGCACGCAACAGGAGAACGTGGTTTCGGCTCAAAATGCGATTCAGGCGACGGACTATGCGTCGGCGACTTCGAATATGTCGAAGTACGAAATTCTGAGCCAGACGGGCATCGCGGCGCTTGCACAGGCGAACAGCGTTCAACAGGAAGTGACGAAGCTCTTGCAGTAAATGCAGTGGTCAGTCGTCAGTGATCAGAGTCGGCGACTTGACTTCTGCGGTGGTGGCCAGGTTTTAGCAGGACTGCAATACCTTCAAGACAACCCAGGGACGGGCGGCGGCATAGGGGATGACCCTTGCCGCCCATTTTTTTAGAAGCAGGGAACAGGGATCAGGGATTAGAAAAACTTCTGGGTGGAGAGCATACGAGCATACCCTTCCGCATGAAGCCACGGAAGTATGGGACAGCCGGTACTGAGTTCTCTGAATCCAGGTGCCCAAAGGCGAGGTACCTCCACCCCACGAACGAAGACCTGTTCGTAGGGACCCCGGACCTGGGGCACCCCGGCAGGAACGAAAGAGCAGGGGCCAAGAGACCGAGGGAACAAGAAGCACCTTTTCAGGGTTGAGGGAGGTGGGGTATCGTCAATGCGTTCGTTTGGCTGGGGTTTATGGGTGTTTGAAATTCTTTCGTGATGGATCAGGCATGGGAATTTGGCCGAGCAGGAGAGGGGTTAGGACGATGGGCGGATTTCGTGGGGCGGCTGTTGGTTTGGCGCTGGGGTTGATGGCGGTTTCTGCGTTGGGACAGTCAGGTGGCTTTCCGCTGGCTGCTGCGGCAGGACAGGATTCGGGACAAATGAGCGCCGCGCCCGCAGGTGCGGTAAATCAGGGGCCGCTTGATCCGACGAAGTGGAAGTATGGGCCGGCGTTCGATGACGCATCGAATGCCGGGATCTGGAATCCAGTGATGATCAAGATGATGAAGGGCGAGAAGGTGACGGGTGGAACGGTGTTGAGCACCGACACTCCGGAGACCTATTGCGCGATGGCGAATGCCGGGTACGACTTTATCTGGACAGAGATGCAGCACAGCGCGCGGGACTGGGATGCGGTATCGCGCATGTGGAGAGCATGTCCGCATGCGAAGGCGGTGCCGGGTGTGCGCGTGGCGTATACGGATGAACGCGAGATTCAACATGCAATGGACCTGGGCGCGCTGGTGATTATTGTTCCGACGGTGCGGTCGATTGCGGAAGGAACGGCGGCTCGGGACTGGACGATGTATCCGCCTCTGGGCAAGCGCAGCCTCGGCGCGGCGCAGGCGACGGACCCGTTGTTCTGGGGAAACGTTCCGGGCGGATATCGCAACACGATCAACAAGAACGTGGTGCTGATCGAGATGATCGAGACGGTGGAAGGCGTGAATGATGCGCCACAGATCGCGGCGATTCCTGGAGTGACGGCGGTGTTTGCAGCGAGCGGCGACCTGGGAAATTTTTCAGGTTACAAGATGGGCACGCCGGACTACGAACGGCTGATCAACATTGTGCATGACGCGGCACTGGGCGCGGGCAAGCGGCTTTGCGGGCCGATTTTGTGGCGCGACCGGCCGGACTTTACATGCTTCCAGGCTGGAACCGAAGTGCAGGCAATCGGGCGTGGAGTTGCCGACGAGCTGGGGCCGCTGAAGGATACGCAGGGCAAGCCGACGGTGGGGCCGTATGCGGTGAAGAAGGAAGATGCCGCGGGGCAGCATTGATCGGGAGTGCATGCGAGCCCACCCTTTTCGCAAAGTACGCGAAAAGGATGGGGCACCCCGGCGAAGCGTGGTGCATCCGGCTGCTATTTTCGGATCCCTGCGCATTGATCAGCATGCTAAGTTCTATTTCATGACCAACCAAACTTCCCTTGAATTCGTTTCGCCCAGGGCGAAATTGAACTGTGCTTCTGCTGCTTGCGCGGCGCTTGCGGCTGCTGCGTTTGCGGTGTTGACTGTGACTGCGGGTGCGCAGGCGGCGCAGGAAAAGCCCGAGATGCCGGGGATGGAACACCACCACATGGAAGAGGCGATTAACACAGAGAAACTGGGGCAGGTGCACTTTCCAGTTTCGTGTGCGGCGCAATCGCAGGTTCCTTTTGAGCGTGGGGTGGCGCTGTTGCATTCGTTTGGATACACGTTGGCGGAGCGGCAATTCAGGGCGATTGCCGAAAGCGATCCGGCGTGCGCAATGGCGCATTGGGGAATTGCGATGACGCAGTTCAAGGAGATCTGGGAGCGGCCCGATGCGGATGCACTGAAGGCGGGCGCGGCCGAGATGGAGAAGGCGCGGGCGCTGGTAGCGAAGGACGGAAAGATCACGGCGCGGGAACAGGCGTACATGGACGCGCTGGGGGCGTTCTTCAGCATTGCGCCGCTTGGGTTCCAGGAAGGGACAGACGCTTACGCTGCTTCGATGGAGGGGCTGCATGAGGCGTACCCGGACGATGTGGAAGGCTCGGCTTTCTACGCGCTCTCACTGCTTGCGGACGTGGCATCGGACGATACTTCGCTGACGAAGGAACGGAAGGCGCTTTCGGTGCTGGTGCCGCTGTTCCACAGCCATCCGGAACATCCGGGGCTGGCGCACTACATCATTCATACGTGCGATACGCCGGCGCTGGCGTCGCAGGGGCTTGAGGCGGCACTGGTGTATGCAAAGATTGCGCCGTCGTCGCCACATGCGCTGCACATGCCGGGACATATTTTCGCGAGGCTGGGGATGTGGCCTGAGGACATTCGATCGAATGAAGCTTCGGTTGCGGCGTCGTTGAAAGACGAAGCGGAGCATCAGCCGGGCGCGGCGCATCAACTGCACGCGGATGAGTTCCTGGTGTATGCGTGGCTGCAGACGGGCGAGGACGAGAAGGCGCGCAAACTCGCGGAGCAGTATGAGTCGATCGCTCAGCAGATGGCCGCGATGCCGGGGATGGACGATATGAAAATGTCTGGACCGGGCCGCGACAATCGACTGCAGGCTGTTTACCTGATGGAGATGCATGACTGGAAGGCTCTGGCTGCGCTGAACCTTGCACCGGGAACGGAAACGAAGGGCTTTTCAGCATTCGCCGTGTACTGGGGACAGGGCGTGGCCGCGGGACATTTGAGGGACGGGAAGCTAGCGGCTTCGGCTTTGGCCGGATACGATGCGGTGCTGGAGCGGCTGAAGAAATCTCCTTACGCAGACTCGGCGGACGATGCTCAGATTCAGCGCAACGAGATTCTAGGATGGAAGGCATATGTAGAAGGCAACGCGGATGCGGCGGTGACGACGATGCGGAAGGCCGCGGATCAGCAGGACAAGGAAGGACAGGGCGAGGTAGATATTCCCGCGCGCGAGATGCTGGCAGATTTACTGATGGCGCTGAACCGGACACAGGATGCGTTGACGGAGTACAAGGCTGCGCTGAAGCTGAGTCCGAACCGGCTAAATGGATTGCTGGGTGCTGGTGCGGCAGCGGAAGCGGTTGGCGACCAGGTGCAGGCAGAGACGTTTTACAGGCAGGCTGCGCGGAATACGAACAACGGAGCGGGTACGGATCGCGCGTGGGTGAAGCGTGCTGCGGAATTCAACGCGGCTCACACGAATATGGCTAGCGGAGCGAGGTTGTAGGAGTTTCATCAATCCCGGGTGCGCGGGACAGGGTTCGGAAAGGCGCGGGGTTGAGTTGGTTCTTTCCCACTCATCGCACGAAGAGGCTGTGCGATGAATGGGGCACCCAAGGTTTGCATTGGAGGGGAGTAAGAGCAACAGCAAAAGCGTGGCCGGTTGAGTGCATGTCGATCCCAGGTGCCCAAAAGCTAGGCACCTGGGGCACCCGAAGTTCTTACATTCGCTTTGAAGCAGAACTGATGATCGAGTCTTCGGCCCTTTGCTGGCGGAGGCTTATTTCCAGAATCCAGTGGTGAGGTAGGTGTGGATGGAGACTGCAGCTTTGCGTCCTGCGCCCATGGCGAGGATGACGGTTGCGCCGCCGGTGACGATGTCGCCTCCGGCGAAGACTCCGTGCTTTGACGTGCGCATGGTTTCGGGATCGGCCAGGATGTAGTTCCACTTGTTGGTCTTGAGATCGGGTGTTGTGCTCTGGACGATGGGGTTGGCGGTGGTGCCGACGCCGATGATGGCCACGTGGGCAGGCAGGATGTATTCCGAGCCTGGGATAGGCACGGGGCGGCGACGGCCATCTGCGTCGGGCTCGCCAAGTTGCATGCGAACACAACGCGCGCCGGTGAGCCAGCCTTTTTCGTCGCCGAGGAATTCAAGCGGATTGGTGAGCATGCGGAGCTCGATGCCTTCCGCAATGGCGTGGTGGACTTCTTCAATGCGGGCGGGCATCTCAGCCTGGGAACGACGATAGACGAGAGTCGCGGTACGGGCGCCAAGGCGGCGCGCGGTGCGGACGGCGTCCATAGCGGTGTTGCCCCCACCGACGACGATCACATCGCGATCGCGGCAGTCGTAGACGGGCTGGTCCACTTCGGCGTAGGCGCGCATGAGGTTGATGCGGGTGAGGAATTCGTTGGCAGAGTAGACACCGTTGAAGTGCTCGCCGGGAATGCCGAGGAACTGGGGCAGTCCGGCGCCGGTGGCAACGAAGACGGCGTCGAATTGTTCCTTCTGCATGAGCTCATCGATGGTGACGCTTTTGCCGACGACGACGTTGGTTTCAAATTCGACGCCCATGCGGCGCAGGTTGTCGACTTCCGTTTTGACGATGGATTTTGGAAGGCGGAACTCGGGAATTCCATACACGAGCACGCCGCCAATTTCATGGAGCGCCTCAAAGACGCGGACGCGATGGCCCTTCTGTACAAGGTCACCGGCGGCGGAAAGACCGGCTGGTCCGCTGCCGACGATGGCAACGTTCTTGCCTGTGGAGGGAGCGATGGCGGGCAGGCCAAGCTGGCCGCTGGTGCGCTCATAGTCTGCGATGAAGCGCTCGAGATTGCCGATGGCGACGGGCGCGCCTTTTTTGCCGAGGACGCATCCACCTTCGCATTGATTTTCCTGCGGGCAGACGCGGCCGGTGATGGCAGGTAGTGCATTGTCTTCTCGCATTTTGGACGCGGCGGCCAGATAATCGCCGGCGTTGATGAGGGCGACGACTTCCTTGATCTTGACGCCCACGGGACACTGAACGACGCAGCCCGGCTTGGCACACTCAATGCAGCGAGAGGCCTCAGTGAGTGCCTGAAATGCAGGAAGGCCTAGATTGACTTCCTGAAAGTTGCGGCTGCGAATCTGCGGATCGAGTTCCGGCATGGCCGTGCGCGGAATCTTCATCCGGTCTTTGAGAGGAACCGCGTTGCGCTGGGGCGTTTCGGTCTCAGACATAGTGCTGTTCCTCTACCGGGAGAGCGGGTGCAGGAGGAGCGGCGACTTCGAGAAGGGCCAACTCTTTTTCGCGCGCGGCGATTTCGGCTCGCAGCCCGGCCAGCTCCTCTTGCTGATGGTCCCGGAATTCTTTGAGGGATAGGCATTCCTTGTCGTGGTACATGGCGTTGCGCTGCATGAGCACTTCGAAGTTGACCTGGGAGGCGTCAAACTCCGGGCCGTCCACGCAGGCAAATTTGCTGGTGTTGCCGAGGAGCACGCGGCAGCCGCCGCACATGCCGGTTCCGTCGACCATGATGGAGTTGAGGCTGACCATGGTCTTGATTCCGAGAGGCACGGAGATGTGAGCGACGGCGCGCATCATGGGAATGGGGCCCACGGCAAGAATGAAGTTGATGTGCAGGCCGCCCTTGATGAGCTCTTGAAGTTTTTTCGTGACCAGACCCTGTTCGCCATAGGTGCCGTCGTCGGTCATGATGAAGGCTTCGCTGCTGGACTGGCGGACTTCGTCTTCAAAGACGACCATTTCTGCGCTGCGTGCGCCTTCAATAAAGATGACGTGATTGCCGGCTTGCTTGAGAGCGTTCGCGGTGGGCAAGGCCATGGCTGTGCCTACGCTTCCGGCGAGAATGACGGTCGTGCCGTATTGCCGGATGTCGGATGGATGGCCGAGGGGGCCAACGATGTCGAGAATGGAATCACCTGCTTCAAGACAGTTGAGCAGAGAGGTGGTTTTTCCAACGGCCTGCACAACGATGGTGACCGTACCGGCGACCGGATCGGAGCTCTTGATGGTGAGGGGAATCCGTTCGCCCTTTTCGTGGAGGCGAAGGATGAGGAACTGGCCTGGCTGCTGCTTGCGGGCGATGCGCGGGGCCTGAATGACGAACTGCTTGATGTTGAGCCCGACAGTCTGAGTTTCGACGATCTTGAACATAAGGAGCGACTCCGACGGCTGAACGGCCGAGGAAACCGGTTCGCACAGCGGGAAAACGAAAGAGAATGAAGAAAATAGCGACGCTTGACCCTGGGGCCTGCGTGCTGCCGACCATCTTCATTATTGGTGATCTATGGAATTGAGGGTGTGATTTGCATCACGCGGCGGGAGCAGTGCAAAGCTTTGGCAAGCTACCGGGAAATCTGTAACTTATGTGGAAGCGGGTGGGGCTGAGGGAAGTTTGACGAATCGGGTGGGAGCGGAGACAATAGGAGAGTTGTTCCCCTATGTGGGCCTGTGGCGCAGCTGGGAGCGCGCTTCCATGGCATGGAAGAGGTCATCGGTTCGATCCCGATCAGGTCCACCAAATATTTC
>Ga0302320_10008382_pt1 | contig 22538 bp, 16 predicted proteins | sample Bog_T0_3_FD_202130 | JGI IMG/M metagenome (GOLD analysis project Ga0302320, IMG submission 202130) | Peat permafrost microbial communities from Stordalen Mire near Abisko, Sweden - Bog_T0_3 | ecosystem: Environmental > Terrestrial > Soil > Wetlands > Peat | place: Sweden: Abisko, Stordalen Mire... | reverse complement strand
TCCCCGGCGGCTGCGGCCGGGGAAGCCGGCCGGCGAGGAAAACTGGGGGTTGGATCTGGCAACTGGGGACGCACACTAGCACCGGCGGCCCGCCTGCCAACCGGCATTTTAGCTCGCTTGGCCCCACCGGCAGAGGAGCCGGCCGGACCGCCGCACCCGGGTGCGATTGTGCAACCCTATTTTCGGCCGGCCTGTTTGTCGTCCTGAAGATCCTGCACTTAGCCCGGCCGCCAGGCGCCGGCCATCACTGGATGTTCGTATTGACGGTGATGTCGTTCTCGACGCTTTTTACGCCGCCGACCGACATCGTCTGCCGCTCCGCCTCGGCCTTTTGGTCCACGCTGGCGACCATGCCATGCAGATAAACGACGCCGTTGACCACGCTGACGGCGAAATGAAAGTTCGACAAATGGTCGTTGGTCGCCAGGTCGCCTTTGACCCGCGAGGCGATGGTGGCGTCGTCGATCGGCTTGCCGGAGTCCGCGGGGGTGGCGCAGGCGCCGAGGGCCAGGGCGCCCGCCAGGGCGAGCGTCAGTCCGATTGAAGAGCGGGGAAGGATCATTTTCATAGGAGGCTTGGGTTGCTTGCCGGATTAGAGCGGAGGCGCGGGATTGCGTTCCAAGGAGGGGGCGCAAAACAAGCGGATTTTCATCGTCATAGCCAGCCAGAAGGAAGCCGGACCGGCCGACGGCCGCGGACGGAAAATGCCAAGAACATTCGACACGGCGGCGTTCCGGGCCGATTGTCGCGGCACCCCTATGAACCGCCGAGACTTCATCAAGATGACCGCGGTCGGCGCCGGCGCCGCCCTGACCAAGCCCCCAGCCCTCACCGCTCAGTCCGCTCCGGCCCCGCGCCCGGACACAATGGTCGGCATGCCGATCAGCGCCGCCCCGCTCGGCGCGCCCGACTTCGACCGCCAGCTGGCCGACATGCGCCAGCGGGGCGGCGTCAACGCCCTGTTTCCCTTCATCTACACCCATGAGCTCCATCGCTCCGGCCTGGACCTGGGAAATTTCTCCGGAAAATTCCGCGGCGGGAACTACGCGATTCCGCACATGGAGTATTACAAGGACACGATCCTGACCTACGAGGACATGCGCGCGCCCGAGTTCGGGGACAAGGACCTGTTCGCGGCGGCGATCCCGGCCGCCCATCGGGAGGGCATCAAGATGTTCGCCTGGCTGATCGAGGACAACCACTGCCCGGCGGAAATTCCCCACTGGGAGAAACTCTACGAGGTCGACTTCCACGGCCGGCGCGCGACCGGCCACCCCTCCGGCCCGTGCAAGAACAACCCGTACTACCGCGGCTATCTCCTGAACCTCGTGGAGGACTATATCCGCTCCTATCCGATCGACGGGATCATGTGGGGCGCCGAGCGCCAGAGCGGCTTCCTCAACGCCCTGAACACGGGCGACTCCGGCCGCGCCACCTGCTTCTGCGAATTCTGCCAAAAGAAGGCGAAGGACGCCGGGATCGACGTCGAGCGGGCGCGCCGGGGCTTCGGCGAACTCGAAGTGTTCATGCGCGCGCGCAAGGCCGGCCAGCGCCCCCGCGACGGCTACCTGAGCTCGTTCTGGCGCATCCTCCTCAACCACCCCGAGCTCCTCGCCTGGGAGAATCTCTGGGTGCGGGGGCGGCATGAGCTGGAGGCCGACCTCCACCGGAAGGTCAAGTCGATCAATCCGGCGCTGCCGATCGGCTGGCATGTCTGGCAGAACGTCACCTTCAGTCCGCTGCAGCGGGCGGAGGAGGACTACGGCGTGATGAAGGAGTTCTCCGACTTCGTGCGTCCGGCCGTGTACAACAATTGCGCCGGGGAGCGTTTCCATGCCTGGGTCAATGGCTCCCTGGGGGCGGTCTACGGCGACCTGCCAGTCGCCGAGACGATGGATGTCCTGTACCGGCAGCTCGGTTTCCAGGAGGCGCCCTACGATCAGGTGACGAAGGCCGGATTTTCGGCCGACTACGTGGAACGGGAGACGCGTCGGGCGGTGGAAGGGGTGGCCGGATCCGCGACCCAGGTTTGGCCGGGCGTCGACATCGATGTGCCCGTCCCGGAGAGCGCCAGCCAGTGCACGCCGGCGGGGGTGAAAGCCGCCGTCCAGGCGGTCTTCAAGGCCGGCGCCACCGGCATCATCCTCTCCCGCAACTACGTCGAAATGAAGCCGGAGCACCTCTCTGCCGCCGGCGACGGGCTGCGCGAGCTCGGCTTGATCTAGGACCCCGGCCCCCGGGGTCACCCGGAGTAGAATTTCCGCCGGATTGCCATTGAGGTCGTCCCCGGCGGAGTCCAGGGTTTTGAGACCATGTTCCTGTGCGTCGTCGGAGTCATCCTCGGCCTGGTGATCGGCGCATATTTCTACAACAACCCGCTGCGGCACTCGCGCTGGTTCATGATCCGGCGCTTTCTCAACTGGTTTCCGCTCGGGATGACCTACTCGTTCCTCTACATGGGGCGGTACAATCTGAACGTCGCGAAAAACGCCTTCGGGCCGCTCATGACGAAGGAGGATTTTGGGATCATCTTCGGAGTCGGCACGGTGGTCTACGCGCTCTCGTTCCTGGTGAACGGTCCGCTGGTGGATCGGATCGGCGGCAAGAAGGGCATTCTCATCTCGGCGCTCGGCTCGGCGGGCGCCAACCTTCTGCTGGGGATCATGACCTACTTCGTGACCGCCCTGCACGTGCGGATGAACATCGTCCTCGTCTTCTCGGCGATCTACGCGCTGAACATGTACTTTCAGAGCTACGGGGCGGTTTCCATCATCAAGGTGAAGGCCTATTGGTTCCACGTCCGCGAACGGGGGGTCTTTGGCGCGATCTTCGGGACGCTCATTTCCTTCGGGATCTATTTCGCCTTCGACTGGGGCCAAGGGATCGCCGACCTGGCCGCGGCGGCACCGGGCGCGGGCTGGCTGCATCTTTGGGTCCGGCGGATCTTCGCGCCGCGCGGCGGGTCGGTCGACGCGACCTGGGCGGTGTTTTTCATTCCGGCGGCGATCCTGCTCTTCTGGACCGTGCTGGACGTGTGGCTGATCAAGGATACGCCGGAGGAGGCGGGCTTCGCGGCGTTCGACACCTGCGACGCCTCGTCGGGGCTGATGAACATCAATTTCACGGCTTGGGAGCTCCTGAAGAAGGTCTTCACCAGCCCCCTGATGCTGATGCTCGCCGCCGTCAACCTGACTTCGGGAATCTACCGCAATGGCGTCACCCAGTGGTACTTCATCTTCGCGGACGAGGTGAAGCAGCCGGGGGCGGAATTCTTCCTCGCCCACTGGGGTTTCCTGATCTGCGTCTTTGGCATCGTCGGCGGCTTCAGCGGCGGGCTGATCTCGGACAAGGTTTTCCAGTCCCGGCGCGGGCCGCCGGCCGCCATGCTCAGCATGCTGGTGGTGGTGCTGACGCTGGTGATGGCCGCAGCCATCTCGAGGTCGCCCTTTCTGATCGGGGCCGCCGGCCTCCTGATCGTGATGGCGGCGGTGGGCGTCACCTCCTTGATGGCGGCGACCGCGGCGACGGATTTCGGCGGGCGCAAGGCGACGGCCACCAGTTCGGGGATCGTCGATGGCGCCGCCTACCTCGGCAGCGCGATCCAGTCCTTCAGCCTAGGCTACATCACGACCTGGAGCTGGCACTGGTGGCCGCTGTTCCTCACGCCGTTCGCACTGGCCGGGTTTCTGCTCGCGCTGAAGATCTGGTACCGGTTGCCGGCGGCCACCCAGCGCTACATCGACGAAGTCGAGCTGAAGGAGCCGGTGCGGATCGCGGCCTGAGGGCGCCTGGCCGAGGCGGCTCCGCTCGATTAGGGGGCGGAGGACTTGGCCACCTCGACCGCGAAGACGTAGGTCGGGCCGAGCAGATTGGAGCGGAAGATGATGTACTTCTGGTCGGGGGTGAAGATGGGATTGGGTTCCAAGCGGTAGTTGTGCCGGGACATGTTGACCAGACGTTCCGTCCGGAGGGTGCCAGTCCGGATCAGGTTTTCGCCAAAGGTCTTGCGGTCCGGGATCGGGACCGGGCGGCAGAGCACGACCCAGGGATTGGACTGGTCGCCGTCGCCGCAGAAGAGGGTGCCGTCGGGGGAAGTGGTGTGGTGGATCGAAGCGGCGTCCGGAAAGTAGCGGAAACGCTGGCGCTCGCCGCTGCGGACATTGTAGCTGGCCAGAAACTCGACCTGCAGGCCGGGCGGATAGTGCAGCTGATACCAGATGGTCTCGCCATCGCCGCCCCACCATTCATGGCCGGCGATTTCCATCTGCATGGTCCGCTGGTGCACCAGCTGGTTGCCGGTGCCGTCGGCGCGGATCGACCAGATGCGGTCGACCAGCTGCCAAGGGCCCTCGTGGCAGTACATCAGGAGCGAGGGATCCGTCGGCGAGAACTGCAGGTGGTTGATCCAGTCGGTGCCGGTGAAGAGGGTGTGGCTCGTGCCGGTGGCCAGATCGATCGTGTACACGACGATGGGTAGGTGCGCGGCGAAGCGGTCGGCCATCAGGGTGCCCTTCTTGGGGTCCTGCTCGAGTGGGTCGACCTGCGGGGTGTTGGGGAACGGCATCCCCGCCCGGCCGCCGAAGGAAGGCGGGTTGCCGAGCACGTAGGTGCCGACCGCCAGGGTTTCATCCGCATTGACCGTGTAGAGGGCGCCCCGGCCGGGCAGCACCGCCAGCTTCCGGGTCAGACCGGTGTCGACGTTGGTGGAATAGAGCGTCTGCGTCTGGCCTTCCGTCCGGACATAGAACACCGACGGGGTCTTGCGGCCGGCGCAAATGGTGCGCACCGGTCCCTGGACCGTGACCCGGGACTGGCCGGTGCGCAGATCGACCACCCGGCTGCTGAAGTCGGCCGTCGTCGTGTAGATGAGCTCCCGGCCGTCCGGAGTGAAGTCGCTGTCGTTGAAGTAGAGGCTGGCTGAGCCGGGCTCATCGGTCAGGCGGGTGACCCGGTGGCCGGTGTCCGGATCGATCCACGACTTGGGCGGGCTCGCCGAAGCCTCCTGGGCCGCGGCCGGCGGGAGCAGGATGGAAAGGAGAGCCGCGGAGCCGGCAAGGGCGCGGAGATGGAGGGCAAGCTTGATGGCGGGCATGGGGAGATGGCGGGGGGAGGGAATACCGTGCCAGACGCATGCCGGAGGGGAAGGTTGGCGGCAACTCCTCGCCGGCGGAGCCGATTGCGCCACAACCTCCCGGCCTTGCGTTCGGCTGGCTTTCCGGTGCTGCTGGCACCAACCCCAGGACCATCATGAAATCGCTCCCCTCCTCCCTGCGCATTCTAGTTGCGGCCGCGGCCCTGGCGCGCCTGGCCGCGCTTCCCGCGGCCGCGGAAAGCCAGCCCCCGAAATCCTGGATCGATCCGGACACCGGCCATCGCGTGATCCGCCTGACGAACGAGCCGGGTTCGGCCAGCTTCTATTTCAATGTCAATGCCTACACTCCAGACGGCAGGGAGATGGCCTATACGACGGCGGACGGCGCCATCGGCGTCGTCGATCTCGCGACCTTGGCGACCCGGATCGCCGTGCCGGGACCGGTTCGCGCGGTGGTGGTCGGCCGGAAGACGCCGCGGGTGTTCTACCTGAAGCCGGCGGAGAACGCGCTCTACGCCACGAACCTGGACACCGGGGAAACCCAGAAGCTGGCCGTGCTGCAGCGGAGCGGTTCGGTCATCACCATCAATGCGGACGAGACCCTGGCAGCGGGCACGCGCACGCTGGCAGGCGGGGCGGAGCGCCGGTTTGTCACCGGCGACAGCCGGGGCCTCGTGCAGGCGGTGGACAAGAATGAGATGATGGCGCGGCGGTTGGCGGAGCGGCTGCCGATGGAGATGTTCACGATCGACCTGCGGACCGGGGCCGAGAACGTGATCCTGAAGGCCACCGACTGGCTCAATCACCTCCAGTTCTCGCCGGTCGATCCGGCGCTGCTGATGTACTGCCACGAGGGCTCGGGCTGGCGGGTGGACCGGATCTGGACGATCCGGACCGACGGCACGCAGAACACCATGATCCCCGACGAGCCCGGCCGCAACCGGATCCTGGAAACGGAGCTTGCCGGCCATGAATGGTGGAGCCCCGACGGGCGCACGATCTACGTCGACCTGCACCTGCTCAAGGGGGAGGTCGGCTTCCTCGCCAGCTACAATCTCGATACGCGGAAGCACACCTGGTACCACTACGAGCAGAACGAGTGGGCGATCCACTACAACCTGTCCCCCGACGGGACGGTGTTCTGCGGGGACGGGAGCGGGCGCCCGGGCGCCGGGTGGATCTTCCTCTTTCACCCGCAGCGCATCCCGGACGACCAGACGCTGGGCACCGACCTGATCCAGGGCGGCGTGCTCAAATCCGAGCGCCTCTGCAATATGTCCAAGCACAATTTCCGGCTCGAACCGAACGTCAGCTTCACCCCGGATCAGAAATACGTCGTCTTCCGCTCGGACATGTTCGGCCCGACCTACGCCTTCGCCGTGGAAGTGGCGAAGGCCGGCGCGCCGTAGGCCGCCGGCCTACTTCTCCGCCTGGCCGTTGCGCCGCGCCTTGGCCTCCTCGAGGATGGCCGGCACCTGGTCGGCCGGCACCTCCTGATAGTGGCTGAAGTTCTCCGCATGCCGGCCGCGTCCACTTGTGAGCGAGCGGAGCGTCGTGCTGTAATGGGAGAGCTGCCGGTACGGGACGGAGGCCCGGATCACCTGGAAATGGCCGTCGGTGTCGATGCCGAGGATGTGCCCGCGGCGCGCGGACAGGTCGCCCAGGACGGCGCCGACGTATTCCTCGGGGGTGGTGATGGTGAGTGTGTCGACCGGCTCGAGGAGGCACGGGGAGGCGTTCGCGACCGACTCCTTGAACGCGTGGTAGCCGGCGACCTGGAAGGCGATGTCTTTCGAGTCCACCGGGTGCATCTTGCCGCCATAGAATTCGACCTGCACGTCGACGATCCGGAAGCCGGCCAGGACGCCCTCCAGGGCGACCGTGCGCACGCCCTTCTCGACCGAGGGGACGAACACCCGGTCGACGTCGTTGCCGACCAGCGACTCGGTGAAGACCAGGCCGCTGTCCCGCGCCCCGGGGGCGATCCGCATCCACACCTCCGCGAACTGGCCGGCCCCGCCCGTCTGCTTCTTGTGCCGGTAGCGCGATTCGGCCCGGCCGCGGATCGTCTCCCGATAGGGGACGCGGGGCTCCTCCAGTTCGACCGCGACGGAGAACCGGCGGGCCAAGCGCTCGACCAGCACCTGCAGGTGGATCTCGCCCTGGCCGGAGATGATCGTCTGGTGGACTTCGTCGTCGACCCGGGAGCGGAAGGTGGGGTCCTCCTGCTGCAGCATCGCCAGGCCCACCGCGAGCTTGTCCTCGTCCCCTTTCGAGCGCAGGCGCAGGGCGACATGGATGTTGGGATAGGGGTATTCGACCTTGGGCAATTCGACGATGAAGCGCGGGCTGCAGAGCGTGTCGCCCGTGCGGGTGTCGCGCAGCTTGACGACGGCCCCCAGGTCGCCCGCGCCGAGCGCGGCCACCGGCTGGCGCTCGCGGCCATTGAGCAGATACAGCTGCCCGAGGCGCTCGGTCAGCTGCCGGGCCGGGTTGAAGAGCTCGTCGCCGCTGCGCAGCGACCCGGAGTAGATCCGGAACAAGGACAATTCGCCGACGCCCGGCTCGTTCATCGTCTTGAAGATGTAGACGACGGGCTCGGGCTGGGAGAGCGCCACCCGGCCGGGCAGGCCGCTCGAGTCGCGGGCGGGAACCTCCGCCCGGTCCTCGGGCGAGGCCCCGTATTTCGCGATGAAGTCCATCAGCCGGGCGACCCCGACGTTGCGCTCCGCCGAGACCGCGAAGAGGGGGACGAAGACCTGGTTCTGGACCGCCCGGTGGAGCCCCGCGCGCAGCTCATCCTCGCCGAGCACCCCTTGGTCGAAGAACCGCTCCATCAGGGCGTCGTCGGACTCGGCGACATATTCCATCAGCTGCCGGTGCAGCTCGTGCACGCGCGCCGCCAGCTCCCCGGCGGCGGGTTCCTCCTGGTACCGGCCATTGCCGCCGGGCTTAAAGGTTACGACCTCGCTGCGGAGCACGTCGAGGACCCGGCAGAAGCCGGGCCCGGCCTCGAGCGGGATTGTGAGGGGGAAGACGTTTTTTCCGAAGTGCTCGCGGGCCCCCGCCACGATCGTCTCGAAATCGGTGTTCGGCTTGTCGAGCGCATTGACCGCCAGGATCTTCGGCAGGCCGTAGTGGGTCGCGTAATCCCACACGGCGTCCGTGCCGACGCCCAGGCCGTGCGCGGCGTTGACAACCACCAGCGCGCAATCGCCGACCCGCAGGGCGCCGATCCCCTCGCTGATGAAGTCGGCGTAGCCGGGGGTGTCGACCAGGTTGAACTTGCGGCCGAGCCACTCGGTGTGCAGCAGGGAGGCGTGCACCGAAATCCGGTGCTCGTGCTCGCTCGCGTGGTAGTCGGAAACTGTCGTGCCGGCGGCGATACTGCCGAGGCGGCCGATCCGGCCGCTGCACAGGAGCATCGCCTCGCAGAGGGTGGTCTTGCCGGCGGAGGCATGGCCCACGACGACGAAGTTCCGCAGCTCGCTGACACCGTAGGTATCCTTCATAAGCAAGGGGGTTGGCGGCCCGATCGGCCCAGCCCGGACTCTCGGCGAAAAAGGCCCCGGAGGCCATGATAGAATCCTCGGCGCCAAGATATGCGCAGCTTTTTTTGGCGCCTTCACCTCGGCTTAAGGTTGAGGGGAGTAAGGTGGCGCCAGGAAATCCGGAATCGCGCGGCCGGGCGGGTCCGCCGCCACCCGCGGGGCCGGAAAAACAAACAATCAACTCAACGCATCATGACCATGACTAAGAGCATCCTTCCCCTGGCGCTGGCTTTCGGCCTGGCCGCCAGCCTCGTCCAGGCCCAGGACGGCGGCCCTTCGGGCGCCGCCCCTCAGGCCCCGCCGCCGGGCCAGAACGCGCCGGTCGACCGCTTCCGGGTCCACCTGCTGCCGCCGGGAGGCACCGACCGGCTTGAGCTCACGCCGGCGCAGTATGAGCAGATCGTATCCTTGGAAGCTGACGTAAAAGCGAAACTCGAAAAGATCCTCACGCCCGAGCAGATCCGCCTGCTCCAGCGGATGGACCGCCGGCGTCCGGGAGGCTTTGGCGGCCCCGGTCGCGACCGCGGTCCGGGCGGTCCGGGCGGCAGCGGCGCTCCGCCGCAGCCTCCTCCTCCTCCGCAGTAAGCCGCCAGCAAGCTAGCACGGGAAGCTCGCCGTGAAAACGGCGCCGCGCCCGGGCTCGCTTTCAGCGCGGATCGTCCCGCCGTGGGCCTCGACGATCGCCTTCGCGATCGCGAGCCCGAGGCCGACGCCGCCGGAGGCGCGGCTGCGGGAGGCGTCCGTCCGGTAGAAGCGGTCGAAAACGCGCGGCAGCTGGTCGGCGGCGATCCCGGGCCCGCGGTCGGCCACGGCGAGCGTCGCGCCCGCCGGCCCGGCCTGCGTCGCGATCCGGATTTCGCCGCCCTCGGAGTTGTGCTCGATGGCGTTGGTGATGAGATTGGTGATGACTTGGTCGATCTGCTCCGGGTCGCCCGCGCAGGGGGCGGGAGCCAGGTCGCTCCGCACGGTGATCCCGCGCCGGCCGGCGAGCGGCCGGAGCAGCTCCACGCAATCGGCGACCCGTTCGGCCAGGTCGAAGGCGACGCGCCGGCGGACTTGGCTGCCGGAGTCCAGGCGCGCCAGCCAGAGCAGCGATTCGGTGAGCGCGCGCATGCGCTGGGCGGCCCGCTGGCAGGCCGCCAGGGCCTCGCGATGCTCCTCGGAGGCGCACGGCACCGCCAGGGCGTTCTGGGTGTGCGTCAGTACGACCGCCAGGGGGGTCCTCAATTCGTGGGCGGCGTCGGCCGTGAACCGCGCCTGCCGCGCGAAGGCCGCCTCGAGGCGCGCAAACGTGGCATCGAGCACCTGCGCCAACTGGCCGAGCTCGCTGTCCGTGTCCTCGGTGCCGATCCGCTGGCGCAGGTCGCCGGCCGCGATCTTGGCCGCGGCGGCGCCGATGTCGGCGATCGGCTGCAGCGAGCGGCCCGCCAGCCAGTGGCCGCCGATCAGGCCCAGCCCGAGGATCGCCCCGGCCGCCCCGGCCATCAGCCAGGCGAGATGATGCAGGCGCAGCAGATCCGCGGTCAGGTCGTGCCCCACCAGGAGGAGCTCTCCCTGGCCCATCCGGGTGTAGGCCTCGCGAAGGCTCCCCCGGGCGCGCAGGACGGGCTCCTGCGGCCGGCGGGCGAACAGCGTCGGCCGCGGCAGGTCCGGTGGGCAGTTCGGCGAACTGGCGGCCGGCTCGCCGTTGCGCTGCCAAAGCGCGTAGTACCAGCCGCCCGGGCCCGCGGTCTCGTAGTCGGCCTGCTCTTGGGCGGGGATGCGGCGCGCGAGGCGGCCGGGCAGCGCGGGATTCGCATCGGCGCCGGGAGGAACTGGCTCGGGGGGCCGGGGGGGCGGGCCGGGGTCGTCGCCGGCGCCGTCGTCGCGCCCGGTTTCGCGGGACAGCCGCTCCGGCGGGCGGCGGACCGGCGGCGGCGCCGGTGGCGGCGGCCGCAAGGCGCGCGCGAGGGAGTCCACCCGGCGCCCGAGTTCGGCGTCGGTGGCGCGCTGCAGGTCATTGCGCTCGATCTCATACGCCGACAGCCCGAAACCGAGGAGCACCGCGGCGAGAAGCAGGGCGTACCAGAACTGGAGCCGCCAGCGGATGGAGCGAAAGGCCCTCATTCGATGCAGTAGCCGAGTCCGCGCCGGGTGGTGATCAGCCCGTGGCCCAGCTTCTTACGGAGGTTGGAAATGTGCACGTCGATCAGATTGGAGAGCGTGTCGTCATTCTCGTCGAACACGTGCTCGTAGAGGTCGCTGCGGGTGATGAGCGTTCCTCGGTGCAGCGCCAGATATTCGAGGATGACGTATTCGCGCGCGGTCAGCGCGACCGGCTCGCCATCCTGGGTGACCTTGCGCGCGGTCGGATCGATCCGGATGCGGCCGATTTCGATCGCCGGGCTCGGCTGGCCGACGCTGCGGCGGATCAGGGCGCGGATGCGGGCGAGCAGTTCCGTCAGGTCGAAGGGCTTGACCAGGTAGTCGTCCGCTCCGGTGTCGAGCCCGCGGACCCGATCCGCCGGGGCGTCCCGGGCGGTCAGCATGAGCACGGGGGTGCGCCGCTCCTGGCGCAGTTGCTTCAGCACGGTCCAACCGTCCTTTTTTGGCAGCATGACATCGAGGAGCACCGCGTCGTAGGCGACCGATTGCGCCTTGAACAGGCCCTCGTCGCCGTCGGTCGCGGAGTCCACGGAATATCCCTGTTTGCGCAGGGCGCGGACGATCCCGGAGAGCAGGTCCGGCTCATCCTCGACGACGAGAATTCTCATGGCTTCGCAATCGGCACAACGGATCAGGTTAGGCCGAGAGTGATTAAGACCAGATTAAGGAAGCCAACTTATTCCGCGCAGATTCCTTCCGGACCGGCGGGCTCTTCACGGCGGCTTAATCCGCCAGGACGTAAACTGCGCGCCCAATGACATCCCCAATTCGCCGTGCCCGCCCGTTCCTTTTCACCGTCGTGGCCTTTTCGGCCCTGGGCGTCCAGGCCCAGCCCGGCCTGCCGCCGCCGCCGCCCCCGAATCCCCCGCCGCAAAACGTCACGCCCCCCGCGGCGCCGCCGCGGGGAAACCTTGGATTTGGAAGGCCCCTGGCCGGGATCACTGCGGCGCAGCAGGCCGACTTTGTCCAGGGGAGTGTCGATTTTGGCACGGTGGAGACCCCCGCCACGGGCCTGGGGCCCATCTTCAATGAGGTTTCGTGCGCGGCCTGCCATTCGGCTCCGGCCCCCGGGGGTTCCAGCAACCGCACGGTCACGCGGTTCGGTGCAACCTCGGACGGGGTCTTTGATCCGCTGACCGCGCTGGACGGGACGCTGCTCCATGCCCGGGCGATCGCACCGGTGCTGCGCGAGGTCGTGCCGGCGCAGGCCAATGTCGTGGCGCAGCGACTGACCCCGCCCCTGTTCGGCGATGGTTTGATCGAGGCGATTCCGGATTCGGCCATCATCGCCAACGCCCAACTTCCCAAGCCCCCGGGGATCGCCGGGGCGGTGGCGATGGTGACCGATGTGGCCACCGGCGAGTCGCGGGTCGGCCGGTTTGGCTGGAAGGCCCAGCACGCCACGCTGCTGTCTTTCAGCGGCGACGCCCTGAACAATGAAATCGGGATCACCAACCGGCTGTTCCCGAAAGCGGCGGCCCCGGACGGCAACGAGGCGCTCCTGGCCAAGTTCGTGAGCCCGAACGCCCCGATCGAGGATCAGCCGAATCCGGCTACCGGCCTTTCCGAAATCGACCGCGTCTCCCACTACATGCGCTTGCTGGCTCCACCGCCCGGAGCGCCGGCGACCGCCGCGTCATTGGCGGGTCAGAAGCTCTTCAGCGCTTTGGGCTGCGCGGCTTGCCACACTCCTTCGTTTAGCACCGGCCCGAACTCGGTCGCCGCGCTCGCCAACCAGACGGTGCCCCTTTACTCCGACCTCCTGCTTCACGACATGGGCTCCCTAAGCGACGGGATCGCGCAGGGCGCCGCCAGCCCGGCGCAGATGAAGACGCCGCCCCTCTGGGGCCTGAACGCCCGGGCACTCTTCCTGCACGACGGCCGGGCCACGACGGTCGGCCAAGCGATCCTCGACCACGCCGGCGAGGCGGCGAATACCAAGGCCGCCTTCCAGCTGCTGAGCCCAGCCGAGCAGAGCCAGTTGCTGGCCTTCCTCGGCACGCTCTAAAGAAAACTGTTGCGCGCATCGGTCCCGGGCGGCCTCAATCCTGGCTGGACGAAGCTCGTCCCGCCAGAGCGGGAACCTTTGCAGATCTCGGCGCCGCAAATCCCGCGCGGTGAGTTGGTCCTCCGCTCCTCCGTGCCCACCCAGCGCCAGTTCATCGCCCTCGACCTGCCGGACAGCGTGCGCGGTGAGCTGGCCCGGCTGCGGGAAGAGCTGGACGGTATTCGCTGGAGCCCTCCGGAGCAGCTCCATGTCACCCTTCGCTTCCTGGGTGAGGTTCCGGAGGAACGTCAGGCGGAGGCGGTCCGACGCCTGGCGGAAATCCGCGTCGAGCCGTTCGTCCTGCCGGTCGAAGGGGTGGGGGTCTTCCCTCCCAAGGGTCCGCCGCGGGTCCTCTGGGCGGGCGTCGGCCGCGGGCATCCGCGGCTCTTTCAACTGCGCCAGCGGATCGACGATGCGCTCATCGCGGCCGGCCTGGACTTCGACCTGCGCACCTTCCATGCCCACGTCACCCTCGGTCGATGCACGGAGGATTCGAGCAGGCCGGTCAAGGGCTGGCGGCTGCGCCACGAAGGCTTGGTCGGAGCTCCGTTCCGCGTCGATCATTTCAGCCTGTACGAGAGCGTTCTGGGCGCGGCCGGTCACCAATACCGCTGCTTGCGCCGGTTCGCCTTGGAGCTGTCCGAGGTTCGTGACAGCAGCTCCGTTCAGTGGTAGGGTGGGGACATGAAACCGGAGCAAAAGCCATCCGCTCCGCTTCCCGGGGAATCGGGCGGCGACCCGGCGGCGGCTCCCCGCCCGACCGGGCCGGTTCCCGGTGCGCCTGCCGAACCGGCGGCGCAGGATCTGACCCCGGAGGAGCAGATGGCGCGGTTCGAAAAGCACCTGAAGGAGAACGACTGGGGCCATCAACCCTGCTGACGGCCAGGCCGCCCGCCCGCGGCGGAGGGCGCCGGAGGGCGCGGGAGTCGAGGCCCCTTCAGCCTCCGGATCCGGCTTTGGCGATCTCGATCGCGTACACCTGCAGGGCGCCGGACATCTTTGAGCGGAAGATGAGCCACTTGTCGTCGGGCGTGAACATCAGGTTGGGCTCGACCCCCGTCCGCTTGCTGTAGTCGTGCTGGGCCATGTTGACGAGCCGCTCGACCTTGAAGTGGCCGATTTTGACGGGCTCGCCGCCGACCTGGATCGTCTCGCCGGAATCGGCGGTCGGCGTGAACAGATAGATCCACTTGTTGTTGACGGGCGGGTCGAGCGGCCTGGCATTGGGCAGCGGCGTCAGGTTGGCGACGCCGTCCGGTCCGCCGCCATCGCCCGAGAAGAGCTTGCCGTCCCAAGAGACGTTGTAATGCACCGACCACTGCTCGCGCGTGAGCGGGTAGCGGATGCGCTCGCCTGTGTAGGGGTTGACGCCGGCCAGCCAGAACTGGACGGACCGCGGGGTTTGCAGGTCGTACCAGATCATCTGGCCGTCGCGGCTGAAGAATTCATGGCCGGCGATCTCGTACTGCATGGTGCGCTTGTGCATCAGGCGCACCCCCGTGCCGTCGGTGTGGATGGTCCAGATCCGCTCGACCTCGTGCCATTCGCCCTCGTGGGCGAACAGGGCCAGCGACGGGTCGGTCGGCGAGAGCTGCAGATGGTTCAGATGATCGTGGCTGGGGAAGAAAGTCTTCACCTCCCCGGTCTGGATGCTGACGGTGAAAAACTGGAGCATCCGCGGACCCCGGCCGCCGCGGCGGCCGGGCCCCCCTCCGGGCGGGCCGCCGGGCCCGCCGGAGTTCGGCGGCCCGCCGGGTCCGAATTGGGCCCCGGGGCCCGGTCCGCCGCCGGAACCCGGAACGCCGGTCGTGCCCATGAGCAGGGTTTCGTCGGCGGACACTCCGCCGATGTCGCCGATCCAGGGCAGCGTGGCGATCACCCGGGTCGCCTTGGTGTCCACATCGGTGGCATAGAGGACCGTGTGGCCCTGGAGATTCTTTTCATAGTAGACCGTGCGGGTCTTGCGACCGACTTCGATCCCGGAGCTGCTCCCCATGCCATAGCGCACGCCCGGCGCCACCAGTTCGATCTCCCGGGTCTTCAGGTCGATCGTGGAAAGCCCGCCGGGGGTGGCGATGATCATCTTGTCGCCCTGCGGAGTGAACGCGTTCTGGTGAAAATAAAGGCTCGCGCTGCCGGGTTCGCGCGTCAGCCGGACGATGCGATGGCCGGTGTCGGGATCGATCCACTCGGTGGGAAAATCGCCGGGCGGGGAGTCGGCGGCGAGAGTTCGGCAGGAGGCCAGGGCGATCAGGAGGGGTAGCGCCAGGGGGGGTGTCTTCATCACCGCAGCAAGTCGAACTCCAGGGGAGAAAGTTGTGGGTGAGCCGCAGCCATTTGCACGCGGCCGGCCGCTGGATCCGCTTGCCGTCGGGACGCTTTTGGAGTGAGATTGGGTTTCCGGCGCCGCTCCCCAGGCCGCCGGCGCCGGCGGCCGGATTTTCTCCCCACAACCCTGGCGCCCGGATTGCGTCTTTCTTCCCATGGCCCCATCCCCCGTTTCCCTTGGTCGTGCTCCGTCGCGGGCGTCGACCGCCCCTTGGTTTGCTCTTCTCTTTGGCCTGGCGTTGCTCGGCCGGCCGCTGGCCGCCCAAGCTCCCAGCGCCGGCCCCGACATCGCCAGTCGTGATGCGGCGGGCCTGGCGGCCTATGACAAGGAGGCCGCCGACGCCCAGGCGCGAGGCGCGACCCACCTCTCCGTGACGACCGGATTGCCGCCCGCGCTTTGGGAATTCGATTCGCCCGGCGATCCCTATCCGGCCTGGTATGTCGCCCAGCAGAGTTTCCTCAAGATCTTCACTCCCAAGGAACTGCAGCCCTACGTCGACCAGGCTTGGGCCAGCCGCACCGCCGCCCTGGTCGTCGCTCGCTGCCAGATCCTCCAGAAATACGGGCTCAAGGGCATCTGGAATTCCGACGAACCCCAGGAACTCCCGGAGGCGTTCTTCCAGGCCCATCCGGAGCTGCGGGGACCGCGCGTCGACCAGCCCAACCGCGCCCGCGTGCCGCGCTTCGCTCCCAGCGTGGACGAGCCGGAAACGCTGCGGCTCTACCGCGACGCGCTCCAGGCGATGTGGGCGAAGTGCCCCGAGATCGACACCTTCGCCTTCCTGACGACCGATTCGGGGTCAGGCTTCGACTGGGTGCCCGGCCTCTACGCGGGAATCAACGGCAACACCAAATGGAAAGACCGGCCGATGGAGCAGCGCGTCGCCGGCTTCATGAAGAATTTCCAGACCGCCGCCGACAAGTTCAACCTCAAGGTCTCGGTGAGCGTCAACCCGATCAGCCCGCGGCAGTGGATGACGCCCTCCTTCTCGGAGGAAACGATCCAGGCGACGGTGAAGCTCCTGCCGCGCGGCATGGCGATCGCGGGCCGCGAAGGTCCGGACGGGCGCCCCTTCGCCGGCGCCAGAGGCGCGGGGGGCGCCGCCGGCACCGCTGTGTTCTCGCCGGTGATCGGCCTGCCGCCGATGCCGGCCGGCCTTGGGGGCGGCGGCCGGACCGGCGGCCGGGGCGGCCGGGGCGGGAGCGGCGAGGCGCCCAACCAGATCGAAGTCGTGACCGCCCAGCGCAACGCGGCGGTCCAGCAGGTCGGCGAACAGTCGGCCGACGACTACCTGGCGATGTGGAGCGCCGTCGCCGACGCGCAGACGCGCCTGAGCGCGCTGGACTTCGGCGCCATGCTCCGCTTCGGGCATGTGCTCACCCGCTGGATCAACCGGCCGATGGTGCCGTTTCCCGAGGAGCTAAAGCCCGCGGAAAAGGACTACTACGCGAAATATCTCCTCCAGGCCCGCAGCGAGCGGCAGGCCGAGGACCTGGTCGATGTGCAGGCGATGATGATGTACAAGGGCTGGGGCGCCAAGATGCTCTTCCAGCATATCATCGAGACCACCGTGCCCGACATCCGCAGCGCCCAGAACGCCGCGCTGCGGATCGCGGGGAAGGCGAAGGACGACCGGCAGCGGCACGAATGGGAGCTGCACGCCAAGCGCTTCGAGGCGGTGATCTGCCTGCTCATCTCGGCCGATGACATGGTGACCTACCAGGCTCACCTCGATCGCGTGCGCGAGCGGAAGACCGAGCCCGAGTACGATCCGCCGCTGGGGGTGCAGTCCGACTGGGCGCGCACGGACATGATGGAAACGGCCCGGCGGGAAATCGACAACACGGTCCATCTGATGCAGCTGATCCGGGAATGCGATGAGCCGATCATCGATATGGCGCCCACGCCGGAGGAGGAGTACGTGATGCGTCTGGGCCCGAACCTTCTCGCGCAGCTGCAGCGCAAGATCGACACCATGAATGCGCATTGGGTCGATTACGACCGGATCTTCACCAAGCCCAACCTGTGAGCGGCCGGCCCGGCGCGTTCCGGCAATCCCCATCCCCGGCCCAGAACCCTACCCCATGAAAATTATCGCCTCCTCCGTGTTTGGATTCGCGTCCCTGGCCGGGCTCCTCGCCGCGGGCGCCCAGGCGGCCGACCCGGCCTCCCCGGTGACGCTCAACTGGCTCGGCGGCTCCCCGCCCGCCCTCGGCGGCGGCGTCAGTTGGGGCGTGCCCTGGCCCAAGGGCGTTCTGCACCTGCGCGATCCCTTGACGCTGACCGGGGCGGACGGCAAGGAGGTGCGCCTGCAGACCTGGCCGCTGGCCTACTGGCCCGACGGCTCGCTCAAATGGACCGGGCAGGCGATCAGCGCCAGCGCGGCGCTGGCGGGTCCGTTTCAGCTCGGCCCGCGGCCGGCCGGACCCGCCGCCGCGCCGGGGTCCAACCGCGCCCAGGGGCGCCAGCGCTCCAATGGCGAACGGATCGTATGGAACGCCAACGGCGAGATGATCGACATCGACACCGGCCCCATGCGCTGCCGGATCCTGAAGCACGACACCGCCGTCGTCTTCGAGTCGGTCCGGGCCGGGGACACCGTGGTCGCCGAAAATGGCCGGCTGGTGCTCTTGGTCGACGACCAGCCGCTGGGCGAGGACCCGGGCACGGTCACCACCAATGAATACGTCAGCCGGATCGACAAGGTGACGCTCGAGCAAGGCGGCCCGGTGCGCGCCACGATCAAGATCGAGGGCACGCACATCCTGGCGAAGACCGGGCGCACCCTGCTGCCCTTCGTCGTGCGCCTCTATTTTTACGCGGGCCAGGCTTCGATCCGGATGGTCCACTCCATTGTCTACGACGCCGACGACCAGAAGGATTTCGTGCGCGGCCTGGGCCTGGAGTTCGACGTGCCGCTGCGCGAGGAGATCCAAAACCGCCACGTGCGCCTGGCGGGCGACACCGGCATGTGGGCCGAGCCGGTCAAGCCGCTGATGGGACGCCGGGTGATCGAGTCCCCGGCGGGCGGCAATGTCTTTCCGACCCAGCTTGCGGGCAAGCCGGTCCCCCCGTTCGCGGCGTTTTCCGCCCAGGGCCAGGTGGACATCAATTCGGCGGCCGACTGGAGCGATTTCCGTCTGGCGCAGCTCCATCCCGACGGTTTCACGATCGAGAAACGCACCCACCCGGAGACTTCCTGGGTGCATGTGCTGGACGGACGCCGCTCGCCGGGCCTCGTGTTCCTCGGCGACACGAGCGGCGGCGTCGCCGCGGTGATGAAGGATTTTTGGCAAAAGGAGCCCGCGGCCCTCGAGGTCCGGGGCGCGACGACCAGCAAGGGCCAGATCCGCCTCTGGTTCTGGTCCCCCCAGGCAGCGCCCATGGACCTGCGGCATTACGACACGGTGGCGCACGGCCTGGATCTGGCCTACGAGGACGTCGAACCGGGCTTCAGCACGCCCTATGGCATTGGCAACACCTCGGAGGTCACGCTCTGGGCCCTCCCGTCGGTGCCGCCCAACGCGGAGCTGGTGCAGATGGCCAAGGCGGCCAACGACCCGCAGCTCCTGGTCTGCACGCCCGAATACTATCATGCCAACCGGTCTTTCGGCATCTGGAGCCTGCCCGATCGCTCGACGCCGGCGCGCGCCGCGATCGAGGACCAGCTGGACGCCGGAATCAGCTTCTATCAGCACGAGATTGAGCAGCGCTCCTGGTACGGCTTCTGGAATTACGGCGACCTGATGCGCATGTACGACGAGACCCGGCACGAGTGGCGCTACGACATCGGCGGCTGGGCCTGGAACAACACCGAGCTGATGCCCAATCTCTGGCTCTGGTACTCCTTCCTGCGCACGGGCCGCGCCGACATCTTCCGGATGGCCGCGGAGATGACGCGGCAGACCCAGGAGGTGGACTGCTATCACATCGGCCGCTTCGCCGGGCTCGGCTCCCGCCACAATGTCAGCCATTGGGGCGACAGCGCGAAGCAGCCGCGCATCAGCAACGCCGCCCTGAAGAACGCCTATTACTACCTCACCACCGACGAGCGCATGGGCGACTTGCTGCACGAGGTGGTCAACGCCGACTTTGCGGCGGCGGCGGTTGATCCCCTGCGCGATGTGCGGGCGGCGAGCGCCTATCCCATGCACTCCGGTTTCGGCTTTGAGAGCACCTGGCCCGCCTTCGCGATCAACTGGATGACCGAATATGAGCGCACCCGCGACCCGCGCTGGCGGGACAAGATCCTGGTCGGGATGAAGACGATGCTGGAGATCGCCCCACCGGGCCAGCCGCTGTCCATCGAGGGCGGCTACGATCCGGCGACCGGGCGCCTCTACGACGAGGGCGGCGGCACCGGCACCCTGGTGGCGCTCTTTGGCGGCCCGGAAATCTGCTTCCAGCTCATGCAGGAGATCGACTATCCGGAGTTCTGGACGGCCTGGACCGAGATGGCGTCCCGCGGCAGCGGCCGACTCCTGGCCTATGCCGCGCAAGTGCGGAACGATCCGGCCATGGGCCGACGCGTCTGGGGAGGCGGCGGCACGGAGCGCGGCGGCGGGGGCGGCATGCGGGCCGCCTTCAGCACCCAATTGCACACCGTCTCGGGCCCCGACGTGCCGGCCGCCCTCCAGGAGGCTCCGGGCCGGCCTGAAGCCGCCGGCGACGGCCAGCGCATGCTCAACATCATCGAGTGCCTCGATTTGGCCGGGCAATACCTCCCGGCCGGACCGCTGCCGGTGCAGCCGCCGGGTTGATTCCGCGCAAGCTGCTTCCGGTAAATCAGTTAAGATTAACGGGAAAGCGCATAAATCCGTAAATTTTGGGTCGGATGGTCCGATGAACAGCGGTCGGGGGAATTATTGTGCCCAGATCCATCTCCATCCTGCAAACCGAAGGCCAACGGTGAAATTGGAACAAAAGATTTTTGATTCAGCTTCAGCGTGGCAGACGCGCTTTTCCAGCCTCGGGGGCGCCGCCCCGCAGCTGGTTCTTGCGTTTGGCGGCCGCCGCCAGCTCGAGACCCCGGCGCTGTTCGCCCAATTGAGCCGGCTTTATCCGGGGGCGCACCTGGTCGTCGCCTCGACTTCCGGCGAGATCAGCGGGACCGAGATCTTCGAGGATTGCGTCGTGGCCACCGCCGTGGCCTTCGAAAAAACGCAGATTCGAACGGTGGCTTCCGACGTCCAGTCCGCCGTTGAAAGCTACGCGGTCGGCTGCTCGCTGGCCGAGCGACTTGCCGGACCCGATCTGGTGCATGTCTTTGCGGTCTCCGACGGCCAACGGGTGAATGGCGCCGAACTGGCGCGAGGCTTCAACGAAAACCTGCCGAACGGAGTCAGCCTGACCGGCGGCCTAGCCGGGGACGGGGTGCGTTTCGAAAGGACGGTGGTCGGCCTGGACGAGCTGCCGCGCGTCGGCCGGGTCGTCGCGGTCGGATTCTACGGCAGGAATCTGCGGATCGGATTTGGATCCGCCGGCGGCTGGGCCCCCTTTGGGCCGGAGCGCGTCGTGACCCAGTCCCAAGGCAACACCCTGAAGGAACTCGACGGCCAGTCGGCCTTGCGCCTCTATCGGGACTATCTGGGCGATTGCGCGGCCGAGCTCCCCGGGTCGGCCCTGCGCTTCCCGCTCTGCATCACGCCGGCCGAGGGCGGCCCCCAGGTCGTGCGCACGATCCTTTCCATCGACGACGCAGCCGGGACGATGGTCTTTGCCGGCGACATTCCGCTCGGCGCCCGCGTGCGCTTCATGCGGGCGTCCTATGAGGACCTGATCGACGGCGCGGCCCGCGCGGCGGAGGACTCCCGCCTTGCGCCCGGCTCCGACCTGGCGATCTGCATCAGCTGCGTCGGCCGGCGGATCGTGCTCGGCCAGCGCACGGAGGAGGAGACGGAGATCGTGCGCGAGACTCTCGGCGGGACGCCGATGCTGGCGGGCTTCTACTCCTACGGCGAACTCGCCCCTTCTGGCGGCGGCTCGGCCTGCCAGCTCCACAACCAGACAATGACCATCACAACCCTTCGGGAGGAATGATGTTCCGTCACCGGCTGCTGCTCCGCCAGATTCGCAAGCACCTCGGGCCCAATCCCAGCATCCCGCCGGAGTCGCAGGCGCTACTCCAGGCCATCGAGGCGGCCTACGACCAGTTCGACACCGACCGCAAGCTCGTCGAACGCTCGATGGAGCTGAGTTCGCGCGAATTGATCGCGGTCAACGCCCGGCTGCGGCAGCAAAACGAGCATCATTTGGAAGTCCTGGCCCGCCTCCGCGAGTCCGTCCGGGCGCTGCAAAGCGACGGCGCCGCCGCGCCGGGCGAGGATGATGACCTGCTGCGGGTCTCCGTCCTGCTGCAGGAGCAGGTGCGCCTGCGCAACGAGGCCGAGGCGGCGCTCAAGCTCAGCGATTTCTCGGTCAACCAGGCGTCGACCCCGACCTTCTGGGTGGCGCAGGACGCCCGGATTCTCCGGGTCAACCAGGCGGGCTGCGAGCTCCTGGGTTACGCGGAGGCCGAACTGGTGACGATGCGGGTTCCGGATTTCGACCCGAAGCAGACGATGGACTCCTGGGCGGAGCATTGGCGGCAGGTGCGCGGCCGCAAGCGCCTTCATTTCCACACCCAGCTTCGGCGCAAGGACGGACGATTGATCCCGCTCGAAATCGACCTCAACTGGTTCGAATTCGAGGGGCGGGAATACCATTTCGTCTTCATGCACGACATCACCGAGCGCTTGCAGTTGGAGGAGAAATTCCGCCAGGCGCAGAAGATGGAGATGGTCGGCCAGCTCTCCGGCGGGATCGCCCACGACTTCAACAATCTGCTGACGGTGATTCTCGGCCATGTCGGCATGATTCGGAATTTCAGCCAGGCGCCCGCGAGCATCGCCGAACCCCTGGACCAGATCGATCAGGCGGCGACCCGGGCGGCGACGCTGACGGCGCAACTGCTGGCCTTCAGCCGCAAGCGGGTGATGTTGTCCCAGGATGGCGACCTGAACGAGCTGGTGAGCAATTTTTCCAACATGCTCCGCCGGGTGATCGGCGAGGTGGTTGAGGTCGAGCTCAAGTTTGCGGCGGAGGGGCTGCCGGTGCGGGCCGACCCGACGATGCTGGACCAGGCGATGCTCAACCTCTGCCTCAATGCCCGGGATGCGATGCCCAAGGGCGGGCGGCTGACGCTGACCACGGCCATTGTTCACCTCGGTCCCGACGAAGTGCGGCGCATTCCGTCCGCCCGCGCGGGCTCGTTCGCCCGGCTCACGGTCGCCGACACCGGCATTGGCATCCCGCCCGAGGACTTGGAGCATCTGTTCGAGCCGTTTTTCACCACGAAAGAGGTGGGCAAGGGCACCGGGCTGGGACTGGCTTCCG
>Ga0302320_10008381_pt1 | contig 22541 bp, 21 predicted proteins | sample Bog_T0_3_FD_202130 | JGI IMG/M metagenome (GOLD analysis project Ga0302320, IMG submission 202130) | Peat permafrost microbial communities from Stordalen Mire near Abisko, Sweden - Bog_T0_3 | ecosystem: Environmental > Terrestrial > Soil > Wetlands > Peat | place: Sweden: Abisko, Stordalen Mire... | reverse complement strand
AGAGATTGTGAGACATTGACTTCAAAAATGCCACTGGGTGGCTCTCTGCTCCTCGTCACTCAAGAAGAAGTCGAGGAGAGATTCCACCCAGCGGTCTTGGTTTGGTTCACGTTGTTTACCTGGATGTGAGCAGAACCGCCTTGCCCTTTGCCTTCGAAGAGCGAAGGAAGTAGATGGCTCCGTAGATGCCCCAGACAGCTGAGATACCCAGCGCCAGGAGCGGTTCCTTGAAGGTACCCAGACCGAAGACTGGGCTGATGATGTAAAAGGCCATGCAGACAATGTTTGCCAGCAAGCCAAACCCAGGAATGAGCGTGTGCTTGATGAAGCTGTAATCGGGGCGTCCTTTAAAGGCCACGATGCACAGGAAGCAACTGAGCGCGTAGAGAATAAACGTGCCGAAGTTGGAGGTAAGCGTAATGGTCAGCAGAGAGTTGGGCAGCGCGGCCAGTTGGTCGTGCGAGAGATAGCCGACGTTAGAGAAGATGCCGTGCGGCAGCGCGGCGATGGCTGCATCCGTAGGCGCGCCGGCGTCGCCAAAGACAAGCGAGACGGCGATGACGCCGATGACCGCTGAGATGGCGACCAGGGTCCAGATAGCCTTGCGCGGCGACAGGGACTCGGCATGAAGGATACCGAAGTGCTCGGGAGCCTCGTCGTCCTTGCCCATTGCGTAAGTCACGCGAGCGCCGGTGTTCATGCAGGAGAGCGTGGTGCCGATCAGCGCCAGGAAGACGGTGAAGGCCTCAGCCAGCATGAAGTAGTGGCCATTGCCGTGGCCCAGCAGCGCGTCGCCGACGATGATCATCATATCGCCGATGGGCGCCGCGGAGCTGGCCGCGCTCTGCATTGTGTACCCCGAGTTGAGGAAGTAGTTAGCCGCGAAATACTCAATCAGGTAACACACCAGACCTTGGATCAGCAGCGAAGCAATGACGGCGATGGGTATATGCTTGGTTGGGTTTTTAGCCTCGCCACCCATCGAGGTTACCGATTCAAAGCCGACCAGAATCAGAATGGCGACTGTAGCCTGAATGAAAAGGTAGCTGAATTTGTGCGGCGAAACCACCGAGGCTGCCGAGGTGTGGCTGAGGAAGTTGCCGCTGGCATCCTTCTCCGGATAGTCGATGGTGAAAGGAACCGGCTTGCCCGCGGAATCCAGCAGTGGCAGTGGATTGCCGCTGGCATCGCGCATCGTTGAGCCGTCCTTGGCCGTTGCAAACTGGTAGCTGTAGGTTGCCAGCGTCTGGCCGTCGTACTGGAAGGCCGGTGAGCCCGCCGGATGGCTGGAACGATAGCCGATCGCCAGTACGCTGAAGACGATCAGCGCTGAGATCTGGATGATATTGATGGCCAGGTTAACAGCCGTTGAGGCGCCCGCGCCCTTGGAGGCAATCCAGCCTACGAAGATCGAGAAGACGACCGCGACCAGCGCCATGAAGATCGGCCCAGGATTCGAGCCGCTCATCACGTTGGGATAGAGGAAGCCGACTACGTAACCGCAAAAGATGCCGGTGGTAGCTACCATCACGCCGGGATAGACCCAGTAGTAGAGATGGGAGCCCCAGCCGACGATGAACTTGGCGATGCGGGCATACTTGAACATCTTGTCTTGCGAGAGCAGGGCCTGCTCTGCGTAGTAGTAGCTCGACCCGGTGCCGGGATAGAGCTTTGAGATCTCGGCGTATGCCACAGCGGTTGCCAGACAAAGCAGCAAGGCGCCGAAGATGCCCAGCCACATGGCTGGCGCGGTGGTGCCTGTGGTTGCCTGGATGAAGAAGGTGAGCCATAGGAAGGCGCCGGGGGCGATGAGGGCCATTGCGTTGCTGGTCAGCCCTGTAAGGCCCAGGGTGGCCTGCATCTGAGGTGCTTTTTGTTCTGCCATGAGCATTCTCCTGGTAAGTGAGGTTCGTCTGGCTGCTCCCGGCGGCTGGCCCCCGGGAATTACTGATGTCTTGCCCGTTTTGGAGTTTTCAATTCGGGCGGATGCGAACTGGTTCCATTGAGTTAACTAAAGACTAGAGACGGCGCGATAAAGATGAAATCAGGAAACTGAAAACAGAAGCGGGCGGCCCCGTGTAGCTATAGCTGCAACCATACTTGCGATGCAATCCCGGCCGGACTTAAAAGGGATTTGCCGGCCGGAATCGCAGTCTTTGGGCGCGTTAGCGCTTGGGGCCGAAGAAGGCGATAAACGCCACCGTCAGCGTCTGTTGCTGGGTCTTTGTCGGGTTCAAGTTAGCATCCGTAAAGAAGTACTTCATGTTGGAAAAATCACCGCGGTACTCGACGCGGGTCAGCAGACCTTCGACCCACTTGTACTCATAGGTCGCGGTAAACTCCTGCAAATTCTGCCCAGCGATCTGGTTGTTGGTCTGGTAACCTTCCGGGTCGGTGAAGTATTCATATCTGCCCGCAAAGGCCTGCTTGGCCGTCGCTTGTTCGTGAAAGGCAACTGCGCCGCCCTGCCAGCTCTTCTCGACAAAAGTTGTCGTCGGCGTCTCGCTCTCGCCGACGTAGGTCGTTACGGGCGTATTGTTCTCGCCGTAGTCGTAGTTCAAATACAGGTTGAACTTCCCCGGCGGCGTAAGCAGCAAGGTGGTATCGAACAGGTTGCGCAATCCACCGGATGTGTTTCCGTTCTCAGGTCCTACAATATAGTTGAAATCCCAGGTGTACTTGGGCTTGACATAAGCGCTGGTAAAGACGCCGGTAACTCCGCCGTTGCTCTTGGAGACATTGTTCCAGCCATTAACCAATTGGAATCCGATGGTCTCTGTCTTGGAGACAGGCATCGAAGTACGAACGCCAAAGTGCCAGTATGGAATGGCATTCACAAACAGCAGGGACCGGGAGTAATTCCAGTTATCCTTCGCCTCAATGACTTCCGCGCCGGCCGAAGTAACGAACTTGCCGAAGTCAAGTTCAAAACCCTTGGCCTTGGGTGGCTTCACGCTGAGGAACGCCTGCTCGAGATAGGGAAGCTGATCGGCGCTAGTAGCGTTGGATGGGGCGGCGTTGATCAGACTATTGGTGCGACCGTAGACGAAGTCCACATGCGCGCCAATCGGATCGGGATCGTGATTCAGCGTGAGCTTCGCCGCGCTCAGTTCAAACTGATCCGTCTTGTCGTTGAAGTTGTAGAGCTGGTTGAGCTGGTCACCAAGGCCGTCGGTCGAAGACGGCCGGTTGAAATTCAAGCTGTAATAGCCGTCGATGAAGCCGCTGATGTCCATGGGGCCAACGCTCCAGGTGGGCGCGGCTGGCGGGGTCGCTGGAGCGGCGGGGGGCGTCGCTGGAGCCGTGGCAGGTGCAGGAGCCTGATCCGGCGTTGCGGGTGGCGGAGCCGGTGTTTGCGCACCGGCTACTATGGCGATTGCCATCGCGGTTCCGGCCATGGTTTGCAATAAGCGATTTGAGTTCATTGACATCGGCACTATTCCTCCAAAAAGATGGTTGTTGTATTACACAGAATGAATTCAGCCAAAAAATGGTGGCATAAGGCAGCACCCTGTCCGGTGCAATCTCCCTACCAGCCGATCCTTCAGAGCCAGACGGGAAAACTGGCCGTATGGAGATCCCAGAAAGGATTCACGTACTCCCTGAGGTGGTCCGGTCATTGCGGATTAATATTAGTTACGCAAAGGTCACATAAAGAAACCATGATGATTTCGAAAAGACATCTTTATGTCTCTCTTGGGCCGTTCCTTATTTTGCATATGGCGCTGTTCCACGCTTTTGAATTCCGCGCCGCCGAGCCAGAAGAAGAGGGCTGCATACAGCAACCATCGTGAGAAGTCCATCGGAGGCCTGTTAAAATTTCACTACGCTTTCCCTTACCCGTGCAGCAATGCATTTTCTTTGGGAAGGCCGGCCCATGCTGCGGGATGGCCGGTGCATTTCATCGCCGACGCCGCCGCAACGTTCTTTAGTTGTTCTCATACTTCAGTCGGCTCCGAGAGGTTGGTAGCAGGTTGTCTGGAACTCACATTCCCAAGCGTTCTGTCTTTGGCGCGCTGCACTCGCGCGGCTCGGGATCGCGCGCGCTCTTGTTCTCGCTGGAGTGTTCGCTGGGGATCGTTGCCACAATTCTGGTTGCTGCTTTTGCACACTGGTCGGGATGGCTGCTGCCGGTGGCCGTGCTGCTTTATCTTTTGATCGTGCTTCCCACCGCCTTGCTGAGCGGCTTCTGGCAAGCGGTTGTTGTGTCGCTCTCGGCGGTGGTCGTGCATAGCTATTTCACTGTTAAGCAGCCTCAGCTCAACCCCGCGGAGGATCCAGCCAACTCCGTCACTCTGCTGGTATTTGTTCTGGTGGCGCTGGTGGTAAGCCGTCTTTCAGCGCGCGTCACGGGCAATGCGAAAAAGGCTGAGTCCTGGGGCGGGCAGATGCACGATCTGTACGAGTTCACCCGGCGAACGCTCCAGATGAATCTCCATCTGGAGCCTGGACCGCAGTTGGCCGAACTCGTCCACGAGATCTTCGCGCTGGAGGCGGTAGCTGTCTTCGATGCCGACCTGCACGATGTGTATCAGGCGGGAATTTGGCATGTGGACCCGCAGGAGCTGGCGCAGAATGTCTACTACTTTGAAACATCGGACGACGATCCGGAAACCGGCCTGGGAAGGCGTGTTGTCCGGCTCGGCACAGTGCCGGTGGGAAGCCTGGTGATGAGGGGCGACACCACCCCGCTCACCAACAATGCCATCGCATCGCTCATTGCCATCACCTTCGATCGCTATCGGGCCTTTGCCAATGAGAGCCGCATCGAGACTGAACGCCGCACCGAACAGCTTCGCTCCACCGTCCTTGACAGCCTGGCCCACGCCTACAAGACCCCATTGACAGCAATTCGTGCGGCCAGCACAGGGTTGGGTGAGATGGGCCACCTGTCGCCAGGACAGGCGGAGCTGGTGGGACTGATCGATGAGCAGGCCGGCGTTCTGAACGATCTCACCACAAGGCTGCTGACTACCGCCCGTCTCGATGCCGGCGAAGTTGCCATTCATGCCGCGTCAGTGGATGTTGGGTCCATGATTGAAGAGGTTGTGGACAGCCTCAGGGATCGACTGGCAAGCATGAAGGTCGCAATCGATCTGAAGGATGAAAATCTGGTTGTCTGCTGCGATCGTCAATTGATGGTGATGCTACTGACGCAATACATCGACAACGCCTGCAAGTACTCGATCTTCGGCACCACCATCACGATTCGCGTCGTCCATGCCAACGCGGAGACCATCTTTTCCGTCCATAGCTTCGGTCCTGAGATCCCCATGGCTGACCGGGAGCGCATCTTTGACCGCTACTATCGTTCTTCGACCTACTCGAATCGGGCTCCCGGCACCGGAATCGGCCTTTCAGTGGCCAAGCGCGTGGCTCTGATTCATGGCGGTTATGTCTGGGTCACAAGCGATGAGATCGAGGGAACCACATTCTTTGCGGCCATCCCGGCCTCAGTGCAGAAGGAGTGTTCTTGATGAATCAGGTAGTGCTTCGCATTCTTGTGGTTGACGACGAATCGGCCATCCGCAGGGCACTGCGGCCTCCGTTGGTTGAACTAGGCTTTCTGGTGGCGGAAGCCTCTCGCGGCGAAGAGGCGTTGCAGATGCTCCGTGCTGTGGTCTACGACGCCGTTTTGCTGGATGTGAATATGCCCGGCATCGGCGGCATTGAGACGCTGCGCCGCATTCGCGCCTTTGCCCCCAGGCTGCCGATCCTTATGCTGACGGTGCGCGATCAGGAAGAGGACAAAGTGCAGGCGCTCGATCTGGGTGCCGACGACTATGTCACCAAGCCGTTCAGCACGCGGGAATTGATTGCCCGCATCCGCGCGGCCGTCCGCCGCGTCAAAGCCCCAGCCCGCGCCGAAGACTCCCCCATTGAAATCGGAGAGATTCGTTTGGAGCCGGTCAAGCGGAGCGTCACCAAGCGCGGCGAACCTGTCCATCTGACCCGCAAGGAGTTCGACATCCTGCACTGCCTGATGAGCCGCGCCGGCCGGGTTATTACCTACGCCCGTTTGCTGACGGCTGTGTGGGGCGCCGACTCCCGCGAAGAGGTCGAGTATCTTCGTACCTTCGTCCGCCAGTTGCGCAAGAAGATTGAGGACGATCCTTCCAATCCCCTTTACCTGCTGACCGATGTCTATGTAGGCTACCGCTTTGCCGATGCCCAGATGTTTCAGGATTCAACTGCCGAGGAGACTACGGATGGTGAACCTCGGGCGAGCGAGACAGAGCCCGTCCAGGAAGAAGCATCCTGAATCGGTCTAGTCTCCCTCCGGCGTTGCCGACCCACAGGAGATGAAACTGTAGCGCCGGCCTCCCGGCCGGCTGTAGCGTGGACCTCTCGGTCCACGCTTGCTTCTTTTTAGAACGCTGGACAAAAATGCCAGCGCAGGCCGCTATTCGTCGTAGTGCAGCAGGCTGAAGACGTCGTACTCGGCGAACCGGCTGCGGCCCTTCAGGAAGTCCAGTTCGACGGCAAAGGCCAGCCCGGCGATCTCCCCGCCCAGCTGCTTGACCAGCTTGATGGTAGCCTCCATCGTGCCTCCGGTGGCCAGCAGGTCGTCCACCAGCACCACGCGCTGCCCCGGCTGAATGGCGTCCAGGTGAATCTCCAGCGTATCGGAGCCATACTCCAGGTCATAGGTCACACGGGCCACGGGAGCGGGCAGCTTGCGCGGCTTGCGCACCGGCACAAAGCCTGCGTTGAGTCGATAGGCCAGGGCAGGTCCAAAGATGAATCCCCGCGCCTCGATGCCCAGCACCAGGTCAATCTTCTGTTCAGCATAGTGCGCCGCCAGCGCATCGATCATCCGCGCAAAGCCAGTCTTGTCCTTCAGCAGCGTGGTGATGTCGTAGAACAGAATCCCCGGCTTGGGAAAATCCGGCACCGTGCGCACCAGCGCCTTCAGGGCTTCAACGTCGATCAGTTTTATTTCTTCGGGCATGGCTGTGTGTATTCCTCGGTCTAGGTTGGCGATTGGGCTTCGTTAGAGATTATAAAGGGCAGGAAACAGGGAACAGCTTTCGGCCGCGCTGGAAAGCCATCAGGATGCCAGAGGTCAACCGCCAGGAGCCGGCATGGGGCTATTACTGACCCCTGACCCCTGATCGCTGACCCCTGTTTTTACCACGCCCCTTCAATTCTGAACGAACTCAGCCCCTCGGCTTCGATCTCGTCCAGATAGTGCTCGATCAGATTGTCTACGCGGCTGCCGCGCGGCCCGCGGCGCAGGCTGGCCCGCAGCTCGGCCAGGTCTTCCGCCGTGCCGGACGCCACCACCTCGACCTCGCCCTCTTCGGTGTTGCGCACCCAGCCGCGCAGGTCGAGCTCGCTGGCCTCGCGGTGAACAAACCACCGGAAGCCCACCCCCTGCACGCGGCCTTGTATCAGAAAATGAAGAACCATTGTTGGTGACCATGGCCAGTTTTGCAGATCGGCGCGCCTCGCGCAACCGGCGCGCCATCACATGGATGATTGGGCCGCCCGCAAGCTTATAGAGTCTTTCACCTTTTTGATTATTTCATCTCGCATATTTCCCTTTTTCATATGGCCACCTCGCGTGACTTGTGGGGCATAAAGCGATTCGCCGTACCTATTCCCTTCCTTCCCTGCATCGAATCCCCAGAATTTGGCGGAGCGAAGACATATGACGACCTTATCGCCCTTAATTGCTTGGGGAAAAAGCACCTTCTGCGCCCATTCGAGGGATACTCGGCTCGATGGAAGAGATGCCAATATCTGGCCATTTGGGCCTTTCTTTGAGTGATAAGCTCCGATATTCAACACTGCAATCTTTGATCGGAGTTCATCACATTCCCCGAAATCCTTGGTGTGTGATCTCCACCAGCGCCAGGTCCCCTTGTGCTCCTCTTGGTTCGGAAGTTCCAGATTCCCAGACCTGCTCTCGACCATTCGCTCGCGTCCTTTCGGCGATTCTGCTTCCTTTACGTCGAATTCGTCGAATCCTGGAGAAAGGTAAAGTAGAACAATCTTTGCTGATCGCAGCGGGCCGAAGAAACAGTACGGCAGGCAGTTCAGTTCGAACTTATGGTTAGGGTCCATCCTATTGAAAACATCTTGATCTTTTGGATGCACTCGATCATTGGGGCCAATTTCACGTGGCGACCAAAATTCGAAAATATCGACAGACACTTGCACCCCCTTGTGTACTTCGAAACGGCACCGGATTCATCCTACAGCCAATTGGCACGCCTCGTCTGCTTTGGCCGCCCCGCGCTACACTGGACTTCACCATGGTTTTTGTCCTCGACAACTACGATTCGTTCACCTACAACCTTGTCCAATACCTGGGGGAACTGGGTGCCGAGGTCGAGGTTCATCGCAACGACGAGCTCACTGTGGAGCAGGTCGAGGCGCTGCACCCCGACCGCATCCTGCTGTCGCCCGGCCCCTGCACACCCAGCGAGGCAGGTATCCTGGTCCCCCTCATCCGCCACATGGCCGGCAAGACTCCTATTCTCGGCGTCTGCTTGGGCCACCAGGCCATCGGCGAGGCCTTTGGAGGCCAGGTGGTGCGCGCACAGCAACTGATGCATGGCAAGACCAGCCCGGTGGAGCACGACGGCAGAGGCGTCTTCGCCGGACTGCCTACGCCGCTCACCTGCACCCGCTACCACTCGCTGATTGTTGCCGAGGACTCGCTCCCCACCGATCTAATCGTCACCGCCCGCACACCGGCAGCTAGCGGAGACGGCTCGGTCATCATGGGCCTGCGCCATCGCACGCTGCCCATTGAGGGCGTACAGTTCCACCCTGAGAGCGTCTTAACCCAAGGCGGCCACCAGATGATCCGCAACTTCCTGGGGATGTGACCACCATGAGAACCCCGTTTCGAATCCGGGAGCTCTGCGCGATACTGAGTGCAAAACGAACGAGCAATGCGTTTTACGCCATTGACGATGCCCTGTTGCCACGATGCCAGGTTTTGAAAGGGCACGGCTTTAGCCGTGCCGTACAGCCTCCAATATGGATTTCGGCTTTAGCCGCCGAGGGAATGCGAGTGGCGGAAAATGCATTCCCTCAGGGGCCAAAGCCACAAATTCTAATGATTCGTTTGGCTGCCCGGCTAAAGCGGTGCCCTTTCAAAACAGCAGCGCACATAGCTCCACTCTGCATGTTTACTGTGGCATTTTCGCTGCTCGCGCCTGCGCTCTGGTCCCAGGCTGCGCCATCCCCGGCTCCCGCAGTCGAATCCGGTCCCATCGCCATTGTCCCGCTCGATAGCAAAAACCCCGGCCAGGCCGCCACCGTCACAGGTGCTCTTGAAGTCACCTCCGGCAAAGCCATCATTGCCGCCAGCGGCACCATCACTTCCGGCAGCCAAACCACCGAGGTGATTCTGCCCCATCGTGGTGTCCTGCGCGTCTGTGCCTCCACCACCGTCAAGCTGGCCGCCGACTCCAGCGTTCCCGCAGGCGAAGTGCCCGGCCTGCTCATGGCCATGGATCACGGCGCCGTCGAAGCCAGCTTTGCCACTGGCCGCAACTCCGACATCCTGGTCACCCCGGACTTCCGCATCCTCATCGGCGGTCCCGGCGCGGCCGAGGTCAAGGTGCGCCTCGGCCAGCACGGCGACACCTGCGTGGATAATGCGGGCGTGAATGCCCCTTATGTTCTGGTCACCAGCGTCTTCGACGGCGGCGTCTATCGCGTGCAGTCCGGCCAGCGCGTAATGTTCCAGCACGGCAGCTTGCAGGAAGTGGTGGACCAGGAAAAAGAGCCCTGCGGCTGCCCGCCGCCCGTCGCCGCTCAAAGCAACGAGTTTCCTCTTGCGCAGAGCGAAGGATTCGCGCCGCTGGCCAAGCCGGCTCCCGCCGTGCCAAGCCAAAATCCCGCCACAGGGCCGCTGGTAGAGCCGCTGGTTTACAAAAGCGCCGATAACGCGCCTCAGGCCGCTCAGCCGGCAGTACCGCCGCCCACCAGCCCTGAGGCAACTCCGCCTGTGCCCCCGCCAGCCGCCAAAAAGAAGCCTGGATTCTTTGGCGGCCTCGGCCGCTTCTTCCGCCGCCTCTTCGGCGCGGAGTGAGGCTGCATCTCTTTCCTGCAAGCAGAATGCCTTTCCGAAAACAGATACACATTTGCGCCCCTCTTCCCATACTGGAATTCATATCTTCTCGCTCAGCTTTTCGCTTTAGAAAGCGGCGTTCTGGCAACGGAATACGAGGCACTTGTGGTATACGTTTTCGCATGAGCTTCCGCAATGTTTTTCTGTCCGCAATTGTTGCCGTTCTTGCTTTCGCCGCCGTTTCGATCAACGCACAGAACCCGGCTCCTACGCCGCCAATGGGTTGGAACAGTTGGGATGCCTATGGGCTGACCATTGATGAAAACGACTTCCGGGCCAACGTCACCGTGTTAAAGGGCGTGCGGGAGTTTGGATGGCAGTATGCAGTGATCGATGAGGGGTGGTACATGGAAAACCCCTTCGGCGCGAATCTGGCCGAGAGGAAGTATCTGTGGGATGGGAATGGGATTCTGATTCCTGTGACGAGCCGCTTTCCGTCGGCGGCGGAGGGAGCGGGGTTCAAGCCGCTGGCCGACTGGGTTCATGCGCAGGGGCTGAAGTTCGGCATTCATATTGTGCGAGGGATTCCGCGGCAGGTGGTGAAAGAGAATCTTCCCATCGCGGGGTCGAACTTTCATGCCGTGGACGCCGCCGACACCAACGATACCTGCCCGTGGGACGAGGGCAACTACGGCGTGAAGGACAACGTGGCGGGGCAGGCGTATTACGACTCGATGTTGAAGCTCTACTCAGGGTGGGGCCTGGATTACATCAAGGTGGACTGCATAAGCGACCATCCTTACCGGCCAACGGAGATCAAGCAGATTGCGACGGCAATCAAGAAGACCGGGCGGCCGATTGTGCTGAGCCTGTCGCCGGGACCGACCCAGCTTGAACATGCGGCTGAAGTGGCTCAGTATGCACAGATGTGGCGCATTACAAACGATCACTGGGACGGCTGGAAACTGCCCTCCAAGCCTGAGTGGGGCGAGTTTCCTTTTGGGCTGCGCGACGAGTTTGACCGGCTGGCCAAGTGGGTTCCTTATGTGAAGGAAGGCAACTGGCCAGACGCGGACATGCTGCCGTGGGGTTCTCTCACGCCGCACCCAGGGTGGGGCGAGCCGCGACCATCGCGGCTGACGCACGATGAGCAGCGGACGGAACTCACGCTGTGGGCGATTGCACGGAGTCCGCTGATTCTGGGAGCTAACCTCACCAAGCTGGATGAGTTTACGCGGGGGCTGATTACCAACCAGGAAGTGCTCTTCATGAACCAGAATGTCACGCTCAGCCATCCGATCGACGGCGCGAATCTACCGGCAGGCTTTGAGCACGCGCGGGTTTGGAGGGCGACGATTGACGCTCCCGGCGCACGGAATTACACGGAGTACTTTGCGTTTTTCAATCTCGACGACACGCCGGTGACGCTGCACGCGACCTGGAAACAGCTTGGACTGGAGGGCGGAAAGCATCTGACCGAGGATCTCTTCGCCGACAGCATGGGCAAAGAGACCAAGGAAGTAAGCGTGACCTTGCCGGCTCACGGCAGCACGGTCTACAAGGTCAAATAAGGCGCGCGAAGGCGAGAACCCGCGCGAAAGCGAGAAACATGGAACGGAGAAGGTTTCTTGGCGGTTTGGCGGCGGTTGGGATTGGGGCTGGATCCTTCTGCAAGCTCTGGGCGGGTTCCGGAGGCGCGGCCCAATCGAGCGGCCAGCGGCTGGCGAATGCGGCGCGGGCGCAGGTGGGAGTGACCGTCGGCTATGACCCAACCTGGTCTCACTTGAGCTATCCGGGCGGAGATGTACCGCGATCAACCGGCGTATGCGCGGATGTGGTGATTCGCGCGGCGCGGGATGGGCTGGGCCTGGACCTGCAAAAGCTTGTGCATGAAGACATGGTGAAGGACTTCGACGCCTACCCGGCGCGCAAGGCGTGGGGATCGAAGGGGCCCGATACGAATATCGACCATCGGCGGGTGCTGAACCTTGAGGCATACTGGACGCGAGCCAGGGCGAGGCTGTGGGCGGCTCCAGGGCCGGTGGCGGGAGACGGCTTTCCTCCCCCGCTAGAGGTGGGCGATATTGTGACCTGGCTGCTGGATGCCCGGCTGCCGCATGTGGGAATTGTGGTGAGCGCCGGAGAGCACACGCGGGTAGTGCACAACATTGGCCGGGGAGCGGAAGAAAGCGCGTTGGAAGAGTTCTATGCGCAGCGCGCGGCTGGGCATTATCGCTGGCCCGTTTAGAGCGGAGGTTGCAGAGGCCTTTCGGGCCGCATTTGCCTTGCGCCGCGGAAAACTAAATCAGAGCGCAACTAGCGTCAGCGAACCTTTGCCACGGGCAGCGCAGCGGGGGCTTGTTGAACACCTGGATTCTTGTAGTTGGAATCGACAGGGCGCATTGCAGACTGCCTGGACCGTCTCTTGCGCAGATGCCGCTTCTTGTAGAGAACGGGTTTTCTACAGATGGGACATTCCCATGGATAGTAGCCAAACAGGGGATAAACTTTTCTTTGCAGGAAGCTTTCCCGCATCAGGCGGCGCATTTCGCTCCCGCATTTCGTACATTCCATGTCGATTCTTCCTTGACCGCTGACGATGAAATTCCTGAGCGGCGTAATTCACCGTTTTGCCATTCCCTGAAGTAGATACTTTCGACCAGTCAACCGCAATTGTTGAGGCCCACTTGAGAAATAATCCTCATGAACTGACGAAAATTCCAGGCGCGTAACGAGTCACTCTCTATCCAAGCAAGTATTCTATCGAACCAATTCGTTTTAACAAAGAGAATACGCAGCGAAATCCTGCATAAAAGTAACCAACCGCTTTCAAGCTAGAGTTCGGCCATCGAACCCTGAAATGATTTGTAGCTTCGCTCGTTGCTCAGCTTGCCGTAACGGCAGATTGCAACCGCGCCAACCCTAGGTTCGCCAGATCCGCGACCGCCCTGGCCAGGGTGGGTGAGGCGTTTAACGATTCGGGCCGCTCCAGGCGGATGCCGAGTTTGGCAGCGTAGCCGCGAAAGAGAATATCCACGTCGTAGAGGATTTCGACATGGTCGCAGAGAAAGCCGATGGGCTGGAGCATGAGCGTACGGACGCCTTCGGCAGAAAGGGTATCGAGGGTCTGCTCAACGGTTGGACCGATCCATGGTCCGCCAATGGCGCCCTGGCTTTGGAAGGCGAAGAACCACCGAGAAATCCCAGGGACGCGCGCGGCTACCAGAGCGGCTGTACGCTTGGCCTCCTCGGCATACGGGTCTGGTGCGACGGGAACGGCCTTGTTCTCAGCGCTGGGTGTTTGGATGGTGCGGCAGGGGACGCTATGGGCCGTGAAGAGCACCGGCACGGCGTAGCCTGCCTCCGCGCTAAGCTTCTTCAAGGCCGGACGCAGGCGCTCGGCAAAGGCTTCAATGAGGAGCGGATGCTGTGCCCAAGCCTCGGTGAAGTCAATGCGCAGGCCCGCCGATTCAGCTTCGACGGCGCGGCGGTAAAGGCCCACACTGGTGCGGGAGTTCTGCGGCGCCATACAGATGACCGCGGCCTCTTCGACGCCATCTGCGCGCATCTGGCGGACAACGTCTGGGATGTAAGGGCGCCAGTTGCGCATGGCGACGTAGACCGGCACAGGCTGACCGCCGGCTGCCAGCTCGGCCTCGACCAGACGGCCTTGTTCGACAGTGATTTCCGTGAGCGGACTGTGACCAATCAGGCTGTAGCGGTGCTGGATCTCTTCGATCACAGCTTGCGGCAGTGGACGGCCTCCGGTTACGTTGAGCAGGTACTCGGGAATCTGCTCGACAGATTCCGGGGTGCCGTGGGCCAGCAGAAGAACGGCTTGTTTAGCCATTGGCAGTCTCCAGGCGGAACTCCTTGACCATGCGGACGACGGCCTGCACGTTTTCAACTGGCGTGTTGGGAACAATGCCGTGGCCGAGGTTGAAGATATGGCCAGGTCGCCCGTTCGCGGCGCGCAGAATCTCTTTGACCCGCAGCTCTAAAATCTCGACCGGCGCAAAGAGCGTGATGGGGTCGAGATTGCCCTGCACCGCGTGGCCGTGGCCGACCGCGCGCCAGCCCTCATCGAGCGGCTGCCGCCAATCGAGGCCAATGACATCCGCGCCGGTTGCGGCCATCTCGCCCAGCAGTCCCGCGGTTTCGACGCCAAAGTAGATGACCGGCACACCCATCTGCTGCACGGCACGAACAAGGCGCTTCGAGGCTTCAAAGGCGTATTCGCGATAGTCGGCAAGGCCCAGCGAACCCACCCAACTGTCGAAGATCTGAATCACGTCCGCGCCAGCCTGCACCTGGAGGCGGCAATACTCTGTCAAAACCACCACGATCTTGTCCAAAAGACTGCGCCACGCAGTGGTATCGCGGTACATCATTTGCTTGGTGAAAATGTAGTTCCGGGAGCCGCCGCCCTCGATCATGTAGCTGGCCAGCGTGAACGGCGCGCCGCAAAAGCCGATGATGCCCAGCCGGTCGCGGAAATGGGCGGCGACCTTTTCGATAGCGCGAGCCACATAAGCCAGTTCGGCCGTGCGGTCGGTGCGCAGGGCGCGGACATCTTCGGCTGTGCGGACGGGGTGGTGGACGTGAGGACCCTCGCCGGCAAGGAATTCAAAGGGCAGGCCCATGGGTTCCAGAGGCAGCAGGAGGTCGGCGAAGATGATGGCCGCATCCACGCCCAGCTTTTCAGCGGCGGTGATGGTCACCTCTGCGGCCAGCTCCGGCTGCTTGCAGATCTCCACCAGGGTGTGGTGCTTGCGCACGTCGCGGTACTCCTGCATGTAGCGGCCGGCCTGGCGCAGAAACCATACGGGGGTGCGGTCCACGGGGCGGCGCAGGCAGGCGCGGACAAAGCGGCTGCCGTCGAGAATGGTGTCAGGCACGGTTTCAACAAGGATTGGTTTGGGGTCGGCTGGAATCATACAATGTTGATTTTACCGGGACGGCCAGGTCCTGCCTTGACAGTGCCAATGGCCGCTGCCTAGAATCAAACAGGAAGAGTCTGCCCATTTTCCAGCGTAAGTGATAGATAAACTAATACTTAGTTTGCAGCAGGATCGCCTCGAAACGGGGCGCTTGAGTGGTTGGATGCGGGTGGCGACGGGTAGCGGAGAGCAGGAAAGCATGTCCGATGTGCGTATCAGCCCGCGAGAGCGGCTCGTGCTAACGGCCATTATCGAGCTGTACATTTCCACTGGCGAGCCCGTGGCCTCACAGGCGGTCGCGCACGCCTTTGCCGACCGTGAGGGGCTGAGCTCCGCAACTGTGCGCAACGTGATGGCGACCCTTGGCGAAGCTGGGCTGCTCGAGCAGCCGCATACCTCAGCGGGCCGGGTTCCCACCGCGGCGGCCTTCCGCTACTACGTTGAGCAGATTACCCGGCCTGAGGCCCAATTGGGCCGCATCCCCGGAGCTTCCCAGTCAGCCAGTACCGTGCCACAAGGCGCTTCCAATCTGGCCTCTTCGCCTTTGAGCGAGGCCCGGCGCGAGCAAATTGAAGATAGCTTTGCGGGCGTGGCCAGCAGCCATGAATATCTTGAGCGCACCTCCCACGTGCTGGCGCTCATCTCCAGTGGCCTTGGCGTGGCGCTGGCCAGCTCCACAGCGGGCCAGGTGCTGGAGCATATTCACTTTTCGCGGCTCTCCACGGGCCGGGTTCTGGCCGTGCTTGTCACGCAGGCCGGCGCTGTGCAGGACCGCGTGCTGACCTTGGATCGCGAACTGACGCACCTGGAGATGGAAACAGCCGCACGCTATCTGAACGAGAACTTCCGCGGCTGGCCCATTGAGCGTATCCGCGCGGAGGTAGCGCGCCGGGTCGAGCTGGAACGCGAAGCCTACGCCCAGATGCTTGCCTCGGTCGAGGAACTTTGCCGCAAGGGCGCGTTGGCGGGCGGTGAGAGCGGGCCTACCATCTTTGTAGACGGCATGGCCAACTTGATCACCGCCGAGTTGGATCGCGAGCGGTTGCGCCAGATGCTGCTTGCTCTTGAGGCGAAGCAGCGGCTGGTGGAGCTGCTCACCGCCTACGTGGATGGCCGCCAGCAGGAGGTGAGGGTGGTGGTGGGTCTCGATCAGACTTCGCCCGCCATGCAGGATCTGGTGCTGATTGGCGCATCGGCGCGATTGGGAGGGGCCAATCTGGGAACTGTCGCCGTCATTGCTCCCACGCGCATCCAATACCAGGAGATGATTCAGGCAGTGCGCTACATCGCAAGGCTGTCTGAGCGCATTCTGGAAGTACCCGCCGGCTAGTCCATCGTCACAGCTCTCATCGTGTAGGAAGCGAGCCGTGTGAGCAGCGGCGGTCGCGCAAATTATCATGGAATGAGGCACTATTGATTTTCAGGAGAAAACATAGAGTGAAGCAGGAAAAGGAAACAGATTCGACCGTGTTGGAGCCGTTGGAGATCGCTTCGGGCAGCTTGCCGGAAGAGCTCGGCGATGGTTCGGTCCGTGATTCGGACCAGGGTATAGCCTCATCTGGGGATGCCGAAGCCACCGCAAGCCCCGAAGCGCCCGTGAGTCGTGCCGAATTCGAAAAGTTGAAGGCTGAGCGCGATCAGTTGTTGGACCGTCTGGCCCGATTGCAGGCAGAGTTTGAAAATGCCCGCAAGCGGGCCGAGCGCGAACGGATTTCGGATCGCGATTATGCCACGGGAAAAGTGGTCGAGAACTTTCTGCCCGTCATGGACAACTTCGAGCTGGCGTTGAAGTCGAAGTCCTCTGAGGAGCAGCTACGCTCAGGCGTCGAGTTGATCGTCAAGCAGATGGAAGAGATTCTGCGCCAGATGCAGGTTGTTCCGGTGCCTGCGGTAGGCGAGCCCTTCGATCCCCGGCAGCACGAAGCCCTGGGCTCGGTCGATCGCGACGACATGCCCGACCAGTACGTGGCAGAAGAGATTCGCCGCGGCTACAAGCTGCGCGAGCGGCTGCTGCGCCCATCGCTGGTGCGTGTAGCCCACAATTCAAAACAGACAAACGAGTGAGTTTCAATCCCCATGGGTTCTAATACAAACGTGAGCAAAGCAGACTACTACGAAGTCCTGGGCGTTTCCCGCGAGGCCACTGACCAGGAGTTGAAGAGCGCCTATCGCAAGCAGGCGCTCAAATACCATCCTGACCGCAACCCCGGCGATCATGTGGCCGAAGAGAAATTCAAAGAGGCCAGCGAAGCCTATCAGGTGCTGACAGACGCCAACAAACGCGCCGCCTATGACCGTTACGGTCATGCCGGCCTGGGAGGTCCTGGTTCCGGCGCAGGGCCGTTTGCCGGCGGCATGGACATCGGTGACATCTTCGGTGATCTTTTCGGCGAGATGTTCAATGTGGGGGGGGCGCAGCGCGGTCCGCAGCGGGGCTCACGCCAGAAGCGCGGCGACGACCTGCGCTATGACATGGCCATCAAGTTCGAGGATTCCTTTTTCGGCATGGAAGCCGAGATCAAGATACGCCGCCTTGAGACCTGCAAGGACTGCCAGGGCCGGGGCAGCGCCACTGGCCGCGGTCCCACAAGCTGCCCCCAATGCCAGGGCCGGGGCGAGATTCGCTACCAGCAGGGCTTTTTCTCCGTGGCCCGCACCTGCGGCGCTTGCGGCGGCTGGGGCTCTGTCATTGGAGATCCCTGCCAAACCTGCCGAGGCGAGACGCGCGTCAGCACCGAACGCAAGCTGAATGTCAAAGTGCCGGCGGGCGTTGAGCATGGAACCCGCATCCGCTGCACCGGCGAAGGCGACGCAGGCCGCGCCGGCGGTCCCAGCGGCGATTTGTATGTCGTGCTCTCCGTCCGAGCTCACGACTTCTTTGAGCGCAATGGTCAAGACCTGCACTGCGTCGTACCCATCAGCTTTCCCCAGGCTGCCCTTGGCGCTGAAATTGAGATTGCCGGCATCGACGGCCCGGTTTCCCTCAAGATTCCCGAGGGCACGCAGGCTGGCAAGGAACTGCGCGTTCGTGGGCGCGGCGTTCCCTACGTGAACGAAAAAGGCCGTGGCGATCTGATTGTGCAAGTGTTGGTGCAGATTCCCAAGAAGCTTACCCGCACTGAGCGCGAACTCATCGGCAAGCTGGCTGAGTCGCTCTCCGCCGACAACAAGCCGGCATCGCCCGGCCTGCTCAACAAAATGAAAGATTTGTTTAACTAGGCGGTTTCAAAGCAAGGCAACTAAAAACGAACTGGCCTGCCGGCCCGAGCAGGCCAGTTTTTTTGCTGGCTCCAAAACGGGACGCTCACCGTCGGCCAGCCTCCCATCCCCCCAGATAGTTCGTGGCCGGAATCGAATCCGTGCTACACTCAATCCAATCGTAGAATTCGATCTGAAGTTTTTGCCTGTTCCGGTTACCGCCTACTCGCAAACTTCCACATTGCGTTCGCGGTAAATCAGTAAAGAGGAGCAACACACAATGGAACAGGGTACTGTCAAGTGGTTTAATGACGCCAAGGGTTTTGGATTTTTGAGCCGCGAAAACGGCGAGGATGTCTTCGTTCATCACACCGCCATCCAATCGAACGGCTTCCGTTCGCTTCAAGAGGGCCAGCGCGTCCAGTTCAATGTCACCAAGGGCCCCAAGGGCTGGCAGGCAGAGAACGTCCAGGTCGTCTAGTTAAGGCCACCAGCTTCCGGTCTCCGCAGGGTTAACCAACCCACTAACGCGAATGAAACCGGCAGCCAGGACGAAATCAACAAGAAAGGGACGGCATCGCTGCCGTCCCTTTCTTGCGTTTGCCTGTAATCTCTTCTCTTTCGGTGGGCATGCCGCCGGATTGCGCTTGGTGAAGCTCACTACCCCGCTGACCACTGAAAACTGTTAGCTGACAACTGGGCTGCTACGCCGCCGGCTTCAAGCTCTTCACACTCACCTGCGGGATCGCCGGGTGAAGGCCCTCTTTGGCTGTTTCGTGGGTGCCTAGGTATTGCAGCACATCATTGATTGAATCTTCAAAGCGTGAACCGGTCTTGTGGGTGGCTTTTACGCCCTTCGCTACAAGCTGGCAAACTTCAAAACGGTTCATTCCCTGCGCAAGTGCGCGATGAATCTTGTCGGAACGCATGACAAACTCCGGTCAACAGGTGGCAGTGCGTGGGGTGCGGAGCTCGTCAGAAGCGGTAGGACGGCCGGAGCCGAGCAGGCTAGTCAGATTCTGGTCTAACTCCATTGTACGCCGGAAACCGATGAGCAGCCGCTTTCTTCCAGGCGAAATCCCTGTTAACATAGATGTCATACCTACCCGATTTGCGGGAAACCCCGAAGAGATTGCAGCGAAAGAGGTTATACGTGGCAGACACCACCAAGATTGAAGACAAGCTGGAACGCAAGAAAGTAAAACGGACCGCCCGCAAGAAGGCCGCCCCCAAAGCGAAGCGCACCGGCCCGCGCGGCGAAAACAAGAAAAAGCTGAAGAAACTGGCTCGCGGCGTCTCCAAGCGCTAAGGAATCCCTGCGAAAGTGCGATTTGCTGGATCGGCATTCCCACACAGGCTAAACAGGCTGCGGAAGCATTCCGCAGCCGGCACGGTTTTGAAAGGGAACGACTTTAGTCGTGCCGCAAATTGCTGAAAATAAACGATGGGCTTTAGCCCCTGAGGGATGCATTTCAGGTATTTTCGGCCAGGAGAAGGCCTTTTTTAGCTGCCTCCATAGCCTTGCCCTGACACGACCTGTACCAGTGCAGAAACGCCTTGGCGCGTCTCACAGTTGCTGTGATGTGGGTACACATCCTGCGCCTCATGATTGTGAGAAAGATGGGGCCAATCTGACGGGCTCCGAACGCACAGGTGCCCGGTTCGGTTTCAGGGGCAACCCGTAGCGCCCGCGGCCTCAGGGGATGAGGAGAACTGCACTGGCCAGCCAACTGCTTGCCCGCAAGTCGATTGACAAGCTGATCCGGGACTCGGAAGAACCCGAGCACCGGCTCAAGAAGACCCTTGGCCCGTGGTCGCTTACCGCGCTTGGCATCGGGGCTGTCATCGGCTCGGGCATCTTCACCGTCATCGGCACCGCCATCTCCGGCGAAAAGCTCTCCGAACCCAGCATCCAGGGCACCCCGCTCATCCACTACATCCTCACCCACACCATCCTTGCCGGGCGCCCAGGCGCAGGTCCGGCGATTGCGGTTTCCATGGTGCTGGTGGCCTTTGTCTGCGCGCTCACCGGCCTTTGTTATGCCGAGCTCGCGTCCATGATTCCCATCGCCGGTTCAGCCTATACCTATACCTACGCCACCATGGGCGAACTCATCGCCTGGATCATCGGCTGGGATCTGATTCTCGAGTACGCCGGCTCCAACATGACCGTCAGTGTGGGCTTTGCTGCCCATGTGGTGGATCTGCTGGACTGGTTCGGCCTGCATCCCTCGGCCAAATGGATATCGCCCGCCTATTTGCCAGATGGCTTGCAGGACCTTGCCGGCAACTGGCTCTATCAGCCGGGCTGGCACTTCGGCTTCAACATCCCGGCGTTTCTTATCGTCCTCATTTTGACGGTGGTTCTGGTGCGCGGCATTCGCGAGTCGGCCAGCACCAACAACGCCATGGTGGGCATCAAGCTCGTTGCCATTCTCATCTTCGTCTTCGCCGTCATCGGCTTCATCCATCCCAGCAACTGGCATCCCTTCATGCCCAACGGCTGGAGCGGCGTGCTCACCGGCGGGTCGATCATTTTCTTCACCTACATCGGCTTCGATTCGGTCTCTACCGCCGCCGAGGAGTGCCGCAACCCACAGCGCGACCTGCCCATCGGCATCATCGCCACGCTGGTTGTCTGCACGGTGCTTTATGTGGCTGTAGCTGTCTGCCTCACCGGCCTGGTTCCCTGGCAATCCATGGTCGACGACGGAGCGCCCGTGGTCAACGCGCTCAAGAAGCTCTCTTTACTCCCCGGCGGCCATCCGCTCCACTGGATCAGGCTGATCGTCCTCATTGGCGCCATCATGGGCATGCTCTCGTCCATCCTCGTTTACCAGCTCGGCCAGTCGCGCGTCTGGTTCTCCATGTCCCGCGATGGCCTGCTGCCCAAAGTCTTCAGCAATGTGCATCCCGTCTTCCGCACGCCCGCATTCTCCACATGGGTGGCGGGCATCGTGGTCGCCATTCCCTCCGGCCTCTTCGACATTGGCACGCTGGCCGACCTCTCCAACATCGGCACGCTCTTCGCCTTCGTCCTGGTCTCGGTCGGTGTCATGGTGCTGCGCTACCGCGAACCGGAACGCCGCCGCGGCTTCCGCGTTCCCGGCGGCCCCATCATTCCGGCCCTCAGCGTCATCTTCTGCTTCCTCCTCATGGCCGGCCTGCCCATCATCACCTGGTACCGCTTCCTCATCTGGCTAATCATCGGCCTGGTCATCTACTTCTTCTACAGCCGCCACCGCTCCGAGTTCGCCAAGCAGAAGTAGATGAATATCAATTTTGCTCAGACGGATCGATTGTGGTGGCAATGCATCCGGTAAATCCGGCTTTGTAAAAGGGTACGACTTCAGTCGGGCCGATTGCCGCCCCCAATCGAACTTCGGCTTTAGCCGCGGCTCAAGCGCAAGGTGCTGAAAAAACGTAGCAGGGGCTAAAGCCCAACCCCCTTCTCTCACATTTTCGGCCCGACTGAACAGCTTGCTGAAAAAATCGGATTGGGAAGAGTTTTGTAACAGGGCACGACTTCAGTCGTGCCGATTGCCGTCCCTACCGAGCATCGGCTTTAGCCGCGGCTAAAGCGCAATTGTCTGAAAACGAATGCAGCAGGGGCTAAAGCCCAGGCCATTTTCACTCCCATCTTCGGCACGACTAAAGTCGTGCCCTGTTACAAAGCCTCTTCTGCCAGTCAACGAGAAGCCCATATCTCAGGGCGTTTTTCGTCAAAGTGCCTGGCCTCCCCATACCGCCGCTTGTGGCTAACCATCGCGCAGTGAAGTCCACTCCATGATAGAGTCAACCCATGAATATTAGTCGCGTCGTGACGGACATCAGGTCCAGGCAGATGGATGAGAGCCGCGCGTTTTACGTTGACTTTTTGGGCTTCAACGTCGCAATGGACATGGGCTTCATCACGACGTTCGTATCGCCAAGCAATCCGACATCCCAGATCAATGTCTTGCAGGATGATGGTAGTTCAGCGTTGCTGCCCAATGTGAGCATAGAGGTCGAGGATGTTGACAAGGTCTACGCCGATGCCATGGGCCGCGGCCTTGAAATCGCCTACCCGCTGACTGACGAGCCTTGGGGTGTTCGCCGCTTCTTTGTGGTGGATCCAAGTGGAACAGTTCTAAACATCATGAGTCACCTTCCGCGTTAATTGCCGGGTGCCCGAAGGGAACCTGCGGTTCGTGATTTACGACCCCCGATCCAATGCCGGCGGTTCAGAAATTATATGCAATGCCACTACTGTCCGGTTAAAAGTTGAACAGAATCAATTGATTGGGATCAGTTAGCTGCGGATTTGTGTAGTCCTTCTGCTGAAGTGCCTGTGAAATGGGCATTTTCTCGAACAAGGTAACAGAGATGAC
>Ga0302320_10008380_pt1 | contig 22542 bp, 19 predicted proteins | sample Bog_T0_3_FD_202130 | JGI IMG/M metagenome (GOLD analysis project Ga0302320, IMG submission 202130) | Peat permafrost microbial communities from Stordalen Mire near Abisko, Sweden - Bog_T0_3 | ecosystem: Environmental > Terrestrial > Soil > Wetlands > Peat | place: Sweden: Abisko, Stordalen Mire... | reverse complement strand
CTTCTCCATCACCAGCCCGTACGGCCCCGAACCGATGTTTTCCCGGCAGTTCCAAACGCTGTTCCACACCGGATACCAGCCGGTTCGTGACGGGTCCTATTACACTGTCTGGGCCTGTAAGCATCCAGCATGAAGATCGCGATCACCGGCGCCGCGGGCCTGATCGGCCAGAACCTGATCGCCCGCCTCAAGCAGGACGGCGACCACAGTATTGTCGCGATCGACAAGCACAGCGCCAACACCGCCCTACTGCGCCGTCTGTACCCCGACATCGCGGTCATCGAGGCCGACATGGCCGAACCCGGCCCCTGGCAGCAAGCCCTGCTCGGCATGGATTCGATCGTCGTGGCCCACGCCCAGATCGGCAGCCTCGACCAGAACGATTTCACCCGCAACAACCTGACCGCCACAAAGCACCTGCTCGACGCCGTCGCCGCACAGGGCGGCTGCCACCTCGTCCACCTCAGCTCCTCGGTGGTCAATTCCGCCGCCGTGGACTGGTACACCGAAAGCAAAAAGGCACAGGAGGCTATGGTGCTGGCCTCCTGCAATCCGGTCGTCGTGCTCCGACCCACCCTGATGTTCGGCTGGTTCGACCGCAAGCACCTTGGCTGGCTCGCCCGCTTCATGCAGCGCGTGCCGGTGTTCCCGATCCCCGGCGACGGCCGCTACCTCCGCCAGCCGCTCTACGCTGGCGATCTCTGCAACATCATCATCGCCTGCCTCGATCAGCGCCTCAGCGGCAGCGTCCACAACATCAGCGGCCTCGAACGCATCGACTATATCGACCTGATGCGCCTCGTCCGTGAAGCCGTTCAGGCGAAAACCCCGATCGTCAAAATCCCCTACGCCCTGTTCTGGCTGTTGCTGCGCAGCTACGCCCTGGTCAACAAGAACCCGCCCTTCACCACCCAGCAACTGCGCGCGCTCGTCACCCCCGATGTGTTCGAGGTCATCGACTGGCCCACCATCTTCGGCGTGCGCGCCACCAAACTGCGTGACGCTTTGTTTGAAACGTTCCGCGACCCGCACTACGCCCAAATCAGCCTGGAGTTCTGAACCGCCGTGGCAAAAATCGTCGTTCTGGGGGCGGGTGCGATGGGCCTCGCCGCCGCTTACCAGGCCGCAAAGAACGGCCACCAGGTTACCCTGCTGGAGGCCGCGCCCGAAGCCGGCGGCATGGCCGCGCATTTCGACCTCGCCGGCCTGTCGATCGAGCGTTTCTACCACTTCGTCTGCAAAGCCGATGAACCGACCTTCGCGTTGATGCGCGAACTCGGCATCGCCGACAAGATGCGCTGGCGTCCGACCTCGATGGGGTATTTCATGGGCGGCGCACTGTATCCGTGGGGCGATCCGGTCTCGCTGCTGAGGTTCCCGCATCTGACCTTGATCGAGAAGCTCCGCTACGGCGCGCTGATGTTCATCTGCACCAAGCGCGACAGCTGGCCGGTGCTGGAACACACATCTGCAAAGGACTGGATCGAGCGCTGGTGCGGTGAAAGCGTCTACCGCAAGCTCTGGGTGCCGCTGTTCAACCTGAAATTCCACGAATACGCCGACCCAATCTCCGCCTCCTGGATCTGGACCCGCATCCGCCGCGTCGGCCGCTCCCGCAAGTCGATGATGCAGGAAGAAATGGGCTACATCGAGGGCGGCTCGCAGACCCTGGTCGATGCGCTGATGCAGCGAATCGCCGCCGCCGGCGCCAGCATCCGCCTCGGCGAACCGGCCGTCAAAGTCGAAGTCTCCAGCAACCGCGTCACCGCCGTGCAGACCGCCAAGGCTCGGTATGACTGCGACGCGGTGATCTCCACCGTCCCGACCCCGCACGTCACCGCCCTGATCCCCGACCTGCCGGAAATCGAACGCGCCGCCTACGACGCCATCCTCAACATCGGCGTCACCTGCGTCGTGGTGAAGCTGAAACGCTCCGTCACCCCGCATTTCTGGGTCAACATCGTCGATCCCGCCATCCCGGTCCCCGGCATCATCGAGTTCTCCCGCCTGCGCGCCCCCGGCACCGGCGATACTGTCGTCTATACGCCGTACTACATGCCAGTAACGAACAGGTTGTGGAACCGCCCCGATGCGGTCTTCGTGCAGGAGGTCATGACCACCCTGCGCCGCATCAACCCCGCGCTGACCGATGACGACCTGATCGCCTCCCATGTCGGCCGCCTGCGCCACGCCCAGCCGGTCTGCCCGCCCGGCTTCCTTGCGCGCATGCCGCCGGTGCAAAGCGCCATTGCCGGCCTGCAGATCGCCGACACCAGCTCCTACTACCCCGAGGACCGCGGCATCGCCGAAAGCGTCCGTCTCGGCCGCGAAATGGCCAACCGAATTGCCTGACAACCGCAATGTCTGACCGCACCCAGTTCGCCATCTTCCTGCTGACCGGAGGCATCGCCGCCGCCGTCAACATCCTCACCCGCATGGCGCTGGAAAGCTTCGTCGGCTACGAGGCCGCGGTCGGTCTCGCCTACCTCGTCGGCATGACCACGGCGTTCATCCTGGCCCGCATGTTCGTGTTCAAGCCGGTGGGTGGCGGCGCGCACGGCCAGTTTTTTCGTTTCGCCCTGGTCAATGGCGTCGCCTTCGCCCAGGTCTGGCTGGTCAGCGTCGGCCTGGCCGAGATCGTCTTCCCCGCCGTCGGCTTCACCTGGCATTCGGAGACCGTGGCGCACGTGATCGGCGTCCTCAGCCCCGTCGTCACCAGCTATATCCTGCACAAACGATTTTCGTTCCGCACCGCCTGATCGGACAGTAGCCAATATCAGATCGGTTTCCAGCTGAGGTGCGGAGACTCATCAGGCCACGCAGTAGCTATCGTCTGATTGACCGTGAAACGGGGCTGAGCCAAACATGCAGTTTCCGCCAACCTGAAGCAGTGTCGTTGTGAAGAGGCAAAGAAAATACGAACAGTTGGCAATGGTGTTTGATGATCATCCCCTCGTCGCCTCAAACCGTCGCCATCTACGCCGGATTGTGCATGGGTGCGATCCTTGGATTGTACTTCATCACACGAACTGAATCCCTTCGGCGAGGCGCAATGCTGCATCCTGTCGACCCATTCGAGAATGTCGGATTCATAAATGCAATCGGTGTGATCTTTCTCGTATCACTCAAACTGCTTGTAGTGACCGTCATAATGTTGTCGGTCGGTCTAGGGATTATGCGAATGGGCGGCCTTCAAGGCCTCGATGGCGTGACTCGGGTGCCCTTTGGGCTGGCGTTTATGACGGGCGCAGCTTTGTCAAAATTCGGCCGATATCTCTATTGGCGTATCAGAAGTTTAGGATCAGAGCGTTCGCTGCACGTATTGCAGACCCGTGCTATCCTGCCGGTTCTATGGCGGGTTCCCAGACGCCCTCCGTGCCACCTTGTGGTTCTTCGTGCACTTCGTGGTGAAGACTTTTTCTTCCGGCGCCAGCCCGCCCCGCGGTGACCGAACCCCACCCGCATCGGACCCCGCCCCTGGCCCAACACCGCCACCTCCCGCTACACTCCCCCAAAAGCACCACCACGCGAGGAAACCACGCCCCATGACCGTCGAATTCATCGGCATGATCCACCACCGCGAAGCCTCGGAGATCCTTGCGCCCCCGCCGGTCATCATGGACCGCGGCTACATCCGCGACTTCGCCCAGGCCGCGGAAAACGGCGGCTTCGACAAGGTCCTGGTCGGCTACTTCTCCGACGGCCCCGACGGCTTCCTCATCGCCGCCGCTGCCGCCGCCCACACCGAACGCCTCGGCTTCCTCGTCGCCCACCGCCCCGGCTTCGTCGCCCCCACCCTCGCCGCCCGCAAGTTCGCCACCCTCGACCAGATCACCGGCGGCCGCGCCGCCATGCACGTCATTACCGGCGGCGACGACAAAGACCAGTTCCGCGACGGCGACACACTCGGCAAGGACGACCGCTACGCCCGCACCGACGAATACGTCGGCATTCTCAAGCGCATCTGGACCGACCCCGCCCCCACCGTCGACCACGATGGAAAATTCTACCGCTTCGCCGGCGCCTCCACCGCCCAGCGCTGCGTCCAGCAGCCGCGCATCCCGATCTATTTCGGCGGAGCCTCGGACGCCGCCATCGCGGTCAGCGCCAAACACGCCGACGTTTACGCACTGTGGGGCGAGACCCACGATCAGGTCCGCGAAATTACCGCCCGCCTGCGTGCCGAGGCCGCCAAACACGACCGCACCGTCCGCATCAGCCTCTCGCTTCGCCCCATCCTCGCCCCCACCGAGGACGAAGCCTGGGCCCGCGCCGAAACCATCAAACAAACAATCATCGAACGCCGCGCCGCCGCCGGCCTCGGCCCGCGCATCCCCGCCAACGAAGGCTCCAAACGCCTGCTCGCCGCCGCCGCCGAAGGCGAGCGCCTCGACAAGCGCCTGTGGATGGGCGCCGCCCTGCTGACCGGCGCGGCCGGCAACTCCACCAGCCTCGTCGGCACCCCGCACCAGGTCGCCGAAGCCTTGGTGGAATACTACGACCTCGGCGTCACCACGTTTCTGATCCGCGGTTTCAACCCGCTGGCGGACACCATCGCCTACGGCCGCGACCTGCTGCCGCTGACCAGAAAATTGATCGCCGAACGTAGCGCCGCCCGCGCGGCGTAAGACCGAGGGCGAGCCGATCGAGGCGAACGCGTCATTCCATCCGGTTGGCGCCTGAAGCCGTGATAATTGCCCGCGTCGTGACGTGACCCGATTTGCATGCGCGGCGGCTGCGAGGCGTTGAAAGCTGATCGCCTGGGTGACGTGCAAGTGGATGATGAGCGCCGACAGGCCGGGCCCGAAGGGCGAGCCGGGATCGAAACCTTCCGGCGCCGGGGCGGCGACGCGCTTCTGGCAGCAGGGACAGACGCCGCGATGGCGGTTGATGCGGGTGGCAATGGGACGCAGCGGCGGCAGATCGATGTGATCGTAGGCGTGAATCTCGGGCAGATCGGCAGGGCCGAACGCATGGGCGCAGTGCGGACAGGCGCGCGGTCAGGCCGCTGATCTGCCGGGCCTGCGCCTCGATCTGCGCATGCTGCGCCAGGATCAGGGCGATCAGGTCGTCGCGGGACAGGAAGAGGAGGGCTGCGCGGTTCACGCCTCTCCGCGAATCGACCCGTCCGTGACCGTGTCAAGGGATTTTTGCGAAGGGGGTGAGCAGTTACGCTTGAGCAAGCGGTCCAGCGTGGCGAAGCTGGTGCGGCGCAGGAAGGTGCGGTCGAACTACGTGCGCAATGCGCCAGCCCGGCGCGGGCTTGGCGTGAGCCGGTAGGCCTTAACAGGGCGTAGAAACCCCAAATGAGGCTGCGAACCCGCGCCTGCGCCGTGCCTGTCGGTGAACGTTTCGAGCTTGCGCACCAACCGCTCCGCGTGCACCCAGCACAGCACGTGCTGGCCAACCATGAAGTGTCCGGCATCGTCGCTCAGCACCACTGCGTCGCAGAGGAACTTGTGCGCCTGGACGCTGCCCCACACGGCAGCCTCAGTGGCGATGCGGACTGGGTCGGGCGTCACGTCCAGTTGGGTGAAACCGAGCAAATGGAGACGCGCCAGCCATGCGGTCTGATCGGCGAAGGCTGTCTGCGGTTGCGCCGCCAGGCTGGCGATCAGCGGCGCGGACAATGAATGCTTTCGCATGTAGGCGTAGGCCGCGTCGTTGAGCACGTAATCGGTATGACCGGCGCGAAGCAGTTCGAGGAAATTCAACCGGCTTTTGGATGTACGGGTGCCGAACCAGGTGAATCAGTCATTGCCGATCTGCGTGCAGAAACCGTTACTGGCCTTATGCCGTGCGCCTGTGTCGTCAACCGAAACGTACGGCGATGTCTCCAGTCCGGCGCGCAAAACATCCTGCGTTTCGGCGGTGAATTGCTCCTGCTGATCGGTCAAGAGACGCTGGAGCTGACGCTTCGAGATCGCCACGCCGACCGAGCGCAGAAGTGCCGCAAGCCGGGGCAGTGTCGATTGTCCCTGATGGTACTGCATCAGCACGAAGCGGCGTAGTTGCGGGCCGAAATGGCCGTTGGTCCGCTCTTCGCGGCCCAACCCCTTTCGGCAGCGGCGCCGGGATCGTCTCCCCATCGGGCGAGCTAGCACGCGATGCGAGGGGTCACCCAGCGTTCCCGCCGGTAACACGTGGCCGTGGCCGAAATCACCAGGCATGCCCCTGCGAAGGCGGGGGTCCTGCACCAGAAACGGCTCACAGCCATTGAAGCGGGACCCTTCCGGGACCGCGGCTTTCACCACCTGGTCCGCAACGATCACCCGGGCCGTCACCTTGCCGCGGAACCGCCGCTTCTCCTTCTTGACGGATTTCGGCGGGTTCGTCGCGTTCTCCATGCCGCTCGGTTTGATGCTGGGGCGACCCTTCAAGCCTTTCAGCCGGGCGATCTCTTCACGTTGCTCACCGAGCGTCTGTTTCAGGGCGGCAAGTTCACCGCACAGTTCAATCAGCAGAGCCTCTAGCTCTGATCGGCTCAGGTCGGAGAGGTTGGCTGGCGGCAGCGGCACGTGACGTAAAGAATCCACCGCGCCGAATCGGCTCAAGCGAAAAATGCGCCGTTGCCCACACTTTTGCTCCTCTTACTTGGATTGCAGTTCAATGTGGACCTTGCGGAACTAAGCGGCCTGACGATTGGCGGCCGCTGAACGATTATCTCGAGGCGATGCCGCCCAACATGGCAGGGGAAGCGTTCCAAAGAGCGACCACTCTTTTATCAAGGTGGGCGGGATTATAGCTGAGTATACTGAGCGAAGCGGTGCCCAGCAAGAAATGTTGCCCATCGGCAACGGGCATTCCGATCCATCGCGCAGCCATGGCGAGACCGAATTCACCATGCGAGAACAGCGCAACGTTCCCGTCCATCGTGCAGAGGCGCTCGATCAGCCGGTCGGCGCGCGCGGCAACCTGTTCGGGCATTTCGCCACCCGGACAACCGTCCTGGAAGGCGTTCCAGCCGGGTCGTTGCCGGCGAATATCCGCCGACAGCTTACCTTCATAATCGCCATAGTCCCACTCTTGCAGATCCGGCTCGATTTCCGCCTGGGCGCCCAATCCGGCCAACGTGCACGTCCGTCGTGCGCGTTGCCGCGGGCTGGTAAAGACATGCGAAAAGTCGATATGCCGGAGCCATGGTATGAGCTCGCGCGCCTGAGCCTCCCCCTGTGCGGTCAATGGGATATCGGTGCGACCAGTGTGCTTGCCGGACAGCGACCACTCGGTTTCACCGTGCCGGATGAGATACAGACTTAGACGCGGGTTCATGCCCGCTCCATCGCAGGGGAGTATTCGCCCTGCAGCGCGGCCTTATTGCAATGTGCCCGATGGGCAAGTGCTTGCTGGGCCGCCACGGTCCGGCTTTCCTGCCCGCGCCAGATCTCCAATGCTGGCTGCTGGATCGCGCGGGCGAACGAAAACGCCAGCGTCCAGGGCAGCCGCGATGCAGCCGACCTGGCGATGACGTTCATGGCGTTCAAACGGGCAGAGGCCAGTGCACTGGATTGCCCTCCGGACAGGAACGCGATCCCAGCCACCGCCGCCGGCACCACCCTCAACAGAGTCGCTATCGTTGCGGCTGCAACGGTAGCGACCGAATCCTGCGTTGGGCAGCTCAGTCCCGGGAGAATCATGTTGGGCTTCAGGATCATGCCCTCCAGGATGACGCCTTGGGCATAAAGCTGGTTGAAAACGCTGTGCAGCGTTGCTTCGGTGACCGACTGGCACCGTTCCAGAGTGTGGTCTCCCGCCATCAGCACTTCCGGCTCCACAATCGGAACGAGTCCGGCTTCCTGGCACAGCGCGGCGTACCGAGCCAAGGCGTGTGCATTGGCCTGGATGCAGCCCCAGCTTGGCAGGCCATCGGCCGGGGAAATGACCGCCCGCCATTTGGCAAATCGCGCGCCCATCCGGAAATAGTCCTGCAGTCGGGTACGCAATCCGTCCAGGCCTTCGGTTACCGTCTCGCCCAAACGTCCGGCCAGAGGTTTAGCGCCGGTATCGACCTTGATACCGGGAATGATGCCGGCGTCTGCCAGAACCTGGACGAACAACGTGCCGTCTTGCTTCCGCTGGCGGATCGTTTCGTCATAGAGAATCGTGCCACTGATGCTGTCGCCAAGATTCGGCGTGGTGACGATCAATTCGCGATAGGCGCGCCTGGCCTCGACGGTCTCCGGCGCGCCCACAGCGGCAAACCGCTTGTCACAGGTGGCATTGCTTTCGTCCATCGCGAGAATACCCTTGCCGCTGCCCACGAGCCTGTGGGCAGTGGCAGCGAGTGTCTGCACGGTCATTTCGCCGCACCCCACTTCCAGTTGCGGATTTCCGGCATATCCTGGCCGTGCTGGTCGATGTACAGCTTGTGCTCAACAAGCTTGTTCTGAACCATCTGCTTCAGATAGGCACCTTTGCTGCCCAGATGCGGCAAACGGTCCACGACGTCTTGAACCAGATGGAAGCGGTCCAGGTCGTTTTGCACCCGCATATCGAAGGCTGTGGTGATGGTGCCCTCTTCCTTGTAGCCGCGCACATGAATGTTCCGGTTGGTCCGGCGATAGGTCAGCCGGTGGACCAGCGAGGGATAGCCATGGAAGCCGAAGACGATGTGCTTGTCCTTGGTAAAAAGGGAATCGAAGTCGGTCTCGTTCAGTCCGTGCGGATGCTCGCTTGCGGATTGCAGCTTCATGAGATCGACAATGTTGACCACGCGGATTTTCAGTTCGGGCAGGTGCTTCCGAAGGATCGACACGGCGGCCAGAATCTCTAGCGTGGGCGTGTCGCCGCAACAGGCCATCACCACGTCCGGTTCGCTATCCTGATCGTTGCTTGCCCACTGCCAGATGCCAAGACCTTGCGTGCAATGCACGACTGCTTCCTCCATGCTCAGCCACTGCGGCAGCGCATGTTTGCCGGCGACCACCACGTTCACGTAATGACGGCTGCGCAGGCAATGATCGAACGTCGACAACAGACAGTTGGCATCGGGCGGCAGGTAGACCCGCACGATGTCGGCCTTCTTGTTGATGACGTGGTCCAGGAACCCGGGGTCCTGGTGCGTGAAACCGTTATGATCCTGCTGCCAGACGTGGGAGGCGAGCAGATAGTTCAGCGATGCGATTTTCCGGCGCCACGGCAATTCCAGTGTGACCTTCAGCCATTTGGCATGCTGGCTGAACATCGAATCGACGATGCGAATGAACGCCTCGTAGCTGTTGAACAGCCCATGCCGTCCGGTCAGCAGGTAGCCTTCCAGCCAACCCTCGCACTGGTGCTCGCTGAGCATCGAATCGAGCACCCGGCCGGCGGGCGCCAGGAACTCATCGTTGTAAAGCTTCTGCGCATCCCATTGGCGGTTGGTGACGTCGAAGACAGCGCCAAGAAGATTTGAAAGTGTTTCATCCGGCCCGAAGATCCGGAAGTTGTCCGGGTTCAGCTTGACGACGTCCTTGAAGAACTCACCCAGCACAAGCGTGTCCTGGCCATCGACGGCACCCGGCGAAGGCACGTGAACCGCATGATCCCGGAAGTCCGGCATATGCAGGTCACGTAATAGGATCCCGCCGTTGGCGTGGGGATTGGCCCCCATCCGCCTGTCGCCCTTGGGCGCAAGCTCAGCCAATTCTTCGATCAGTCGTCCGCTCTCATCGAACAACTCCTCGGCCTTGTAGCTTTTCATCCAGCTTTGCAGCAGCGCAACGTGCTTGGGATGGTCCTGATCGACCAGGAGCGGCACCTGATGCGCCCGGAAGGTTCCCTCGATCTGCAAGCCGTCGACGATTTTCGGCCCGGTCCAGCCCTTGGGCGAGCGCAGGACGATCATCGGCCAGCGTGGGCGGGAGGCGTTTTTGCTGGCCCGCGCCGTCGTCTGGAACTGCCTTATATCCTCGATGGCCCGCTCCAGCGTGGTGGCCATAAGTTCATGCATCGTTGCCGGATCGTCACCCTCGACAAAGTAGGGCGTCCAACCGCAGCCGCGGAAAAACTGTTCCAGCTCGTCATGTTCGATGCGTGCCAGCACGGTCGGGTTGCTGATCTTGTAGCCGTTCAGGTGCAGGATCGGCAGCACCGCGCCGTCCGTGATCGGATCGAGGAATTTGTTGGACTGCCACGCCGTCGCCAGCGGGCCGGTTTCGGATTCGCCGTCGCCGACGATGCAGGCAACGATCAGTTCCGGGTTGTCGAATGCCGCGCCGAACGCGTGGCTGAGCGAATAGCCCAATTCGCCGCCTTCGTGGATCGATCCCGGTGTTGTCGGCGCGACATGACTGGAGATGCCGCCGGGAAACGAGAATTGCTTGAACAGCGTTTTCAGCCCGGCTTCGTCCCGGGTGACGTTCGGATACACCTCGCTCCAGGTGCCTTCGAGATACACGTTGCCGACCAGGGCGGGACCGCCGTGACCGGGACCAGCGATGTAGATGACGTCGAGGTCGTGCTTCTTGATGACCCGGTTGAGGTGGACATAGATGAAGTTCTGACCTGGGGTGGTTCCCCAATGGCCGACGACAAGCGGCTTGACGTGTTCCAGCTTGAGCGGTTCACGCAGCAACGGATTGTCGTAGAGGTAGATCTGCCCGACGGACAGATAGTTGGCCGCTCGCCAATACGCGTTGGTCTTCCGCAGCGCCTCCGCGGTCAGGGTCGGTTCGCCGCCGGGCGCCCCGGCCGGATTTTGCCGTTTCTGAAGCTCCCGCGCCGTGGTGGATGCGTCCATTTTTTAGCCCCTGTTGTCTCTATGTTTGTGCATGCGGTTATCCAGAAAGGCGCTCTGCTGCCGCACGATCGACCGGACCATAGCGACCGGGAAAGCGTGCGGGACAGGGTCGGAAAATACCCACGTCGGACCGCGTTCGCGATTCCGGACACCACGAACCGCGACGTACTCATATCTTTGGCACTGCAACGAGACTGCTATCCCCTGCCCGGACATGAGTAGTTTCCGACTCTACGGGTTCCGTCCGGACGTCGAGTATGTCTGCAACCAGTGGAAGAACATTGGGCGTTCGTCACGATAATGCACCGTCCGGGGTCCATCGATGAGAATCTTCGTTTGTCTGAAGCCGGCGATAATCACCAGCCCCGGGGCCTGATACCATGGATAGCTTGACCCCGAACGGGTCCGGCAGCATGCCCATCGGTACGTGCGCTGGCGGAGACAAACCACCGGCGCCGTTGACCGGCCAGTCCATGACGCCATGGCTGGTCGTCGCAATGGCGGTGATCCTTTTCGCCGGCGCCCTGTTCGGCTACGACCAGGGCGTGATCTCCGGCGCGCTGGACGGCATCAAGAAGTCGTTCGTACTGACCCCGCTTCTGGTTGAAGTTGTGACAAGCTGGGTCACCCTCGGCGCCATGTTCGGCGCGCTGGCCGGGGGCGAGTTGGCGGACCGATTCGGCCGCAGGAACGCGATTCTGTTTTCCGGTGTGCTGTTCACGCTGGGCGCCGCCGTGCAAGCTTTCGCACCGGTCACCGCCGTCCTGGTCTGCGGACGGTTAATCGTTGGCGCCGCTGTCGGCGTGATCGCCGTCGCCGCACCGCTGTACGGCGCGGAGCTCGCGCCGCGGACGTTGCGTGGCCGGATCGTATCCGGATATCAGTTCGCGATCACGATCGGCATCTTCCTCGCCTACCTGGTGAACGACTGGCTCTCCGGCACCGGCTCGTGGCGCCTGATGCTGGGCTCGTCAGCCGTCCCGGGCGTGCTGCTGGTGCTGGTAGCGGTGGCCGCACCGGAATCGCCGCGCTGGCTGATGAAGATGCAGCGCCGCCCCGAAGCCAAGGTGCAGATGCAGAAGATCCGGCCGAAGGTCGACGCCGAGGACGCGCTGAACATGATCGACAAGGCCCTGCGGGAAGAGACCGAGAGTGCCGCCTGGAGTGAGGTTTTCCAAAGCAAGTGGCGACGTCCGCTGATGATCGGAATTGGCCTCGCAGTCTTCCAGCAGATCACCGGGATCAACGCGATTATTTACTATGCAAATCAGATTTTTGCCTCGGCGGGCTTCGCTCTGTCGTCCCAGGCGACCCTGACCACATGGGCGATCGGCGGCGTGAACGTCGCCGCAACGGTCATCGCGCTGGTGTTTGTGGACCGCTGGGGGCGGCGCACGTTATTGCTGGGCGGACTGTTGGGGATGGGAGTCAGTCTGGCTGTCCTAGGGGTCGCCTTCCGGTTCATAGTTCCGGCCGCGCCGGGTGCGGCCACGACAGCACCGACCGTTGCCGGCATCGTCACGCTGTGCGGACTCGTCGCCTTTATCGTCTCTTTCGCCGCCTCAATCGGTCCCGTAACGTGGACAGTGATCACGGAGATCTTCCCGGGGCGTATCCGCGGCCGAGCGGTTTCCGTCTGCACGGCGTTCAATTGGCTGTCGGCCTTTGCGGTCAGCCAGTGTTTCCTGTCGATGGTCAATGCCGTCGGCAGTTCGCTGACGTTCGGACTGTTCGCGCTGTTCTGCGTCATTGGCTGGATATGGATCTTCTTCCAGGTGCCCGAGACCAAGGGGCGGTCGCTGGAGGAGATTCAACAGACCTGGAATACCAGGTCCTGATACCGATCACGGTAAGGCAGCGGTTCATCGTGTCAAACGCAACGAAAGCGTCGCGCCTGCTTGGACCGAGCCGGGCGGGCCCTGACTAAATGCCCTATGACAAGTCCACCGGCCGAAACTCGGTTTCGTGAGGCGAACCGGGGGCAAACCACCAGGTCATCCGGCCCGCGGCGGAGATCGATAGCAACGACGAGGAGACGGTGCAGAAATCGCGGCGTGGCACCACGTTCATCTGCTCGCCTACATCGCCAGAGCGGTCTGAGAGGATGGCGCGCCAGGCCTGCCAGTCCTCCGGCCCGTCGGTCGGGGCGGCGCGGAAGCGATCGAGGTGGCGCGCGACGCGGGGACTCGTCGGATCGTTCGGATCGTAGGCCGTGACCATCGACACACCCGGCGGCAACCGAAAGACCGCCGGTTGGGCTTCGCCGACGCCGCGGACGAAGAATGCGCCGGTCCGGTCGGCGATCACCATGTTGAAGTCGCGCCATTCGCCGGCATCGATCTGCGCCACGGCCTCGGCCGCCGCGCCGGCGGTCGGGTGACGGAGCGCGAGCAGCGGGATTTCGCCACGGCTGCGCTTGCCCAGGATCGGTCCGAGTGTGCCCGCTCGGTTCAGGATCGTTGCGACCACGCCGGTGCGGTTGACCCCCATCCAGGTCCCGCCCGCGGTTCGGTCGCGCCCGGCGATGACACCGGGCGAGCCTGGCCAGTGCTGCGCCGGCGAGTCCCACGGACGGCTTCGGTGCTCGTCACGATTGGCGGCAAGTTGCAGAGGATAGGGGTGGTCGGGGCGGACCAGGACAACGACGGTACACATGTGCAGGCTGACCATGCCTCGGCACCGGCGGATTGACCAGAGCCCGGGCGTTCGGCGCCGGCCTACCGTTAGGTTTACTTAGCAAAAACCGATCGATCGTTTTGGGAAGCGCCAGCGCGTCCAGGGCAGCCTGCCGCCCCGGGTTGCCGTTCGCATCGGCGAGTGGTGAGATCATGCACCGAACGAAGAAAGCGGGAAACGTCATGCATCAACGGATCGACGAGTGGGCGCCCGAGCTGGAGGCAATCATCTCCGTCTCGGAACCGATCACAATCCTGGCGGAGGGCCTTGGAGGCCCCAAGGGTCCTGCCGAGGGGCCGGTGTGGTGGCACGATGGCGGCTATCTGCTGTTCAGCGACATCCATAACGACCGCCGGATGAAATACCAGCCGGGCGCTGGCTTGTCGGTGGATCAGGAGCGGACGAATTATGCCAACGGCCTGACACGCGACCACAAAGGCCGTCTGGTCGCCTGCGAGAATGCCGCGCGCCGGGTGACGCGCCGGGAGCTCGACGGCGACGTCACCGTGGTGATGAACAGCTTTCAGGGACAGCGTCTCTGGCGACCGAACGACGTTGTCGTGCGCTCCGACGGCTGCATCTACTTCACCGATCCCTGGACCGGGAACGCCGCACAGTCGGAGTGGGATCGCACCCATTCGGCGGTTTTCCGCGTCACGCCTGACCTGGGAACGAAAACCCTGCTCGTCGACGACTTTGTGCTGCCGAACGGCCTGGCGTTCTCAGCGGACGAATCGGTACTTTACATCAACGACTCCCGGCGAGGCCACATCCGGGCGTTTGACATTGCACCAAGCGGCACGCTGGCGCTGAATACGGACCGGGTGTTTGCAGATCTGCACGGCCAGGAACCGGGCGTTCCGGACGGCATGAAGGTCGACAACCTCGGCAATGTATACTGCGGCGGCGCCGGCGGCATCTGGATCCTCGACCCGACCGGCAAGAAGCTGGGCCGGATCGTGCATGGTGCGAATTCGACGACAAACCTGGCCTTCGGCGGCGACGATTGGAAGACGCTGTATTTCACGACACATCACACGCTGGGCTGCGTGACGCTGAAGGTGGCCGGCGTCCCGGTGCCGAAACGATAAGCCTGGGTTGGACGGCATCGCCGGGGGGCGCCAACCGGCCATAGGTTGCGCGACCGCACGGACGGCGGCAGACTTCCGCTGCGCGGGCCCAGAAAGATATTGCGATGAACGCGACCGCTGCCAGCTTTCGGTCTGAAAACACCCCGCCGGCTTGCCGTGGCGGCCAGGCGGCCCGCAATGCGCCGGGAACCGCGTCGCCCGAAGGACCAAAATGACGCGTAATATAGGAGAGCGACCATGCCACTGACACAAGCACTCGGCCATTTCATTGCCGACCTGTCGCCGAACCGCATCCCCGAGGATGCCATGCGTATCGCCCGGATGGGCTTCATCGACTGCATCGGCACAATGATCGTTGGCCGTGAGGAAGACTGCACCCAGATCCTGAAAGGCGTGCTGACGCCGCCGAAGGGTCAGGCCACGCTGTATTTCTCCGGCGAACACAGCGCTGCGCCGGAAGCCGGCTGGATCAACGGCACCGCAGCGCACGCGCTGGATTACGACGATGTCTCGTTGCGCGGGCATCCTTCCACCGTCCTCGTCCCCGCCATCCTGGCCGAAGCCGAGGTGCTGGGCCGCACGGGCCAGGACATGCTGGTCGCCTACGTGGCCGGCTATGAGACCTGGGCGGAACTGGTGCGCCGCGATGAGCCGATGTACCACCAGAAAGGCTTCCACCCGACCGGCATCTTCGGCGCCGTCGGTGCCGCCGCCGCCTGCGCGAAACTACGCCGCCTGGATGCCGAGAAAACCGCGATCGCTATCGCGCTGGGTGCGTCCCAGGCATCCGGCATCATGTCGAACTTCGGCACGATGACGAAACCGTTCCACGCCGGCAAGTCGGCCCATTCCGGCATCATGGCGGCAAGGCTGGCCGAGGCCGGATTTACCGCCAACACCGATGCGCTGGAGCATCCGCAGGGCTTCCTGTCAGCCGTCTCCCCGAACAACCGCGCCGACCGTTCCGGCGACGGCAAGCTGGGTGAGGACTGGGCGATCATCAAGCATGGCCTGAGCATCAAGAAGTATCCGGCCTGCTACGGCACCCACCGAGCCATCGATGCGATGCTGGATCTGGTGGGCGCGAACCCGGTGAAGGCCGACGACGTAAGTAAGATCTCGGTGCACTTCAGTTCGCTGACCTCGAACGTGCTGCGCAACCGCCAGCCGGACACCGGCCTGGCCGCAAAATTCAGCATGGAATTCGCAATGGCAAGCAGTGTCATTGCTCACCGTGTCAGCCTGGCGGAACTGACCGACCCGTTTGTTCAGCGCAAGGACGTGCAGGACCTGATGCGGAAGGTCGAGCGTGACCTGACGGATGAAACCGACGCGGACCACCCTGGCTCCTGCCCGTGGGAACAGATAACGATCGAGCTGAACTCCGGTCAGACGCTGAAAAGCGAAAAAGTCTCAAGGGCGCGCGGCCACGCCGAACGGCCGCTGACCGACAACCAGCTTTACGAAAAGTTCGCCGACTGCCTGACCAGCAGCGCCGCGCCGATCCCGGCCGATGTCCTGTTCGGCCGGCTGCAGGGCATGAACGCCCTGTCGGCGCGGGATCTCACTGCCGTTCCGTAACGTTGGGGCGGCCCCGGCCATCGGCGCCGGGGCCGTTCTTTTCCCGCCGCCGCTTGTGGTCTAAAGATGGCTGCTTCGGATAGAGAGGAAACAGCATGGCGGGAGAGCATGAAACGAAGCTGCTCGATTGGGATGCGCTGGAGGTCGGCCAGCCGTTGCCCGGATTTTCCTACGTCCTGACGCAGCAGATGATCGACGAGTTTCGCCAGGGGGTGATGGACCCCGAGGCGGCCTTCCCGACGATCTCGCACAAGGTGGACGTCAACGCCTATCACGCGGCGTATCACGACGACGGCTCGGTCAACGCGCGGTGTACGTTCCACTGCTACAACCCGCCCGTGGCCGGCAAGACGATCACTGTGCAGGCCTGGATCGCCGACAAGTACCACCGCCGGGGCAAGAACTATATCGTTACGGAAGCCGTGTCGGTCGATCAGGATGGAAGGCTGCTGGACCGGGTGATCACCCACGAACTGAAACAACCGTCGGAGGTTGGCAAGAAATGGCAGTGACTCGCAGCTTCGCCGTCGGCGACGCCATTCCGCCCCTGGTCAAGATCATGACGCAGGAGGCGATCAACCTGTTCGAGAAGAGCGGGGGGAAGACCGGTCCCAGCCAGTTCACCGATGAGGCGACGGCGCAGGGTGTACTGGGCACCAAGGGCACGGTGGCGTCCGGCCGCATGTCGCTCACTTTCGGCACCGAGCTGCTGCGGCGATTTTTCGGCGCTGATATCTACAACCGCAACGGGGCGGTGGAGTTGCGTTTCCTGCGGCCGGTGCGGCCGGGCGACACGGTGACGTTTGCCGGCAAGGTCACGGATATCGCCAAGGTCACCAACGGCGTGCGCGTCGGTGTCGAGGTGAGCGCAACGAACCAGAAGGGCGACACCACCGCCGCCGGCACGGGATCTTGTATCGTGCCGAGCCTTTGGGTGCCTGGCGTGGAGTAACGTTTAAGCGGCGGTCAGGGTCTCGATCAGGTCCTTGACCGCCGGCAGCGTCTCCAACGTTTCCAACGCAACGATCGATCGTTCCAGCTTCTCCGCCGGCAGAATGCGTTCGGCGCAGTGCCGGTATTTTCCAACGAGCTCGTCGCGCGTCATAGGGTTGCCCGGGCTGCCGCGGACCTTCTCGACAAGCATGGTAAAGCTGCGCCCGTCCCGCATTGTGATCGTGACCGGGGAGCGGCGGCGCGCATCCTGGGTATTTGGCCAGTCGGTGCGGGCATTGACCTGCACCTTTTCCAGCGCAGCCCGCATGCGCGGCGACCGGCAGTAGTCGTCGGAGAATGAATCGAGATCGACTCGGTGATCCAGCAGCATCGCCGCAAGCACGTAGTCGATCGAGAATTTGCCGCGGAATCCATCCGTCGGCTTGTGGAAGCGGACGATGTCGAGCAGGTCGGGATGAACGTCCACCGCCAGCCGCTCCACGTCGTCGATGCGAATGTTGTGTTCTGTCATCAAGGCGTCGGCGGCGTCCAGCGCACGCAGGTTGCCGCCGCAGCACGGGTAGCGCTTCACCGTCAAACCGGGATCGACGATCGACCAGTGCGTGCCCAGCCCGTTGGGCAACTTGCTAAAGTCGTAGTTGCCGTCTCCATGAAACGCGGAATAGAAGCCGTACTCACCTTCCAGCCCCTCGGGGTCGGCAACGTAGTCCTTCCGCGCCAGCAACACGGCCGTGACACCGGCGCGCGCGGCGTTGCCGGCGTGGATGCCCTTGCCCCAGGTGCCGAAATGCTGCGTCAGGCCGCCGGCATTCGCCGCGGCAAGGCCCAGCGCCACGGCCATTTGTTTTGCATTGAGACCGACGATGCTGCCCGCGCCGGCCGCCGCCGCGGAGCATCCGTACAGCGATGTCGGATGGAAGCCGCGATGGCGGAACACATGCTCATGCTGGCGGCCGGAGGAGGACATCCGCTCGAACACCTCCAGACCGATGCAGACGGCGGCCACCACCGCGGCGCCGCTGGCGTTGATTTCCTCGGCCATGGCCAGGACCGCGGGAAGGATGCACGCGGTGGGATGGGAAAATCCCGTATCGTCGAAGTCGAGAAGATGCGCGAGCGAACCGTTCGCCCACGCCGCCGCAACGGTCGACGTGCGCAGGTCGGAGCCGAAGACGGCAGCGGTCGGGTGGCCGCCCTGTTCGCGGGTGATGTCCAGCACGATGCGGCCAGGTGTTTCGACGCAGGCGGCGAGGGCGACACCGGTGCAGTCCAGGATATGCCGCTTGGTCGCGGCAATCGCCTCGGCACTGATATTTGCCAGGCTTGTGCTGCTGGCAAATTCGGAAAGAATCGCGGTGGCTTTCATGGCTTTCTTCCTCAGATCTTTTTGACGCCCCAGAACACCGGCGCGGCCCCCCTCAGCAGGCCGTTCAGGTTGGAACGCCAGGCAGCCTGCGGCAAATACTGGCCGACCGGAATGGTCGGCACGGTGTTGAAGGCCGCCTGCTGGTACAGGCGGGCCTGCTTCTGCCGTTCTGCTTCGTCCGGTGCGTCGATCCAGGCTTCCAGCGCCGCTTCCAGTTGCGGATCGCTGGGCCATCCGACCCAGGCTTTCGGTCCGTTGCTGCGAACGATGCCCTCCAGCAACGGATTGACCATGTCGCCGCCTGGCGCGCCGCCGGGGAACATCGACCAGCCGCCCTTATCCAGCAGCGCCTGGGAGTTGCGGCGCTGCAGGATGGTGCCCCAGTCAACCGCCTGGTCGTCGATATTCAGCCCGACCTTGCGAAACGCATCGACGGCGACGACGCAGATCGCGTTGTAGGCAAGCTGGTCGGTCGGATGCAGAAAGGCGATCCGTTCGCCGGCGTAACCTGCCTGGTCCAGCATCTTCCTGACCTCATCGACGCTGTGCGGACGGGTCACAGCGTCCATGCCGGCCTCGTTGGCGGACTCTGATCCCGGAATGAAATAGCCAACTGCGGCGCGCCAGGTTGCCGGATCCTCGCCCATCACCGCCATCATTACGTCGCTTTGACGGATCGCCGCCAGCATCGCCCGGCGGACGCCTGGGTTTGCGGTGGGTCCCTGAATGTGGTTCGGGCGCAGATGGCCGTAGGTGCCGTAAATATCCAGCATGCCGGTGGAGACGCCCTCGGTCGTCTTCAACATCGGCACGAGGTCGGGCTGCGGCAACTCCAGCCAGTCAACCTCGCCCGTCGCGAGTGCGCTGGCGGCGGTGGCCGGATCGGGGATCACTTTCCACTCGACCCGATCCAGTTTCACGTCGTGGCCGCCGGCGACGTAGGATGCCGGCTCCTGCCGCGGCACATAGCGATCGAATTTCGCAAATACCGAGGTTATGCCGGAGACATACTCATCCGCAACGAAGCCGAAGGCGCCGGAGCCGACGATCTCACTCAGCGGCTTGAACGGGTCCGTCAGCGCCAGACGCTCCGGCATGATGACCGGCTGTGGCTGCGTCTTCGACAGGAAGTAGGGCAGCGTCGGGAACGGCTTGTGCAGCCGCCAGACGATGGTTCGGTCGTCCTTGGCCTCGATGGCGGCGACGCGCGGATCGAAGGTGGAGCTGACCTGGTCGCGCTTCAGCCACCGCTGCAACGATGCGACGCAGTCCTGCGCGCGGACCGGCGTGCCGTCGTGAAACAGCATCCCCTCCCGCAGCGTCATGATCCGGCGCTTGCCGTCGTCCTCGACCACATCGCCGGCGAGCATCTGTGGCTGCGGTCTGTAGGCCATGTCGCGCGCGTACAGCGTCTCGTAGACCATCAGTGTATAGTTGCGTGTCACGGTCGCGGCGGTGGCGTGCGGGTCCAGCACAGTCAGGTTCGACTGCGGCACAAAAATCAGCGATTTCGCTTTGCCTGCGATGGCCGGACGAGCCAGCGTCGTGGCTGCCGCGCCGGCAAGAAAGCTTCGTCTTCTCATGGATCGTTTCCCTGGCAAGTGCCTTTTTTATGCGTCAGACCATACGCCAGCTTTCGCGGGCCGCAAAGCCGACGGGTTTTCGCATTTGCGCTGGCGGTATAAAGATAACCCGGGACGAAAAGGGGACCTCATGCCATCGGTGCGCACGGAATGACCGACATCGACCAGACCAGGCTGCCGCTGGCGGGCATGCGTGTCATCGACATCAGCAATGTGATCTCCATGCCCTATGCCGGCGGGCTGTTGGCCGATCTCGGCGCCGAGGTGATCAAGATCGAGCGCACCGCGCGGCCCGATACGACCCGCACCAACCCGAATTCAGCCGTCTATCCAGACAACGATCCCGGCGAGGACCCCTGGAACCGTACCGGCACCTACAACGTGCTGAACCGCGGCAAGAAGTCGCTGACGCTGGACCTGAGCCAGCCGGCCGGACGGGATATCCTCCGCGAGCTGATCCAGAACAGCGACATCCTGACGGAGAATTTCACGCCCCGGGTGATGCGCGGCTGGGGCCTGGATTATCCGAACGCATCGAATCTGAACCCCAGGCTGATCATGCTGTCCTGCAGCGGCTATGGGCGGGAGGGGCCTTACGCACCTTATCCCGGCCAGGCGACGACGATGGAAGCCACGCATGGGATGGCGCACGTCACCGGCTACGGCAACGAAGAACCATCAAAGGCCGGCCAATCATTTGTGGATTTCCTTGCCACGTGGTCGCTGCTGATGGGGGCGACGATGGGGCTTCGTTACCGGAATCGTTCCGGCAAGGGCTTGTGGATCGACGTCGGGATGTATCAACTCGGCTGCTTCATGCTCTCCGAATACATCCTGGACTGGACGGCAAACGGCCGCATCGCCGAGCGGATCGGTAACCGTCACCCATGGCTGGCGCCGCAGGGTTGCTACCGTTGCGCCGGAGACGACGAATGGTGTGTCGTTTCGGTGCATGATGATCAGGAATGGGCTGCCCTGTGCGGCGTGATGGATCAGCCCGCTCTGGCGGATGATCCGCGTTTTGCAACCAACGAGGTTCGGATGCAGAACCATGACGCCGCCGATGCGCTCATCTCCGTCTGGATGTCCGGCGTGCCGAAGCTCGAAGCCATGCACACGCTGCAGGCAGCCGGCGTACGCGCCGGCGCCGTGTTCAACGGCCGCGACATCCACATCGACACCCACGCTCAGGTTCGTGGGATGATGGAAAAGGTGCAGTTCCCGACTGCGCGCAACGTCGGTGAGCGGTTCATGATCGGCCGTCCCTGGCGACTGAGCCGGCTGCCGACGTCGATCCGCGGTCCGGCTCCGATGCTCGGCGAGCACAACCGCGACGTCATCCAGGGTCTGCTGGGATACGACGAGGGGCGCTACGCGGAGCTGGAGCGGTCAGGCATCATCGGCAGCAAACCCACCACCAGCCGCCCGATCGTGCGCCTGACGATGGAGGAACGAGTCCGCCGTGGCCGCCTGGCCGCCTATGACCCGAACTTCAAGCAGCGCCTCGGCAGCGCGGACGAGGGCTGAGCTCCATCCGCCTGCTATTGTAGAGGCGGTTCGATGTCGCGGTCAGGCCGCGGACACGTTGTGCCAGCAGGTCACGGTGACGCCGTGATACATGATCGGGCGCACGGCCTGCTCCTGGAGCTTTCTGTCGATCTGCCAGACGAAGTCGCGGCGCTTGTCCTGGTCCGCTTCGGACAGTGCCGGGCTGGCGGAAGGAGTGGGGGGTTGGCCCGCGCCGCCGCTTCCACGGCGTCTCCATGACCCGGCAAACCAGTTCCGGCTCAGCCTCGATGATGCGCAGCAGAACCTGGGCGGGATTGTACGGCCCGGTTCCCAGTCCCGCACGGTTTCAACCGAAAGCCCGAAACGGGCGGCGAACTCAGGCTGAGCCAAGCGCGTATCGTGTTCAGCAGAAATAAGAGTACATCCTCCCCCACACGATAGAAGATGATCCGACAGCCGCCGCTTTTGCCTGTGGCCGAGCGCTTGAAGCGCAGTTTTCTGGCACCTCCGGTGCTAGCCATGATGTCGCCCGCCCTGGCGTCAGCTAGGAAAGTCGGCGTCTCGATAACCGAATGTTCGGTAGATGCATGCGGAATTTCCCTATGAATGCCGACCACTCCAGTTTCAATTCGGCACGAACCCGCTTAAACTTTCCTGGTTCGGCGCAAGACCGAACCGGAGGAGACGAATGAAGCGACGTGGGTTTTTGGGAGCGGCCGCAGCGGCGGCTGTGGCGCGGCCGGCGGTGGCGGCTGGTGCGAAACCGTTGATTTTCGTACCGCAGGCGAATCTGACCAGCCTCGACCCGGTGTGGACCACGGCCACGGTGACGCGGAACTTCGCGTTCATGGTGTACGACATGCTGTATGGGCGGGACGAGCAGTTCGTGCCGCGGCCGCAGATGGTGGCGGGCCATGTCATCGAGGACGACGGCAAGCGCTGGACGATGACGCTGCGTGACGGGCTGGTGTGGCATGACGGGACGAAGGTGCTGGCGCGGGACTGCCTGGCCAGTCTGCAGCGGTGGATGAAGCGTGACGCGGTCGGGGCGACGATCAGCTT
>Ga0302320_10008379_pt1 | contig 22543 bp, 20 predicted proteins | sample Bog_T0_3_FD_202130 | JGI IMG/M metagenome (GOLD analysis project Ga0302320, IMG submission 202130) | Peat permafrost microbial communities from Stordalen Mire near Abisko, Sweden - Bog_T0_3 | ecosystem: Environmental > Terrestrial > Soil > Wetlands > Peat | place: Sweden: Abisko, Stordalen Mire... | reverse complement strand
TCGAACTTCGATGATTCGAAGACCGAGAAGCACGCGTGTAAAGGCCAAAACTCCTGCAAGGGCAAGGGCGGATGCAAGTCCGGAGACAACGGCTGCAAGGCACAGAACTCCTGCAAGGGCAAGGGTGGATGCGCCACCGACGGCTCCAAGCCCAAGGCCGTTTAGTTCATCGACGCACGCACGGGAGGGCCGCAAGGTCCTCCTGATTTCACCTTGAGAGGGATTACGATGCCGGCAAATCGCTTCAATGGATTCACAGAATATGGAGTCGGAATCGGCCTGCGAGTTCCGCATTACCAACACATTCTTGAGAAGAAGCCAGTCGTTGACTGGTTTGAAATCATCTCGGAAAATTACATGATCGACGGCGGACGGCCGCTCGCGATTCTTGACCAGATTCTCGAACAGTACAAGGTTGTGCAGCACGGCGTCTCCATGTATTTCGGTTCGCCGCAGCCCCTCAATCGCGAACATCTCAAGCGCCTCAAGACGCTGGTGCGGCGCACGGGAACTCCGTGGCTCAGTGATCATCTCTGCTGGGGCAGCGTCGATGGCCGCTACACGCACGACCTGCTTCCGCTGCCGTACACGTGGGAGGCCGCAAAGGTCGCCGCCGACAACATTCGTCGCGTGCAGGAGTACGTTGAAGTTCCCGTCGTGCTTGAAAACGTCAGTAGCTATGCGGAGTTTCATGACTCCGAAATGACGGAATGGCAGTTCCTTACCGAAGTCGTCGAGCGCGCCGACTGCGGCATTCTGCTCGACGTCAACAACATCTATGTCAGCTCGATCAATCACGAGTTCGATCCGTTCGAATACGTGGACTTCATCCCCGCCGAACGCGTTGCGCAAATGCACATCGCCGGCCACTCGCGTTACGAGCGTTTCATCCTCGATACGCACGATCATCCTGTGATCGACCCTGTGTGGAAGCTCTATGAACGCGCATTGGCGCGCACTGGGCCCACGGCCACGCTGCTTGAGTGGGATGACCGCATACCGCCCTTCGAGGAAGTCCACAACGAAGCCTTGAAGGCTTGCAAGTATCTTGACGCTTTTACCGCAACTGTCGGAGAGCCGCAACTCGCTGGAGTCTCCGCATGACCGCACTGCTCGAATTTCAGCGCACCCTCGCGCGTGCCGTGATGCAACCGCTCACCGCGAGCGACAACATGAGACGCGGAAGTCATGACGGCGTCGCGCTGGTCAAACCCAACTCGCGCCTGACGGCCTTCGAGCGTTTGGAGATATACAACCGCTCTTACTGGTCGCGCGTGCTCGATGCGTTCAGCGAGGACTTTCCGGGTGTGCGCGCTCTGCTGGGGGCATCGCGCTTTGATCGCCTGCGGCGGGCTTATCTCGCGGAGTGCCCCTCCGAGTCGTTCACCATGCGCGACCTCGGACAACACCTCGTTCGTTGGGTGGAAGCGAACCCAGCGTATGCAGAACTTCACTCAGCGGCGGTGCTCGACATGGCAAAGCTCGAGTGGGCGGAGATCGAATCCTTCGACGCAGCCGAGGATGAGCGCCTCACGCTGCAGGACATCGCTACGCTCGATCCAGATGCATCGCTCCAACTGCAGCCGCACATTCGCCTGCTGGAAGTCACTTATTCAGTAGATTCGCTGATCTTCGAAATTCGCGAGGCAGCCCGGCGCAACGGAAGCTCCGCGCGCGCTCTGGCTCGCACACGTGTCGAACGCGCTAAGTCCGCGGCTCCCATCTATCTCGCGATCCATCGGCATGAGCTTGTTGTGCATTACAAGCGGCTGGACGAGGAAGAGTTCCGCTTGCTCCACGCGATTTCCGAAGGGGTATCCATCGAAGATGCCGTGGCATGCGCCTATGCGGAATCGAAGTTCACACCCGACGCATGTGCGCAGCATATCCAAAATAGCTTTGCATTATTTTCCGCGCTTGGCTGGTTCTCAATGTCTCGCCCGGTGGCTAACCAGGAGGCACAATGAACTCCCTCGTCCGACGCTTTTTTCACTTCCATTCTTTTCTCACTTCCATCGCCTCGCGCGTGCAGTCGCCTTTTCTTCTCTTCGTGCGCCTCTACTGGGGATGGCAGTTCATGCAGACCGGATGGGGCAAGCTGCACAGCCTCGCGCAGGTCACGCAGTTCTTCACCACGCTTGGCATTCCCGCGCCCGGCACCACCGCACTCTTTGTCGGCTGCGTTGAGTTCTTTGGCGGAGTGCTGCTGATTGCGGGACTAGCCTCGCGCCTCACCGGGCTGGTGCTTACGGGAAATATGCTTGTCGCGTACCTCACGGCCGATCGTGAGGCGCTCTTCTCGTTCTTCAGCAGCCCCGGAAAATTCTACGGTGCCGATCCTTACACGTTCCTCTTCGCTGCCGCGTTGATCCTGATCTTTGGTCCCGGATGGTTTGCCCTCGATTCATTCATTGCTCATCGCTTCCAGTCCGGGTGGTCTCGCCTGGAGCACTCCGCCTCTTCAACCCGTCTCGATGCTGCCTGATCCCCGGGGCGGTATGCGTGCGCCGCCACTGAGGTCTTCTCAGCGCTCCCACGCATCGGCAAAATACTTCCGCAATTGCGCAAGAAGATGCTCGGTTCTCGCGGGAGTCATTTGCAGCTTGGTCTTCGGTTCGCCGGACTTCCGCAGGCGTAAGGCGTGCCCGCCATCGCGGCTTCTAGGCCGATGGTTCCCTTGTCGACAATAGCGAGAAAGGAGGCCTTCGCTTCCTCAGTATCTCGACTCCGTCGAAAAGTCCGGTGAGCCTGGATGAGGGCCACGGTCCACGTCGCCAGGAGCAGGCTGGCCGCGAGATGGGCGGCGGTATCGGCGGCTTCCTGCCCTACGCATTCGGATAGCGCCAGCGCTACGACTCGCGCGAGCTCGTCGCGTATCGCTCTAGCCCGAGCCTTGAGGGTTTCGCTGCGCTCGACCGTCTCTACGAAGCAAAGGCTCCTAGCAGAAAATTCGAGGAGAGGGCTCTGCTCCTCGACGAGCCGATGAGCGAGCAGGCGTAACGTCTCGATTGGAGCTACGCGGGGATCGCGCTCCCGCAAAGCTTTGAGCAGGATTTCGCGACCCTCCTCGTCGCGATCAAAAAACATGTCCTCCTTGCGGGGAAAGTGATTGAACACCGTCATTCGCCCGACGTCGGCAGCTGCCGCGATCTCGTCCACTGTCACATGGTCGAAGCCCCGCTCGAAGAAGAGGTGCGTGGCAGCCACGGAGATGGCTTGTCGTGTAACGAGGCGCTTACGGGATCGACGGTCGGATGGCATTGACATATAGCCCTTAATAGCGTGCTTGTATACTGAGTATATATTAGTATTTAGTATATGATAGGAGTGGCTCCATGAAGGCAGTTCAGTTCAGCGAGTATGGAGGCCCGGAGGTCCTGCATGTCGTCGACGTCGATGAGCCGCATGCCGGTCCCGGTCAGGTGCGGATCGCCGTCCGGGCCGCTGGGGTCAATCCCTCGGACTGGAAACGTATAGCCGGACAATACCGCGACCACGAGAAGGTTACATTTCCCTCAGGTGTCGGCGTCGAGGCGTCAGGCGTCGTGGATGAGGTCGGCCTAGGCGTTTCCAAGGTCTCAATGGGAGATGCCGTCTTCGGCTGCGGCGAGAACGCAAACACAGTTGCCCAATATGCGGTTCTCACACACTGGGCGAAAAAGCCGGATGATCTGTCGTTTGAAGTTGCCGGCGGCCTTCCGGTGATCGCCGACACGGCAACACGCGCCCTTGACGAAGTAGGTGTGAAATCCGGTGAGACGATTCTGGTGAGCGGAGCCGCAGGTGGGGTTGGTTCAGCCGTCCTCCAATTCGCACGCCTGCGCGGGATTACCGTAATTGGCACTGCGAGCGCGCAAAACCATGACTATTTGCGCGGGTTCGGCGCCATCCCGACGACATACGGACCGGGCCTGGCTAAACGTGTGAGGGAGCTCGCGCCAGAGGGCGTGGACGCAGCCCTTGACCTCGCTGGCTCGGGGATCATCCCTGAGTTAATCGAAATTGTCGGCGATCCTTCGCGCGTTCTTTCCGTCGCCGATTTTTCGGCGCCGCAGTACGGCGCGAAGTTTTCATACGGGCCTCCAAAAGATATGGAGCGGGTCTTGGCCGATGTGGCCCGGCTTTGTTCCGAGGGACTTTTCCGTTTGCGCTTGGAACAGACGTTTCCGATCGAGCAAACTGTCAAGGCGCAGGAAGTCAGCGCTAAAGGGCACGTTGCGGGCAAACTCGTGATCACCATCTCTTGAGTATCCTCGCCAAGGTGACCCTCCGCATCCCCCCAAGGCAAAGCATCTGGTCAGGCTATAGATCTATTCTTCCCGATGGAAAGATCGCAGTCACTTTGAACGGCGAAGGGTTCTATGACGGGACGCAGAACCGGCTAAGTTTTTGCGAACGCCTGCAGGATTTCTCCGATTCAGCGCTTGACATCAGGTTTCACCCATGACATCTTTCCGAAGCGGTATAGCCCTCATACAAAACCGCCCCTCTCGTTCTCGATTGCCAAACGAGAGGGGCGGTTTTTCTTGTGCGCGTACAGGGGGATGTTTACGAAGCGGGGCACACGCAATGTCGCGATGAAGGAGTTGTGATCATGCCCAATACCTCAGAAGTCGTACCTGAAGTCATTGTTTCCAGCAGGGCTTCCAAGATCGATTTCAATAGAGAAAGCGAACGGTTTGATCTTGGAAACATTGCAGAGTCGAAGTCGAATTCCCGGGGGATCGGAAGCCGTCATGAGATCCGTTGCTCTCTTTCCAGCCTTGTGGGATCAGTCACTCCCAATGGAAGGGTCGCCCTAATTCCGGGTGACGAGGAGTACTTCCGCAGGGTAGAGGTATTTCCTCTTTCATTCGACGTCTTGCAATCGTTGCTTCAGCAAACGCGCTACGTTGCAGTTACTCCCGCTTTCCGCAAGGTGATTGATTACTTCCATCCCGAGAGCGACGAGATTCCAGCCGGTTTTCGCGTGGAACTGCGCATGGAGAGCGAAGGCGTTCTGCGAGTGAACCTTGTGCGCGACATCTCCTATGGGAAGAATGGCGTCAAACGTCCAACCAGCGTTCTTTTTTCCGCCGATTCGGCGAATCCCTATGAGGTAGAACCGGTCAAAGCGCTTGTCGCTAACTTAACCTGCAATCCCGGGATTATCTACGATATGTTCATCAACAATCCGAAGGCTAACATCGGTCATCGCTTCAACACTCGCGATGAAGTGATGAAAGAGTTGGGGAACATCTTGGGGCCGGGCTGCGACATAAGCGTGGAGTTGAACAATCCATTTGCAAGGTCCGTTCAGGAAATCCTAGATGAGGTGTATCACTTCCGCGAACTGCTCTCCGAGTACAGGGTGGTCATCAAGGTTCCTCACACAGGTCCGGTGAACGCGGACAACATGGGACAGCTACTCACTGGCAATAAAAAGTTCAGCAAGCGCTGCGACGATGTAGAGACCAAGGATGCTTTCCGCGGCCACAACCTGGCTCTGCTACTGCACGAACACGGCTTCCGCGTGAATTTCACGCTGATGTTCGAGCCATATCAGACGCTGCTTGCCCTGCAGGCCAAGCCATACTTCATCAACAGCTTCATTCGACATCGTGGAATGCAATCCAGGCTAATACAGCGCGGACTGGATCTCTACAATGCAAGCGAAGAAACAAAGTTCCTGGAAGAGATTCGTACGCTGCTGGTTGAGAAGGACTACCTTCCCACAGAGGGGAGCACCCTCGACTTGCTGGAAGTGAAGCGTATTGCAGAACACATTGTGAACTATCGGAAGTTCCAGTCGCCGGAAGGAAGTGATGGACTGGATTCAGTGCGGCACAATCTGAGACTTCTGCGGAATGTGAACTTGCCGGACACCCGGTTGATCATCTGCAGTATGGAAGGTGAGAACAACTATCCGGATATTGATGAACTGCTGGCTGATCCGGAGTACGCGGATGTAATGGATCGAGTGGTGGTGACGGCAGAACCAAAATACCTGGCGCAGTTTACAACCTGTAACCAGGTGATCTCTTACCAGAGGCGCTTTCTGAATGCGGCGAACGGTCAGTTGTAGCGGCTGGGTAATTTAGATGACCCAAAGCGCAGGATCGCTGACGGAGACAGAAGCAACTCCCTGACGGACGAGTTCGTCGATTTGCGCCAGAGAACGCACAAGCCCGCAGGCGATCACCGGTAGTCTTGGCCTGACGGCTCGCAGCATGGGAATAGTAAGAGGAGCAGCGATGGCAGGGAGCAGTTCGATTACATCGGGCTCGAAGTGCTCGAGCGTGCGGATACTGTTGGCCAGGGCTACGGAGTCCAGGGCAAAGGTTCTTTGGAATGCGAGCATACCGCAGGAACGCGCCGCGCGAAGCGCATCCTGATGAGTTGAGATCACACCCGCCATGCCCGCGTGCGCCAGAAACTCTATGGCTGCGCTATCGCGGGAAAATCCCGAGAGGATATCCAGATTGGCGATTGGCAGCTTGCCTGCTTCAGTCAGCCGAGCTGCTAGAGATCCCACTGTTAATGGTGAACCGAATAACAAGAACACGAACTTCGAGGGAGAGGCGCAGGCCGCTGCTACATTCTCAGCCACGCGAATAGACGGGATCACGCGTGATTGTTCCAACCACGCTAGCAGCCCGTCTCGCACGAGCTGAAGCTCTTGCTGTCGAGAGGATGGGAGCTTTTCCCGCTCAAGTGGCTTGGGACGCAAGTGGCACCTCGTTGATCGCCACGAATCCTACGCCAGCAACTCTACTCGCGAATCGGGTGCTGCACAAGCGTTACATCTTGACCGTGTTTTGCGTTTGCTCCTCCACGGAAACACGCTCGGATTGAATCAAGTTCGAGATGTCCTTTAGCTTGACGTAATCTCCAATACTGTTTGGTGTGCGGCTTGCGAGAACCATGCACTTTGGGCCCTGTGGATCTCCAAGCGAATCTAAGACGACTGCGGCCTCGCGAAAATCCTCTGCTCCAGTGTATGAACTGATCGTCACCAGCACGGGAATATGAGCGGCGTATGCTGCCAGCATTCCGTTTCGCGAGTCTTCCACCGCAACGCATCGCGAGGCGGGCAGGTTCAAGCGCTCGAGGGCCAGATTGTAAATGTCAGGGGCAGGCTTCTTCTTAGGGACGATGTCTCCCGAAAGCACCAGGAATTCACGCGCCAACGCCTCACCCACGGCGTGCTTCAGCACGGCAGCGACTGCGGCTGGAGCAGAAGTGGAAGCAACCGCCAACTTCCATCCCGCTTTCTGCGCTTCCTCTGAAAGACGCCGAATACCCGGACGTCCGGGTATCTTTCCCGAGTTGATGATGCCTTCGTAAATCGCAGTCTTTTCCTTGTGCCAGCGCGCGATGAGGGACTTCCGATCCTCCTCGCTCTCAGGCGCGTTGACGCGCGCACGAAAGTCGGCGTCGGCAAAGAGGCTCGCCATCCGCTCCTTGCCGCCGCCGATCTTCAACTTCACGCCGTACTGTTCCTCTGACCACTGCCACGGGACACCGAGCCTCTCCCACATCTGGTTGAAGGCTGGGAGATGCCCGTACAGTTCGGTGTCGCCCAGTACGCCGTCGCAATCAAAGATCAGTGCTCTATCCATGGGACTGTCCAGCCAGTTGGGCTGTACCTGCCTTGCCGACGCTACCAAAGGTCTCCATGAAGCCCTTGGCCATGGTGACCAATTGCTCGCGAACCTTGGCCATCACCTTGAGAGGATCTTTCTCGTCCGGCTTCGCATCCAGGTAGTTTCGGTAAGCGTCGCAGTAGGTGATCTTCAACATGGTTGAAATGTTCACTTTGGCGCATCCCTCGGCGATGAGGCGCTTGAATACGTCGTCGGTCAATCCGGTGCCGCCGTGCAGAACAATCGGAGTCGGATGCAAGCTGACTATTTTTCTCACACGCTCGAAATCGATTTTGGGCGCTGACTTGTAGAGTCCATGTGCAGTTCCAATGGCTGGGGCAAACGAGTCAATGCCGGTCTGTTCGAGGAACTCTACGCACTTGTCCAGTGGTACGAGTTCGCCTTCATGCTCGCTTCCAACTCCGTCTTCCACGCCACGGACGGCCTCCAGTTCGCCCTCCACTGCGGCACCGCACTTTCGGGCCATGGCAACAACTTCCTTAGTCTGTCGCAGGTTGTCTGCGTAGTTCAGGTTGGACGCATCGAAGAGCACGGAATTCCAGCCTGCGTCGAGGCATGTCCTTATCATCTTCACATCCGGACAGTGATCCAGGTGAAGGGTTGCGGGGATTGGCGAATTCGACGCCATTTCCTCAAACATCTTCTGGAGCAGCTTGGCCCCGAACATCTTCACTGTCTTCACAGACACCTGAATAATCACAGGCGAGTCGGTTTGCGTGGCGGCTTCAAGAACCGAGGCCATTGTTAAATCATTCACAATATTGAATGCTCCCACGCCATACCGCTTCTCGAACGCGGGGCCGAGAATTTGTGTCATTGGCACAACAGGCATGATTTCTACTCCTTCGAATTAAAGGAGGTCTTTCCGGAATAAGCGTGAAAGACCCCCTGATGGTCAGAAGCCTAGAAGACGCGCCATGGAATATCGGCAGGTGCTTCGATCAGACGTTTGAGTTCAGCATCCAGCCGGATCATAGTGAGCGAGAAGCCCGCCATCTCCAGCGAGGTGCAATAGTTGCCGACATAGTTGTGGACAACGTTCAGGCCGCGATCCTTTGCGCGAATTGCCGCACGGCGATAGAGCAGGTAAAGCTCACTGGGAGGAGTCCCGCCCAGTCCGTTGATCATCAGGCCGACGTTGTCACCTTTTTCAAACGGAAGATCAGTGGCTACGGCCTCGAACAACTCGTCCACCACAGCGTCTGCCTTGGGCAGTGGAGCCCGACGACGTCCTTTCTCACCATGAATGCCGACGCCGAACTCCATCTCGTTTTGGCCGAGGGTGAAGATAGGAGCGTCCTTGCCTGGCGGCCTACAGCCTGAAATAGCAACGCCCATGGTGCGAACCTGGCTGTTTACCTTCTTGCCTATCTCAACGAGCTTCTCGAGGGAAGCCCCTTCCGCATTGGCAGCGCCGCAGCACTTGATCGAGAAGAAGTTTCCGGCAACGCCACGGCGCCCCACCGTATATGCGCTGTTCACGACAGCCACATCGTCGTCCATCAGCACCACGCCGATCTTCATGCCTTCGGCTTCCGCCATCTCGCGCGCCATGTCCCAAACCATGCGGTCGCCGGAGTAGTTGTTGACAATGTGCAGCACACCCTTCTTCGAGTTCATCAGCTTGGTGACCTCGAACGGAAACTCTGCTGGCGGAGCAGCAAACACGTTGCCCGGACAAGCGGCATCAAGCATACCGGGTCCAACCGCCATGACATGTGCAGGCTCGTGACCGCTGCCCGACCCCTGAATGATTGAGACGAAGTTGTCGTTCGGACGATCAGCGCGGTAAATGCAGTTGTACTTTGCGATGTACTTCAGTTTGTCCGGATTTGCCAGGTAGATGCCCTCCAGCATTTCGGGGACAAAAGTTGCGGGATCGTTCACAAATTTGTTTACATACGTCAAGTTTTCTTGAACCGCCATACATCTCCCTTCCTGGATACCGCTGGATTGTGACCTATTCTGGATTCCGGCTTACGCCCGCGCGGGCTCAAGCTTCTTTTCGGAGGACTCCATTGCCTTCACAATGGCCTTCCCCATGGTCGCCACCGCGACAATTCCGGGATCGAGGGTTCCAATGGTTCGATCACCGGCATAGGATGCGCGTCCGCGTTTGGCAACCCAGTTCCGAGTGCCTTCCACGGTGGCAGTGGCGGCTTCAGAAGCGGCACGCAACGCTGCAAATACATCGTTTGGGTCGTTGTTCGCCGACTGTTCAATTTTGTCGATGGCGGGAATGATTGCATCCAGTAATGTCTTGTCTCCCTGGCTGGCAGAGCCTCGTGCCATCATGCCTTGGACAGCACTTCTGCCCATGGCCACAACATCAGTAAGAGTTAAAGTGGTCTTTCCCTTGGCGATCATGCCTGCTCGCATGAACGCCGTTCCCCAGAGTGGCCCTGAGCAGCCACCCACATTCGCCGCGAAAATCATTCCGCACTTCACCAGGAACGTGCCGATGTCGGAGTGATCTATGTTGTCGAATTCGGCTTGAATCGCGCGGAATCCGCTGGCCAACGAGTTGCCAAAGTCGGCGTCGCCCATCTCGCCATCCAAGTCTCCAAAGTACTTCTCGTTCTCGAAGGCCACACGGGCCATTGTCTTCACGGCATCTTCTACTTCCGACTGGCTGATCACCGCATTCGGCATGAATTTTGCCTCAATCCTGAATTGACTTCCGCACGGGGCTGCTGCTGTTCATGGACCCGATACCACGCCAACAGATACAAGTTTGCTTAGAGCATGGCGACAAGAAGTTTCCCGTCATCTCGCCTTACTACGCCCGTTGCTTCGTTATTACGCACATGAAAAAGCCGCCTTCCGGGGATCGCACATAGCAATCCCCGGAAGGCGGCTTTTTCTAGTAGTCTATGCCGCAGACCAGTACTTTACACATAACGCTCAGGCTCAGCAATAGATTATTTCACTTTATTTAGGAGCCTTCTCCCCCGGCTTTCTCCGCCAGATTCAAGCGCTCCGAAAGCCACGCGCCGATTTCGGGGCTGCCCCAGCGAATGCCACATACTTTACGGGGTTCAATTTGCGGTATCTGTCGGCAATCAGTGTCGTCAGCTCTTCGCACGCACGGTAATGCGTAGCAGTTCACCTCGTTTGAAGAGGCGCATGCGCGGTCCCCAGGTTCCAGTGCCCCGGCAGACAATGGCAGTCATGTCCTGCACCCGATAACGCCCCGACAGGATCGGGAAGGCGAGCTTTACGAGATATGTGAAGGGCCATATCTGCCCTTCGTGGGTGTGGCCTGAGAGCATGAGTCCGACGCTGGCGCTAGCCGCTCGCTGTGTTTCCAGCGGCGTGTGCGAAAGTAGAACGCTGGCGCCCTCGGGACGCTGACGCAGCACCTTTTCCAGGACTGCTGCATGCGCCGCCCGCCCGCGGAAGGCTACGTCATCAACTCCGGTTAGAACGAACCCAGGGATGGGTTCGGTACTTTCATCGCGCAGTACATGGAATCCAGCGCGACGAAAGAGATCGATAATCTTTGTTCCTCCGGCGTAGAACTCGTGATTTCCCGTTACGACGTACACGCCGTGAGTAGCGCGGAACTGCTGCAGCACGGGCAGCCAGTCGGGATAGGTCGTCTCATCGCCTTCGAATATGTCGCCTACCAGCAGCAGGAGGTCGGGGCGGAGCGACTCAAACTGAGCCGCTCGTTCAGCTGCCCATCCATGGCCGATCAGGGCTCCCATATGCATGTCGCTAGCCACGACCAGGACCGTCCCATCGGCCTCACGGGGAAGTCCGTCGAGGGTGACCTCGTACTCTGTCACCACCGGGGAGCGCCGTGCTTGCACCAGCGCAATTGTGGTCATTAGTAGCGCGACGACAAAAGCGACGGTGCGCAGCGCAGGCACCTGCGGACGCAGCCACAGGCCGAAACCGGTGCAGAGATCGAAGGCGAGGAAGGTTGCAAAGAGCAGGAAGAACACGCCCACCCAGTAGGCACCGACGATCTCAAGCACATGCGAGAGCCCGTCAATCGAGTAGTGCTCAAGCACCCGCGAGACGATGTAACTTGCGCCAAGCAGGATTATCGATGGAATCAACACCCGCGCCGGAACGTAGTGCGCGATGAACGGGACCGAGAGTAGCCGCGAGATAACGTAAATGTGCAGGCCAGCCCAGATGAGGCACACCAGGAAGAAGCGCAGTGGCGCAGTCAATGCCCCACCGCTGCGGGGGCGTGGGCTAAGCCGTCCACCGGCTGGAGCGTCGACGGTGATATGCCGTGACCAGTAAAGCGACCGCCTGGCTTGGCTTCCCTCATTGTGCTGCTCCTTTGTACTGGAATGTTCTCCTCCGCTCTGAATTGCCTTATCCTTTGGAAAGCGGCCCGAATACCGTAGTATCAGGCCGCTCCCCACCGTGGCTGTTACGCGCACCGTAGAACGTTAGACGGCTCCAGCTCCACCGTCCACGAATAACTCTACCCCAGCCACGTAGCTCGAATCCTCCGACGCGAGAAACACGACTGCTCTAGCAATCTCCCTGGGATCGCCGACACGTCCGAGCGGAACCATGCTTGTAATGAACTTTTTCACTTCCTCGTTTCCAAACATTGCCGCACTGCCCTCTGTCAGGATCGGACCAGGACTGAGAACGTTTACGCGCGGCCCTGTCCCCTTCAGTTCGGCTGTAAATGTCCGCGCAAAACTGCGAACCGTGGCTTTCGTCGAGGCGTAAACGGACATCCCGGGAAACCCGCTACTGCCGACGACGGACCCGTTCAGGATGATTGAACCATTCTTGTCCATGAGCGGAAGTGCCTTTTGAATTGTGAAGTAAACACCCTTAGCATTGATATTCACGCAGGCGTCGTAGAACTCCTCGGTCACCTTGTCGTACGGCACTTGATCGTAAATACCTGCGTTGGCGAAAACGATGTCCAGTTTTCCCTTCTTCTCTTTGATTGCGGCATACACCCGGTCGAGGTCAGCCAGCTTCCCGGCATCGGCTTGAATGCCGAAAGAATTCTCGCCCAACTTGGATACGGCCTGATCGAGCTGTTGCTTTCTGCGTCCGGTGATGAAGACGAATGCGCCCTCATTAATAAATTCCTGCGCGGTGCTAAAGCCGATGCCTTCGCTTCCGCCGGTGACCAATGCGATCTTTCCTGTTAGCTTTCCCATGTGGAGCTCCTTTGTATTCATCTGTCGCGAGAGTTGTGATTGCGGTGCACCGCTATTGCCAGCCGCCGCCTAACGCCTGGTAGAGCTGAACCAGTGCGACAAGTTCGTTCGTCTGGGCCTGCGCGAGGCCTAGCTCAGCGGAGAAGGAATTGGTTTCGTTGGTGAGTACCTCTAGGTAGTCGGTGGACCCGGCCTTGAATCGCACCTCTGAGAGCCTTGCAGCATCCTCGGCTGAAGCAAGCAGGTGCTCCTGCTGAATTCGAAACTCACGATTCTTGCGATAGGCCACCAACCCATTCGAGACATCTCGAAACGCGCCTTGGATGGTTTGTTCGTAGGTCAGAAGCATCTGCTGCTGCTGCGCCTCGGCCAGACGCACGCCGGATTTCAGCCTGCCGCCCTCGAATATTGGCTGCGTAAAAGACCCGGCCAAGCTCCATAAGCCCGCTGGTCCCGTAAATAGATTCGTAAGCGCAGAGCTCTCGAAACCGGCGCTTCCGGTGAGAGAAATCTGCGGAAAGTAAGCCGCACGCGCGACCCCGATCTGCGCGTTGGCGGCAATCAGGCTTTGCTCGGCCTGCCGCACGTCCGCACGACGCTCCAGGAGGGAGGAGGGAAGTCCGACCGGAATTTCGGGAGCATGCGGCTGCTCAGTCAGCTTTAGTCCGCGAGGAACATCGCTGGGATTGTTTCCCAGCAGGATGCTGATGGCGTTTTCCTGTTGCGCGATCTGTCGCTGAAAATCTGGAATCTCCGTGGCAGCGGTGTATACCAGTTGCTCGGATTGCCGCACATCCAACAACGAGTTGATGCCATGCTGCTCCAGGGTTTGTGTCAGTTGCAGGGACTGCGTTCGCGAGTCAAATGTCCGCTGAGAGATTTCCAATTCGAGATCCAATTCGCGAAGCTGAAAGTAAGCTGTCGCCAAGTTTGCAACGAGAGTTGCCCTCACTTCCCGTTGCGCCCACTCGTTGGCAAGAAGAGTAGCTCTTGCGGCCTCGGTGGCGCGGCGATACTTTCCCCAAAAATCCAGGTTCCATGCTCCGGACGCAGTCAGCTCTCCCGTCTCAGTCTGGTAACCAGCAATCGGACCTATCTTGGGGCTCCTCTGACTGGTGATGTTGCCGCCCGCGCCGAGAGAGGGATATTGATCGGCGCGGGTGATTCCGAGTTGTGCCCGGGCTTGCAAAATCCGGGCGGCGGCGATGCGAACGTCATAGTTATTCTTGAGCGCAGTACGGATCAGGCGCTGGAGTTCGGGGTCTTGAAATACCTTCGACCACTCTTCGTCGCCTAACGACGCGGCTGGTTTGTCCGCGCCTGCTTTCTCCGCGGCTGATGTCCCGTTGCTGGCCGCTTTCGAGTTGGTTTCAGACGCTGGTGCTCCCGATGAGAGGCTGGCCGGTGCCCGGAATTCGTCTGGAACGTCTGTTGTGGGCCGCTTGTAGCCTGGGCCAACAGTGCAACCGGCAAGCACGGCCACGCCGAGACAGAGAGCAAGCGATAGGAAAAGATGGTGCTTGATTTGAGTCATGGGATTAGTCGCCTATTCCTTCCTGCAGCCCATAGGCTGGAGCTGGAGAGGGCACCGGTTCGCGCTTCGACCGGAAGAATGGAATCCGATCCAGCACCTTCTCTTGAAATTCTTCCAGATAGAGATAGATCGCAGGCGTAACGAATAACGTGATGAACTGCGAGACCACAAGGCCGCCAACGACTACCAATCCGAGTGGACGGCGTGACGCGCCATCTGCCCCGTAACCCAACGCTATCGGCATGGCACCAAGAAGCGCTGCCATGGTCGTCATCATGATGGGACGGAAGCGCTCCATGCTGGCATCGTGAATTGCCTGATCGTCAGCAATTCCCTGACGCACTCGCTGTTCCGCGAAATCAACAATCATGATTCCGTTTTTCTTCACGATGCCCATCAGCATGAACATGCCAATGTAGGCGTAAAGCGAGGCTTCCTGGTGGAACAGCCATAGCGTGAGCAGACCTCCAAGCAGCGCCACCGGCAACGACGAGAGCACGGTCAGCGGGTGTAGATAACTTTCATAGAGAATCGCAAGGATCACGTACATGACGAACACCGCGACGAGCATCAACACCGCGAGGTCCCTGACCATGTTGCGGAACGTAAGCGCCTCACCTTGCAGTTCTCCAACTACACCGGGGGGCAGAATCTGCTTCGCCGTACCTTCTACGAATTGAGTCGCTGGCCCGATGGCATAACCAGGTTTCAGGTTGAAAAACATGGTTACGCTGGTGAATTGGTTGATGTGGTTGACTGCCTGCGGTCCGAGAATTTGGTGCCAGGTGGTGACCGCGTTCAATGGAACCATTCGCTGACCGTCGTCACTCTTGATGTAGAGCTTTCCCAGGTCCTCAGGCGCGGAACGTTTATCATCCGCGACTTCCAGGATCACCTGATACTGGTCGGTCGGTTTCTTGATCAGATAACTGTAGTTCTGCGAGTAGGCGTCGTGCAGGAGAGTAAGAATGCGGCTCTCCGACACACCATACAATTTGGCCTGCTCGCGCAGGATATCGACCTGCAGATTCGGCGTGTGATTGTAGAGATCCGAATTCACGAAGAGAAAGCCGGGATATTCCCTCATCTTCGCCATCATCTTGGCTGCTGTGCCGTAGACCTCATTTGCGTCAATGCCAGAAAGAGCATATGCAAATTGCCCTTGTGCATTGGCAGTTGCACCGGTACTGATTTCGAGAGCCGGATTGGGCTGCAGAAATGCCATGGTTCCTGGTACTGCGCTGCTGATTCCGCCCATTAACTGCCCTGCCACTTGCGCAATTGGAGGGCGCTGCGAAGGCGGTTTTAGAAACGCAATCAGGAATGCCTGATTCGATCCCATGAACTGCCCGTTTCCGCTCATCGTAAAGGTGCTCCGCACCGCAGGATTCGCCTTCATGATCTTCTCGGCCTGCGTTTGGTACGCATGCATTTGCTCGGGCGAGGAGCCCTCCTGAGCGACCAGAACGCCACGGATAAACGAACTGTCGCCAACCGGCAGGAACGACTTCGGGACCACATCAAAGAGGTACACGGTTCCGATCAGGCAGACCGCCCAAGCCAGCGCAGAGATCCAGCGATTACGTAGAAAGAACCACAGCGATCGCCCGTAGATATTCAACACGCGATGCTCGAAGGCGCCGAAGACGCGCTCCATCCACGTCTTCTTTACGTCTGCACCGCGTCGGCCAAGCAGCCTGGAGGTCATCAAAGGCGTGAGGGTAAGCGAGACGACTCCGCTGGCCAAAATCGAGATCACGATGGTGAGCGAGAACTCTCGGAAGATGCGACCCATGAGGCCGCTCATGAACACCAGAGGGATGAAGACCGCGGCCAACGAAAGCGTCATGGCCAGGATGGTGAAGCTGATCTCCTTGGCCGAGTTCAACGATGCGTCGAAGGCGTTCTGCCCTTGCTCCATCAGGCGGACGGTGTTTTCGAGAAACACGATGGCATCATCCACCAGAAATCCGATGGCCAGAGTGAGAGCCATCAGGGAAAGGTTATCCAGGCTGTAGCCCAGAAGATGCATCGCGATGAAAGTCAGAAATAGCGACAAGGGCAGCGCCACTGCAGGAATCAGTGTGTCGGTTGCTCTGCCAAGGAAGATGAAAATAACCAGGACCACCAGACCGAAGGCGATCCAGAGCGTAGCTTGTACATCTTTTATGCTGCCCACGATGGTCTGGGAGCGATCATAAATGGGAACAAGCTGAACGGAGGATGGAAGCTGCGACTGAATGGTGGGGATTAACTCTCCCACAGCCTTGGCCACGTCAACCGCGTTCGCACCTGCTCGCCGAAACACCGCGACCACCACGGTTGCTCCAGGCTGCGGATAACCTCGTACCCAGAAGCGCATGTCGATTCGCTCGTCCTGAACGGATTGCCGGGCATTGGCAACATCTTTCAGGTAAACGGGCGAGCCGCCGCTTTGTCCTACTATGAGTTTGTTGTATTCGTCCGCAGTCGACAGTTGCCCTTGCGGCTGCAACAGAAAGCTGCGATGAGGTCCATCGATCTGGCCTGCGCCTGTGTAGGCAGTTCCATTCTTGATCGCGCTGGTCAAGTCCTCCAGAGTGATGTTGCGGACCGCCATCGCCGATGGATCGGCCTTGATCCGAACAGCCGATTGCGTTCCGTAAACTGCAACCTGGCTGACTCCAGACAGAATGCTGATACGCTCGCCCACTTGTGTGTTGGCGTAATCGTAGAGTTGCCCTTCCGTAGCCGTGTCACTGACCAGCGCAATGTACTCGATCGGCTGATCGTTGGGATTCGTCTTGCTAAATGTGGGAGGGCTGGGCAGGTCTGCGGGAAGCTGTCCCTGCGCACGGGAAATCGCCGCCTGCACATCCGTTGCTGCGGCATCGATGTTCTTGGAGAGGTCGAACTGCAGGACAAAGCTGGAGTGTCCCTGGCCGTTGTTAGAGGTGACCAGTTCCAGCCCGGAAATCTGCATGAACTGGCGTTCGAGCGGCGTGGCCACGTTATTGGCCATCGTCTCCGGCGTCGCTCCCGGATAGTTGACCTGCACCTGGATCACCGGATAATCAACCGATGGCAGATCGCTGACAGGCAGATGCGTGTAAGCCCACATTCCAAACAGAATGACTGAGACGGTGAGCGCAATTGTCATCACCGGACGGCGGATGAAAGCTTCCGATAAATTCATGATTGGCCTGCTTTCTTGCCGCTCGGGTTATCCGCATTCGCAGGCGCAGCACTCGGAGTGTTGGAATCAACTCGTACTTTTGCGCCAGGGCGAACCAGCATTTGTCCAGCTAATACGACACGTTCGTTCGGAGCGAGTCCTTCGGTCACCACTACACTGTCGCCCTGGCGCTGGCCTAACTTCACGGGCCGGAGTTCTGCCGTATCGTCCGGTTTCACTACGTAGACGAATGGCCCTTTCTGACTGATTTGTGCCGCTTCATTCGGAATGAGCACAGCTTGCTTCGCCGTATTCAGCACCAGCTTTACGTTTACAAATTGACCGGGCCAGAAGTGATGGTCGGAATTGCTCACAGTGGCGCGCAGATTGACCGTCCCGCTGCCGTTCTGCACCGCATTATCGAGAAACTCGATACGTCCGGACTTGGCCGCATCCTCCGCATCGGAAGGGAGTCGCACAGCCGCCGTTAGCAAGCCTCGCGACATTTGGCGTTGAACTTCGGGAAGATCGCTCTCGGTAACGGTGAACGTCGCATAGATGGGATCGAGACGCTGGATCGAGAGTAAAGCAGTGGAATTTGCTTGCACCACGTTGCCTACATCCACCAGGCGTGCTCCCGCTCTGCCGTCGATTGGGGAGTGAATGTAGCAGTACTCAAGGTTAAGCTTTGCAGTTTCCAGAGCTGCTTCCGCCGCTTCTACCTGTGCCTGGTCCACGTCAACCGTGTTCTTCTTAGTGTCGTAGTCTTGCTTTGAGATAGCTCGAGTTCCGATGATCTCCTCATCGCGGGCGAATTGAATCTTCGCGAGATCAAGAGCCGCCTTTGTCTGCGCAAGCGCCGCCTTTGCCGAGTCGAACTGCGCTTTGTAGGGTCGAGGATCGATGACAAACAGGAGCTGCCCTTTGTGGAGATTTTCGCCATCACTGAAATGCCGCTCGATGATACGTCCCGCTAACTGCGGTGTGACGGTGACGGACTCGAAGGCCGTGTTTCTGCCGATTTCATCCAGATAATGGGGGACATCCTGGGCAGTCGCATTCACCGCGGTTACCAACGGCGCAGGCATCGCCGGGGCCGCTTGAACATTAGTCTTGCTGCAACCCGCCGTCGCCAGCAGCAACAGCAGCACTGCTGCGGATGGAATCGATCCGTGGAAAATCCCTAGTGTGTTTGGTGTCTTGTTTATTGCCATCTTCATTGCCATCCTCATACTGAATACCCACTGATTTACGCCGAAGTCACCAATTGAAGGGGGAGTGGCTCAATTGCAGAGTCGTCGAGTTTGTGCGCTGTTACTTCTGTCCCAACATTTGAGTGCAAGTCTACTTTCCCGGTCTGCTGTAGCGCGCGACTCCGGGCGGTTATGATGTCGTGCCTGGCGCAGCCCAAGAAGAGGGCGCAATGTTGATCGGAATAGCGCTCTAGTACTGACATCACGTATACGAAACGATCGAACGTTTCGAGTTCTAGAATCGCGGCAAATGGTCGCTGCTCTGCGGAGAGCGTACTGAGCAGCGCGGAGTTTGAAGAGCCAGTACCTTCCATTGGCCGCGGGTTCATGACCCGCACGGCGTTCAATATGATCATTCGCCTGGCCCAGGACCGCGCCCATTCCTTGAACACCGGATTCTCTTTGGTTGCGTCCTGCAAGCCTAAGATGAAGCACTGCTCAGCCTTCTCCCTATCTCCGGTCAACAAGAGCGAGAGCAGATACAGACTATTCATGTCCTCGTCGAAGATGCGCCGAAAATCGACGCTACTCGCATAAGGATTGTTGTTCTTGACATTCTTTTTCTCCGGCATAGTCACCTCCGTGGTGATTGGCTTGTTCATTCGTGCAGAGAATTCGGTTCAGCGTCATTCCCTGGCTTGCCATCGCAGTTCCTTGCTAGACATTTCTTCAAAACGTATCGTGTGAAGACGCCACAGCAGGAAAACTTGGCTCCGTCTTTCATTAAGCTAAAGATTGCGTCTTCACCCTCGCGGCTGATTACCGTAAGGCTGCTCAGATCGATCACCAATTTGCGGCCATCGAGGTTCAGGTAAGCGTTTTTCCAGCTGGTGTGAAGCTCGTTCACCCATGGGGCTATGAGCTTTCCTTCCACCACTAGCCTGCGTTTGTATCGGGTATCGATCGTTGAGATTTTGAACATATCGGTGTTTGCAACGCTTGAGTACAGTGCAACCTGAGTGCCGAAGTGGAGCACCCGAATCCTTCTCGTAAAGCAATGAAACCATTGGCGAGGAACAGCACGGATTTCGCGCGGTGTCCATAAATGTCAATGTCAAAATTGACACTGTCAAAACAGATGACAAAGTACACGCGGAAACGGCGGTGAAAACTGGAGAAAAAAAAGACGGGTCGTAGCAGGTTGCTCGCATCAATTCCATGAGGATGAAGACGCGCCGGAACCCTGCTTAATGCAGTTTATGGAAAGAACTAACAAAAATATCGAAAGTTACGATACTTGTCGCGGATCGATACCGAGCTTCTTCATGCGCGCGATGAGTGTGGTGCGCTTGATGCCCATCCGCGTTGCGGCGCCGTCGGCGCCTGCCACTCGTCCATGGGTAAGTTTCAGTATGCGAACGATCTCATCCCGATCATTGGCTTCGCGCGTGCCAGACGCGGGAGAGCTCCGGCCATTGCCGGCCATCTCACTGATCGGAACCTGCAGCGCCGTGCCGCGGGTGAGGATCACGGAACGCTCGATGAAGTTCTCCAACTCACGAATATTTCCAGGCCAGTGCCAGCTCGATAGCTTCTTCATGGCCTCGGCAGGGATGGATTCGATCTGCTTCTCCATGCGTCGCCCATACTTCTGCGTGAAGTAGCGAACCAACAGCGGAATATCCTCCGGGCGTTCGCGCAAAGGCGGAATGCGGATCGGAAACACGTTCAGCCGATAGTACAGATCGCTGCGGAACTCCCGATCAGCGATCATTTTTTCGAGGTCGCGGTTGGTGGCTGCCACGAGCCGTATATCGACCTTCTTGGTTCGAGTGCTTCCCAACCGTTCAAACTCGCGCTCCTGCAAAGCTCGCAGTAATTTCGGCTGAATGTCGAGGGGAATGTCTCCGACCTCGTCCAGAAAGAGCGATCCTTGGTCGGCGAGTTCGAGTCGTCCTACCTTCTGTGAGATTGCTCCGGTGAAAGCGCCACGTTCGTGCCCAAATAGCTCACTTTCAAGCAGTCCGGTCGGAATGGCCGCGCAGTTGAGCTTTACAAAGGTCCGGTCCTTGCGACGGCTGCGATCATGAATCGCCCGCGCAATCAACTCTTTTCCGGTTCCCGTTTCGCCCAGCAGCAGTACCGTGGAATCACTGGGAGCCACGGTGTCTACGAGATTCAATACATGGCGGAGAGCAGAACTTTGTCCGACAATTCCCTCAAAGTCCATCTCACCGCGGATTTCCTCTTCCAGATATAGCTTCTCTTGTGCAAGCTTATCCTTAAGGTCGGCGATTTCTCCGTAAGCCAGCGCATTCTCCAGCGCAATCGCAACCTGTCTTCCGATCTGCAACAGAAAAGCAACCTCTTCCGCCCCAAAAGCATTCTCCTGTCGGCTCGATACGGCAAGCACACCAAGCATGCGATCTCGGCTCTCCAACGGCACATCACAGAACGAATTCATCCCCTCACAAGACACCTTGGCGCGAAACTCGGGACTCACGTCAGCCGAATCAAGCTTGTTCAAAACCCAAGGCTGTCCGCCTCGAAAAACTTCGCCCGGAGGCGTCCCTTCAATGAGGATCACGGAGGTTTCAGAGAAAAAACCCTTGCCATCCGGAAAATCGAGAGCATGAACCCGCAATTCCATGCCGTTTGACTCGGGCAGCATAATGGCTGCGGCATCGCATTGCATCACCCGGCGAACGCTGGCTGAGATGGATCGCATGAGGTCGCGAATGTCCAGGTTGGAGACAACCTGATTCGTAAGGTCGAGGATCATCGTCAGACGATCCTGCGCCTGACGCGATAGGAAGAAATTCACCGCCGCGTCGATAGCCAGTGCAATCTGATCGGCTACGAGGGACAGGAATCGGACCTCATCCGAGGGATAGGCATGGAGCCGCGAGCTGCCGATGCTCAACACGCCGAGGCGGCGCTCTCCTCTTGCAAGCGGCAGACAACAGGTCGAAGCAATCCCTCGTTCGCAGAGGTACTCGCTATGTTTCGCAAACCGGGCCTCTTGCGTCCAGTCCCCGGTGACAAGAACCTGTTGAGCGCTATGTACCAGTTCGGTCGGGGTATCTTTCACCACGACCTCGCCCAAGGGCAAATCCAGCTTTCTTCCGTCTGAGTAGAGCAGATGCCATGCGACTGTGTTGGTTCCTTGTTCAAAGGCGACAAGTTGCAGGTAGTCAAAGGGAACAACTTCGAGCAGCGCTGCGAGGAGCACATTGCCAGCCCGGTCGCAATCGCCACACGAGCCAATCGCATGAGTCGCGCGCAACAACGCTTCATAACGATCCCTGAACGGCTCTGAGAGCGCTACCGATGCAGCACTCATCTGCTGTCGCGTGTCAAAGCGGAATTCGGCGGTTCCATCAGTACTCATCGTCGCAGGCCCAGCATTCCCTCTGTTCAGATGTGATGATAGAGGAGAAAGCTTCAACAAAACCATTCGGGAACTTACTCGAACCAAAGTTCTCCCAAGCAGCGGGACTCGATCCAATAGTTCGCTCCCATTCCCGGAGTTTTGAGATGGTACTTTATTGCGGCACTCGCGCACCGCCACGGCCGCGGATTTTTGCATGCAGGAGATGCCCGAAGGCGTGGCGGAAAACGTGAATGCCATGAACCGCGACAAGGAGAATAGAAGAAAACGCAGAAGCCGATCAGAGTTGCTGGAGTTTGCTGCCAGACCCTACCCCATACGGAACTACGGGAACTGGGAGGCTTGGTAATTGATTGAATTGTTATTGGTGGACCTGGTCGGGATCGAACCGACGACCTCTTCCATGCCATGGAAGCGCGCTCCCAGCTGCGCCACAGGCCCACTCTGGTTGGGATCGCAATCGCTTGCGACTTAT
>Ga0302320_10008378_pt1 | contig 22543 bp, 21 predicted proteins | sample Bog_T0_3_FD_202130 | JGI IMG/M metagenome (GOLD analysis project Ga0302320, IMG submission 202130) | Peat permafrost microbial communities from Stordalen Mire near Abisko, Sweden - Bog_T0_3 | ecosystem: Environmental > Terrestrial > Soil > Wetlands > Peat | place: Sweden: Abisko, Stordalen Mire... | reverse complement strand
GTTGAACCCCGAACGCCCTCGGCTCTCGACTCAACCAGGGCCTACCGCTCCATCAAACCCAGATGCCGGACCTTCTGGAATTCAGCTGCTTGCACCACGGGCTGCTAAGCTCGTAATCCACCCTCGAAATATAGCTGTACCGGTTCCCCATTCAATCGCGGCGGGGGTAAACGGAGATCGTCATGTACCTAACCGTGCGTGTTTCCCCTCTGCATGCTCTTGCTGTGTCTGGCCTCATGGCCGCGGCCAGCCTGGCAGTGTTGGCCGCAGTTCCCGCTTCCCAACCTGCGGATGCTTCCCCGGCAAACAACCCGCAAATCACTGAAGAGTACGGAAAGCTTCCGCTTGGCTTCGAGGCCAACCAGGGCCAGGCTGACCCAAACGTGAAGTTTCTCTCGCGTGGCAGCGGCTACACCCTCTATCTGACCAACTCCGGGGCCGTGCTGGCGCTCACAAAAGGCAATGCAACAAGCCGGCCAGGCAAAACCGAAGTCTTGAAGATGGAACTGCCTGGAGCGAACCGGCGGAGCCCTGCTACCGCCCAGGAAAACCTGCCCGGCGCTACCAACTACCTCATCGGCAACGATCCTGCCAAGTGGCGCAGCGGCGTTCCCACCTACGCAAGGGTCCGTTACCCCGGCATCTATCCCGGTGTCGATCTGGTCTACTACGGCAACCAGCGCCGGTTGGAATTTGATTTTGTGATTGCGCCCGGGGGCCAGTCCCAAGCCCATTCGCATCCACTTCGCCGGAGCTGACAGACTCCAGCTCACCCCCTCGGGCGACCTGACCATCCACGCCCCGAACGGCCAAATCTCATTCCACAAACCGGACATCTATCAGGAAATCGACGGTCGGCGTCAGCCCATTCAAGGGCGTTTCACTCTGCTGGCCGGCAATATGGCAGCCTTCTCTCTCGGCAGTTACAACCACGCCCAGCCTCTCGTGATCGATCCCATCCTTGCCTACTCCACCTACCTGGGCGGAAGCCTGGGCGCTCAAGTGGCCGGCATCGAAGTGGACGCATCCGGGAATGCCTTTGTCGCCGGCATCGCCTACTCCAAAAACTTTCCGGTGACCACCGGGGTCTTCCAGCCTACGAATCGCGCCGCGGTAAATTACAACGCATTCCTCACCAAGCTCAACCCGGCAGGCACCGCGCTGATCTACTCCACCTATCTGGGCGGAACCTCCAACGATGGAGCGTTGGCCCTTGCGATCGATAGCTCCGGGAACGCCTATCTTTCAGGCTTCTCTGAATCCGTCGACTTTCCGGTTACCGCGGGAGCCTTCCAGCATACGAATCGGGCCGCAGCCCATCCCGGCCCGTTTCAAGACAACGCCTTCGTCGCCAAGCTCAACCCAACAGGCTCCGCCCTGCTCTACTCCACCTTCCTCGGCGGGTCCGGCCACATCGGCGGCTCCGGAAGCTCGCTGGGCGGCGATGCGGCAGACGCCATTGCAATCGATAGTTCCGGCAACGCCTATGTCACAGGCTACGCTCAGTCCACTGACTTCCCGGTGACAGCCGGGGCCGTCCAGCCCACGATCAGGAATTTGGCCAATACCAACGCATTTGTCGCCAAGGTGAACCCCACGGGCTCCGCGCTTGTCTACTCCACCTACCTCGGCGGTTCCGGAGACTCGAAGGGGGGCGAGAGAGGCAAAAGCATTGCGGCGGATAGCTCCGGCAACGCCTATGTCACTGGCTGGACGTGCTCCGCCGACTTTCCGGTGACGGCCGGAGCCTTCCAGACGACAATTCGGGGCTCGGCCACCCAAAGCGTCAACGCTTTCGTTACCAAGCTGAACCCGACGGGCACCGCCCTGCTCTACTCCACCTTCCTCGGCGGCACGAAGGGGGAAAATGGAATGGCCCTTGCACTGGACGGTTCAGGGAGCGCCTACGTCGCGGGCATTGCTGAGTCTGCCGACTTTCCGGTGACGACGGGGGTGTTCCAGCCGACGCTCAGAGGCTACGGCAACGCTTTCGTCACCAAACTGAATCCCGCAGGCACCGCGCTGCTGTTCTCCACCTATCTGGGCGGGACTTACGGTGAGGCGGCCTATTCCTTCACCCTGGATGGCTCAGGGAACGTGATTGTCGCAGGCGAGACGGAATCCGCCGATTTTCCGGTGACGGCGGGGGCTATCCAGTCCACCAATCGAGCCATCAGCCCTGGGTTCAACGGATTTGTCGCCAAGCTGAACCCAACCGCCACGGCGCTGCTCTACTCTACCTACCTCGGCGGGACCGTCGGCGACCAGGCAAACGGCGTTGCCGTGGACGGCTCCGGGAACGTCTATGTCACAGGCGACACTTCGTCCACCGACTTTCCGGTAACTGCGGGAGCCTTCCAGTCTACGAATCATGGGGGCATGTACGGAGCCACTTTCGTGACCAAGCTGAATCTGGGCTCGCCCGCCGTAACCACCACCACGCTAGTTGCCAGCGCCAACCCGCAGTTCCTCGGCCAGCCGGTCACCTTTACCGCCACGGTAACTGGAACCGCTACAGCCGCTGTCCCTACCGGCAGCGTGACCTTCAGCGTGGATAAAAAGGCGGGTTCTACGGTAGCTGTGATCAAAGGTACCGCCACCCTATCGCCCTCAACCCTGGCGGTTGGCCCGCATGTCATCGTGGCCAGCTACAGCGGCAGCTCCGGCATGGCCGGCGCCTTCGCATCCAGCAGCAGCAGCCTGACTGAAACCGTCACCCTGCCCCAAGCCTCCGCGCCCATCTTCTCGCCGGCTGTGGGCCCCTACACCACAACTCTATTGGTCACTCTCACTGACCTGACCAAGGGAGCCGCAATCTACTACACCATCAACGGGAAAGCGCCTACAACCGCTTCTACCCGCTACACGGCCCCCATCAGCGTCAGCCAGACAACCACCATCCAGGCATCGCCGTGGCCTCCAATTACGCCAACAGCATCGTAGCTTCAGGAACTTACACCATTCTCCCGCCTGCCGCTCTACCGGCATTCTCCCTGAAGGCGGGAACCTATGCGGGCGTGCAATCGGTTGCCATCACCGACCGCACTCCAAGCTCCAAAATCTACTACACAACCAATGGCAAGGCGCCAACTGTCAGCTCAACCGTCTACACCGGCATCATCAAAGTCGCGGCCACTCAAACCATCAAGGCCATTGCGCTCGCCCCCGGCTATTCACAAAGCGATGTCGCCTCGGTCACCTACACCATCACCCCGGCCAAGACCGGTGCAGTTATAGAAACCACGGCAACCCGGTAACGGTAATCCTCAACGGCTTGGAGCCCGTCCCCCCCGGCGCGGTTCTGAGCCTCAAAACCATCTAAGGCCAGCGCGATTGCGCACCGCTGCCGGGTCGCAAAACGATTCCTGGCCCGCGCACGTTCACGGGCCAGGAATGCGTTCCTCCCGCCCTGCTCACAATTCCACCCCCACCCCGTCTACTCCAGTGCGGTAATATCCACCCTCCGGAGTGAAGATCCATGGCAACCGACGCGGCGGTCCACCCCTCTTTCCCGGCACTGATTCCAGCGGCTTCAGCATGGCCTGCCACCCGGAAGGTACAATCCTCCCCAGGTATGGCTGCTTCCTCCCCCATCAGCACCACTGACCGCGAACGAGCCAAAGCCCAGGAGCGCCTCCAGGCACGCGCCCCTGAAATGGAACTCATCCGCGAGGCTCAGGCCGGCAACCGCGCCGCCTTTGACACCCTCGTCCGCCAATACGAGCAGCAGGTCCTCCGCCTCGCCCTCCACCTCACCGGCAGCGAGCACGACGCTGAAGACATCTACCAGGAAGCCTTCCTCAAGGCCTACCGCTACATCGGCAACTTCCGCTTCGAGTGCTCCTTCTACACCTGGATCTACCGCATCGTCACCAATCTCTGTCTTGACCAGCTTCGCCGCCGCAAAACCCGCCGCGAAGATCACGCCGTGGTCCTTGACCGCTCCGGCGACGAAATTGACTTGCTGGCTTCCGTCTCCGACGACCGGTCCTTTTCCAATCCCGCCAAGGAGCTCGATCGCAAAGTCCTCGGCCAGCAGATTCAGGCCGCGCTCACCAAGCTCACCCCCCGCGAGCGCATGGTCTTTGAACTCAAGCACTACCAGGGTCTCCGCCTGCGCACCATCGGAGAAATGCTCAGCACCACGGAAGAGACCGCCAAGAATACCCTCTTCCGGGCCACGAAGAAATTGAGACTACAACTGGCGGGATTGCGTTGATTTTGCCCCGGGCAATCCCCAAAGGGGATGCCGGATCTTCGGGGACGAGAAGCAGCACCTTTTTTGAGGCTGGAAGGACGTAAACCATGAACTGCGATCTTGCCCACGAGCGAATCGTGGCTGCCGCATACGCCGAGTTGCCCGACGAAATGGTCCATGAACTGGAGCGCCATATGACCGGCTGCCCCGATTGCGAATCCGAACGCAAACAGTTGCAGGCCCTCAAGGTCCTCGTCGACGCTTACCCCGTCGCCGAGCCTGACCCCAACCTCGTTGCCCGCTCCCGCATCCGGCTTGAAGAAGCCCTTGACGCCCTACCGCCGCGCCGCTGGTATGAGCGCTTCGGCCAGCGCATACTCCTGAACTTCGCCGGCATGCAGGCCGCCCCCGTCGCCGCCTGCCTCCTCCTCCTCATCGGCGCAGGCGCAGGCTGCCTCGGCGGATATCAGGTCGCCCAGACCCGTGCCGCCCGCGCCGCCGCCCTCACCACTGCCGCCTCAGCCCAGCAGTTAGCCCAGGCCCCGTCCGCTGAAATCGCCAACATCTCCAGCATCGTCCGCGAGCCCAACAGCGAAATCGTCGAAGTCAGTTACAACCAGATGGTCCCCCAGCGCGTCCAGGGCTCGCTTGACGATCCCGCCATCCGCCAGTTGCTCATGCTCGCCAGCCAGAACTCCGCCTCTACCGGCGTCCGCGATGACTCCGTCGGTCTCATGGCCGCCGAGTGCCGCGCCGGTCACAGTTGCCTCGCCGCCGGCATCCGCGACGCCCTCATGGTCGCCCTCCGCTACGACAAGAACGCCGGCGTCCGCCAGAAAGCCCTCGAGGGCCTCTCCTCTTACGTCGCTCAGGATGTCCGCGTCCGCGACGCTGTCCTTGAAGCCCTCTTGTACGACGCTGACCCGCGCATCCGCATCGCCGCCATGAACACCCTGGAGCCGGTCGAGGGCGACACCAGCGTCCGCCAGGTCCTCCACACCGTTTCCACTTCGGACCAAAATCCGCAGATTCGTACCGTTTCGCGCCAGGTCTTGAACCGCGTACCGGAGATTCAATAGTCACGTCTTACCTTCCGCCCACCGCATCGTCGAACCAACAGAATGCGGGGCCGGAAACATCCCAGGCCGCCCTCACTGAACCATGCAAGTCCAGAAGGTTCCGGCCCGCAGTCGATGGAGAAGCAACAATGAAGCGCCCCTTGAATTCGTATTGGAACTTTGCCCTTGCCATGGTGACCATCCTCGGCGGCAGCCTCGCGCTCGCCCCCCGCACAGCCCAGGCCCAGTCCCGCGACATCGTCGACCTCGTCCAGGAGCCCAGCCCCCTCCTGCTTCACTCCGGCTCCCAGGGCTATCTCGGCGTTGACGTCGCCGACGTCGATCAGGAGAAAGCCCAGGCCTTCAAGCTCAAAGAGGTGCGCGGCGCAGTCATCACACTCATTGATCACGACGCCCCCGCCGGCCACATCGGCCTCAGGGTCAACGACGTCGTCCTCCAGATCAACGGCCAGCCCGTCGAGGGCGCTGAGCAGCTCCGTCGTGTGCTTCGCGAAATCCCCGCCGGCCGCAAGGTCACCCTTGAAATCTCCCGCGACGGCTCCCTGCAAACCCTCAACGTCGAGCTAGCCGATCGCCAGGCCATGGAGCACGACATCTGGAGCCGCATCGGCTCCACCGGCGATGTCTTCTCCTCCGCCCCCGGCATGGGCATCCTCTCCGGCGCTGACACCAACCTGCCCGGCGGCTTCCACATGCCCCTGTTCGGCAGCAGCCTCAACGTCGGCGCAATGGTTGAGCCCCTCACCTCCCAGATGGCCGACTATCTCGGCGTCCCCAGCGGCATCATGATCAAGCAGGTCGCCAGCAAAAGCCAGGCCGCCTCCGCCGGACTCAAAGCCTTTGACGTCATCCTCAAAGTCGGCCCTGAACCCATCTCCACCCTCGCTGACTGGGACCGCTCCCTCCGCTCCAACCAGGGCAAGCCCGTCCAGGTCACCATCCTCCGCGACAGAAAGCAGCAGACCCTCACCCTCCAGGTCGACTCCAAGCGCCACGGCCAGCTCCAACTCGAAGAGCTCTTCCCCTCCACCGGCAGCCCCCTCGTCGCCGACCTGGCCCCCGACTTCATCCCCCAACTCGACCCCGAGTTCGCCGACCAGCTTCGCGCCGAGACCCAGTCCACCGCCGACCAGCTCCGCCAGCAAGCCGAAGCCCTCCGCGACCGCATCAAAGCCGATGACTTCAAGCTCGACCAGAAGCAGTTAGACCAGATCCGCCAGCAAATGGAAGAGTTCCGCAAAACCTTCAAACCCGAAGACTTCAAGCTCACCCCCCAGCAGCTCCAGCAGTTCCACCACCAGATGGATGAACTCAAGCGCCAACTGCAAGAGCTGAAATCCCAGGGCATCCCGGGCCACGCCTGAGCGTTCCCCCTCCGCCCGGCCGCATCCGACCCACCACCAAAACCCCGTGCCCCATCCATTCGACGTTTTCTGTCGAATGGGTGGGATACCACGAACCTCCGCAGAATATGCACCCGGAAGCGCTTTGTAACAGTCATCCACCGGCTTCGCCGACCCACGAGGGATGAAATAGGCGGAGGGAGAAGGGGCCTTAAGGCCCCTGAAAGAGGCAGTCCCACGAGGGCCTTTAGGCCTGGGCCTTTCTCTTCATCTTTTTTTTGTTGAGCTTGCATTCTCGTCTCTCTTTGGGGCACGGATCGGGGCACCCTCTGGGTCGCGTGCCGAGAATGCAATAAAATTGACGTGGGCAATAGCCCCTGCCAAGTGCGGCTCCAGCCACCAAGCTCGGCAACCCATCTCGGCCCGCAGGGCTGAGAACAATGAACTCCGAAGATATCAGGAACAGGAAATGGACTGAGGCCGAAAAGGAAGCTGTGCGGCGTGGTGCAGCCGCACAGGCGGCGGGAGATGACTCGGGGATCGACTACTCCGACATTCCGCGCTCACCGCCGCGCAGCTTGCCCGCAGGTTGCGCCTTCGCGACGTGCGGCGCAAGGTGCCGGTCAGCGTCCGCCTCGATCCCCAGGTCCTCGCCTGGCTCTGCTCCAAAGGCGAAGGCCATCTCACCCGGATCAACGACATCCTCGCCAACCTCATGGACGCCGAACGCCGCACCGGCTCGGGGAAATAAAGCCCATGGTTCCGACCCTCGCGCCCTCACCAAATTCCCCTTGACGAAAGCGAAAGTAAGGCGAACAATAGCCGCCATGGAAACTCCGCAAGCTGAGCTCCAGCATATTAAGCGCGTCTCGAGGATCAAGCACCAGATCTTGACTAGGTACCTACCGAGTTGGGCGACGATCCTCGGCAGCAAGTTTGACTTGTTGTATTAAGTCGATTGCTTTGCTGGCCCAGGGAAGTATGAGTTCGAGGGTAGTCACGTTGACGTCTCTCCGATCATCGCGGTGAAGGCAGGAAAGGAGTTCGCTGAAAGGAATCCAGGCAAAAAACTGGTCCTCGTTTTGGTTGAGGACGACGAAGTGCAGTTGCGGCAACTTAAGGGCTGTCTTGACCCGACGCTTCCACACCCTGGAAACTTCCGGGTTGTGACCCGGCTGGCCAACTCGCACGAACTCATGCCAAAAGTTACCGCGGGAATCAGAGCGCGGAAATCTGCACCAAGCTTCTTCCTTGTGGATCCCTACGGGCACCCACTTTCGATTCCGATGATGAATGACATCCTTGCGCTACCGCGCAGCGAACTGCTGATCAATCTCATGTGGTATCGCATCAACATGGATATGACAAACGATGCGGTGGCACACCACGTTACGGAAATGTTTGGCGACGAAGACTGGAAGCGGCAACCTTTCATGCATCAGCACGGAAGAAGGAGAGAGAATGGATTTCTTGCGTATTTTTGCGGGAGGCTTTCGGCGCAATATGTGCGGCCCTTCCGAATCCGGTACGACGCACACGAAGATCGCATGGCTGGCAGAAGGACAAAATACTATCTCATCCACGCGAGCAACAGTTTGAAGGCTGTCCTTCTAATGAAGGATGTAATGTGGCCGCTTGGCGATGAAGAAGGGACGTTTGATTTTTCCGGCGATTCACGAGGTGTGTTGATCTCCCAATCTCCGCAACCCGATGAGTTGAAAGCTATCCTGCTACGTGAGTTCGAAGGGCAACACGTTGCCTTCGATGACATTCGAGGGAAAACGTGGTCGCTGCCGTTCATAGAGAAGCATTACCGGTCCGTCCTTCAAGAGCTACGCTCAGCCGGAATTGTCAAGGTCACAGCGGTCAGCTCCAAAGGAAAAGGATTGGCCGGACGCGATCTTGTACGATTTCCAAAGGAGTAATCATGAGTGTGCACAGCGCGATCGAATGGACCGACGCAACCTGGAATCCGGTGCGCGGTTGCACCAAGGTCAGCCCCGGTTGCAAATTCTGCTACGCAGAGAGATTCGCTGAGCGGTTTCGCGGCGTGCCAGGGCATCCATTCGAACAAGGGTTTGACCTGCGCCTCGTTCCTGAGAAACTCGCCGATCCTCTGCGCTGGAAAACCTCGAGGATGATCTTCGTCAACTCCGTGAGCGACCTCTTTCAAGAAGGCGTTCCCGATGAATATATCGAAGCCGTGTCGCAGGTTATGGTCCAGGCGAGCTGGCATACATTCCAAGTTTTAACGAAACGGTCGATCCGAATGCGCGACCTGCTCAGAACGAAGCTGAAGTTCGCCGCTATGCAACGAAACATCTGGTGGGGCGTTAGCGTAGAAGACAAGCAATACGGCGTTCCTCGGATTGCAGATTTGAGGCAGTCCGGCGCAACGATGAAGTTCTTATCAGTCGAGCCGCTTCTAGAGGACATTGGAATCGTGAATCTAAGCGAGATTGATTGGATGATTGTTGGTGGCGAGAGCGGCCCAGGCGCCCGCCCAATCGATGCGCGCTGGGTGCGATCCTTGCGCAGGCAGTGCAGGGGATCCGGCGTGAAGTTCTTCTTCAAGCAGTGGGGCGGGGTCCGAAAGCACCTCAACGGACGAACGCTTGATGGCAGAATCTACAACGAATTCCCGGAACGACAAGTTGAGCTCGTCCCCGACTGCGGCCGCAGGGCTAGCCTCGCAGCCGCCATACAGCAGGCATCAGGCATTTTTATTCCCATTACAGCCCTTGCTGGTGACTGACGGAGCCCATCGCCTCGGCCCGATATCCCGCGCCCGGCCTGTGTTTCAATAGAAGAGATGCCAACCCCCCGCAGATCGACCCCGCGCGGCCGCAGGATTGCCGCCACCCGCAAGGTCCGCGAGCTCTCCATGGTGGCCCGCGCCCTCGCCACCACCGGCCACCCCGTCCTCGCCCAGATCGTCCCCGCCCGCTTCTGCAATCTCTCCTGCGGCTACTGCAACGAATACGACAAAGTCTCCGAGCCCGTCCCCCTCGACGAGATGCTTCGCCGCATCGATCACCTCGGCCGCCTCGGCACCGCCATGGTCGGCATCTCCGGTGGCGAGCCCCTCACCCATCCCCACCTCGACGACATCATCCGCCGCATCCGAAAAACAGGCGCCATCGCCGGCATGATCACCAACGGCTACCTGCTCAACGTCGAACGCATCGAACGCCTCAACGCCGCCGGCCTCGACCACATGCAGATCTCCATCGACAACCTGGACCCCGACCAAGTCTCCATGAAGAGCCTCAAGGTCCTCGACAAGAAGCTTGAAATGCTCTCCCAGTACGCCGAGTTCCACATCAACATCAACTCCGTCGTCGGCGGAGGCTTCCGCGATCCCAACGACGCCCTCGTCATCGGCCGCCGCGCCATCGGCCTCGGCTTTACCTCGACGATTGGAATTATCCACGACGGCAGCGGCCAGCTCAAGCCGCTCAAGGAGAACGAAGCCAAGGTCTACTACGAGATGAACCACCGCCGCAAGGTGAACTACTCGCGGTTCGACCACTTCCAGGAAGCCATCGCCGAAGGCCGCCCCAACGACTGGCGTTGCCGCGCCGGCTCCCGCTACCTCTACATCTGCGAAGACGGCCTCGTCCACTACTGCTCCCAGCAGCGCGGCTACCCCGGCGTGCCCCTCTCCGGCTACACCACCGCCGACGTCAAGCGCGAGTTCCTCACCGCCAAGAGTTGCTCTCCCAACTGCACCATCGGCTGCGTCCACAAAATCAGTTACATCGACCACTGGCGCGCCCCGCAAACCACCACCATCTCCCCCGGCCAGGACTCCGAACACCCCGCCCTCGTCCAGATCCAAACCGGTGACTGACCAGAATCCGCCCCAAAAGGAAAACGGCGCATCCACCCCGGATGCGCCGTCTCGTCTCTAACCCTGAATCCGTCTACTTGCCGGCCGCCTTGTGCACCGCCGGCTTGCTCGCTGCCGTGTCCACCAGCGCCTGGTCAATCAACTGGTAGAGCTTGGTGCGGTCCACCACCTCCACAAACGGCGCGCCCTTGCTGTTCGCCGTCACCACCCAGATCGTCGGCGTGTGCTCAATCCCGATCCGCTGTCCCAGCGCATAGTCGGCCTTCACCAGCGCCGTCAAATTCCCCTGCGGGTCCACGGCAAACGGCAGCGCCACGCCATGCTCGCTGGCAAACTTGTCTGAGAACTGCCGCAGCGCCCCGGGATTGTAGATCGATACCTGGTTGTCGAACACCGTGTCGCGGTACTCGTCGCCCAGCGCCTTGCTCTTGGTGTCAAACCACCGCGCATTCACCGCCGCATTAAAGCTCCAGCTATGCATAGGAAGCGGAAAGTCATGCCGCACCCACGGAATGTGGTACTTTGCCGCCGCCTCTTTCAGCAGCGGATTGGCCCGCGCGCAATCCGGGCACTCCATGTCCTCAAACTCCACCAGCGCCACCCGCGCGCCCGCCGGGGGGCGCAGCGCCGAAGGGTCGTGTACAGGCGTGGTGGGCGGCGCGCCAAACTGCGCGTGCGCTAAGCTCGCGCCGGCCAAAAACAGTGCGGCTGCCGCAAGGCCCAAAAACAAACCACTCCGGCGGCTGCCGGAGACACGGGGGGCAAAGGTAAATATTCCTGACATAGCGATTGGACGGCTCCCTATCCAAGATTGTAACGGTTCAAAAACCGCGAATGCTCCATCATGGCTGGCGGTCGCGTCTCCGGTCTGCCACCCAATGCCGCCACTTGTAGTCGGCAATCAGCGACCCAACCACCACCCCGACAGCAACAATCCCCAGCAAAATCTTCATAGCCTAACCAGAATCGCATGAATTCCCACTCGGCGAAACCCCGGCGTCCCAGCTCCCAGGGCCTCGCCGCTCAGCTTTGCCGTCGCGTCGAGACCCTGGGAACCCCTCAGATAGCCGTCTGCCTACCGCCCCACCACAATCACCGTAAACGTCCCCGGAACCATCGCCGGCCGTGGCCGAGGATTCTCCGCCGTCGCCGCCGGCCGCGGTCCAAACTCCGCCGCTACCGTGTAGATGCGATCCGTCGCCGCCTCATACGCCATCGTCCGCGCGCTGCGCTGCGTAGCCAGCGTCTCGATCGTCTTGTAATCCGCAGTCCCCGCATCCACCACCGCAAGAATCCCATCGCCGCTCGAGGCAAACGCCAGCTTGTCCTTCGCATCCCAGCCTGCGGCGTCCGGTCCGTCCCCAATTGCCGGGGTCGCAATCGTCTTGCCCGTCTTCGTGTCCACCACGCCCATGTGCTTTCCATCGCAAACCGGGAACAGCCGCCCGCCAACCGTGTCCAGCGCCAGCCCGCTCGGGCCTTCGCACCCCGCCAGCGGCCACTCTGCCGTCAGCTTGTTCGTGTGCGCGTCCATCCGCACAATCTCGCTCTTGTCCTCGATGTTGGCATACACTGTCCCCTGCCCGTCCGCCACCGGGAACTCCGGCTTGCCCGGCAGGGCAATCGTCGCCACCACCTTCCGCGTCGCCGCGTCGATCACCGTTGCATCTTTGCTGCGCCCGTTAAACGCCCAAACCGTCTGCGTCGCCGGCTCAAACAAGATTCCATCCGGATTCTGCCCCGCCGCAATCGTCGCCACCGTCGCCAGAGTCGCCCGGTCAAACGCCACCACCGCGTTCCCGCCGCCGTCTGAAATGTACCCAAACTTCCCCGCCGTATCCAGAGCCACGCCGTGCGTCCCATGCAGCCCCACAATCGTCCCCACCAGCTTCCCGGTCACCGTATCCACAACCTGCACCTGCGGTCCCCGCGTCACATACAGCCGATGCGCTCCCGACTCCGCCACCAGGTAATCCCACCCCCCATCGCCCCCCACCTTCCAGTGGTCAATCACCTTGTAGGGCTGCTGCGCACTCACCAGCGCAGGCGCGGCAAAAGCGCCGCAAACCAGAACCGCCGCCACAACGGCCGCGTTCACAAAAAAGCTACCGCTCTTAATTCGCATAGGGGTCTCCATACCGGTCAGGAACAGGGTGAGAATACCAGCTACCGCCCGGGACAAATCGGGCCAGGTCGATTGTTAAGCCAAGTCGGCCACCGCAAAAGAGAGACGGTGCTATCTTGGATGCAATTGGGTTGAAGGCCATGCCGGGACGAACGAACCGCTTTCCGAAAATTCAACGAATCTCATGCTTTGGCCTCACTCTTCTGACGCTGCTTGCAGCGCCGAAGTTGCTCATCGCGCAAGACCCTGTCAAAGATCCCAAAGTCGCCTGTGCCCCGGAAAACCTGGACGAATCGGCAGCGGTCGGACGATTCGTCTTTAAGTCTTACGGGGAAAAGAACGGCGGCGAAACCTGCTTGCAGGTCTTCCGTGAAGGAAAGGTCATTTTCCGCCGCACAAATGACAATGGAGGCTGGTACAAGATAGGCCAGCCCGCGAACAAACCTGACCACGTGCCGGTGATCGAAAACGGCACCGACATTACCGGCCGCGGCCGTTCTGACATGATCGTCTCTTTCTCCACTGGCGGAGCGCACTGCTGCCTGATGCACTACGTCTTCGAACTCCAGCCCGACTTCAAGCTGCTGGCAACGTTGAACGCCCAAGACACATGGCCCGCCTACTTCGCAGACCTTGACCGAGATCATCATTACTACTATCTGGCCGAGGACTGGGCTTTTGCCTACTGGTGGGAGTCCTTTGCCGGATCGCCTTTCCACTCAGTCGTTCTCCGCTACGTGGACGACAGCAATGGCGGCGCTTTTCATCTCGCCATCGACAAAATGCAGACCCCCGCCCCCAGCCCGAAGGAATGGCAAAAGGCGCTCCGAATCGTGCGACAGGAATTGCGCCTTGAGCAAGAGAACATGGCCAACAATCTCCCGAACGTTCTCTGGCAAGAAGTCATTGACCTCATCTACACCGGCCACTCCGACCTGGCCTGGAAGTTCCTCGACGAAGTTGGGCCCAGAGCACAGCAGAGCCCATTCCCTGACCTGGCAACATTTTGCTTGACCTTGAAAACCAGCTCCTACTGGCCCGACCTCGCCCCCACCCTCAAAAACACACCACCCGCGTGCGCCAACGCCCACCCCCACCACCCAAATTAACCCGCCCTTAATCATCCGCCCCAATCCCTGCCCCCTCATGCATTACCCTCAAGGCGTGGGGCTTATTGCTCCCCGGGGACCCCGCTTTGCGCATCGTTCTCTCCAATATCGGCACCTACGGTGACACCAACCCCCTCATCGCGATCGCCCTCGAACTCAAGCGCCGCGGCCACGTGCCCGTCATGGCCCTCCCCGCGGTCTACGAGTCCAAAATCCGCCCCCTCGGCCTCGAGTTCCACGCCGTCCGCCCCGATATCGACCCCACCAACTCCATCCTTGTCGAGATGGTCTACGACGTAAAAAAAGGCACCGAGCACGGCCTCCGCGACTTCCTCTTTCCCTCCCTGCGCCATACTTACGACGACCTGCTCCACGCCGCCACCCAACCCGAGCGCGCTGACCTGCTCCTCCTCGGCGAACTCAACTACGCCGGCCCCCTCGTCGCCGAGGCCACCGGAATTCCCTGGGCCAGCTACGTCCTCGCCCCCATCTCCTTCTTCTCCGCCTTCGATCCTCCTGTCCTCCCCATGTACCCGCGCCTGGCCCGCGCCGACAAGACCGTTCCCGGCTTCGGCCGCGTCATTCGCCGCCTGGTCCGCTTTGTCAGCCGAAAATGGCCTGAGCCCATCTACGCACTGCGCCGCCAGCTCGGCCTCTCCCGCGGCCCCAACCCACTCTTTGACGCCAAACACTCCCCCCACCTCGTCCTCGCGCTCTTCTCCCGCGTCCTCGGCGTCGAACAGAAAGACTGGCCCCCCAACGCCCTCATCACCGGCTTCTGCTACTACGACGCCGACGCCGGCAACGCCGCCCTGCCGCCCAATCTTGAAGAGTTTCTCTCCGCCGGCGAGCCCCCCGTCGTCTTCACCCTGGGCTCCGCTGCCGTCCTCGCCGCAGGAAACTTCTACGAGTTCTCCGCCCGCGCCGCCATCCGCCTCGGCATCCGCGCCGTCCTGCTCATCGGCTCGGACGAGCGCAACCGCCCCCGCCAGCCCCTGCCGCCCCACATCTGCGTCGCTGAATACGCGCCCTACTCCGCCCTCTTCTCCCGTGCCGCCATGGTCGTCCATCAGGGCGGCGTCGGCACCACCGCCCAGTGCCTCCGCGCCGGCAAGCCCATGCTCATCATGCCTTACTCCCATGACCAGCCAGACAACGCTCGCCGCATGCGCCGCCTCAAGGTCGCCCGCATGATCACCCGCGCCAACTACACCCCCCAGCGCGTCGCCCGCCGCCTCAAGGCCATGCTCGCCGATCCGCTCCTCGCCCGCCGCGCTCAGCTCGTCGCCAACCGCCTCCAGCATGAAGACGGCGTCCGCTCCGCCTGCGACGCCCTTGAAGCCCTCTACGCCCGCACCCGAAACACCCCGCACGACTAAAAAACCTCAAAGCTTCCTGACAGCCTGAGCAGGGGTCAATCGCGATTCCCGCCGCCGCCGCCCGCTTTGCCCATCCATCGCAGGTAAACCGCATTTCTCACAAGCCGCGAAGAATTGTAGCGCTGGCCTCCCGGCCGGCTGTTCTGGGGGCCTCCCGGCCCCCAGCGCTTCGCAATACCTCGATCTTCGCGTTGACCGCGCCGTCTGTGAGAAATGCAGGATAACCCGCCAAATCTGTCTCGTTTCCGGTCACCCCAATTACCTCGGTTTGCCTCCCTTCAAAAAAACTCATAAATTCCGCTAAAGTACCAACGTGTTCGCCCTTACATTGGATTCAGCTAAGAATGCGGCGAGCCCACTCCGCCCGCTCTTCGAAAGGCAGAAAATCAACTTGCACCGCCTCTCCATCTCCCTTGCCGGAGCGCTCCTCCTGGCAGCAGCGGCCCTGTCTTCCCCGGCCCTGACCTCACCGGCCCAGCCGCACCCCTCCCGCGCCGTCCCAATCGCCGAGGCCCTCGACGAGGCCCACGCCGTCACGCTCCTCGGCAACACCCATCCCCTCGCCCGCCCCGAGTTCGACCTCGGCCTCGCAGCCCCCGACACCCGCCTCGACCGCATCCTGCTCCTCCTCAAGCCCTCACCCGCCCGCCAGGCCACCCTCGACGCCTTCGTCCAGGCTCAGTACAACCCCAACTCCCCCGCCTTCCATCAATGGCTAACTCCCGCCGAATACGCTGCCCGCTTCGGCGCAACTCCCGCCGACCTCGCCCGCGTCCAATCCTGGCTCCGCTCCCACGGCTTCTCCGTCGACGAAACCCCCGCCGGCAACCGCCTCATCCTCTTCTCCGGTACCGCCGCCCAAGTGGCCGACGCCTTCCACACTGAGATTCATCACTACCGCGTCAATGGCGTCCGCCACCTCGCCAACGCCCAGGACCCGCAGATCCCCCGCGCCCTCGCCTCGGCCGTCGAGGGCATCGTCTCCCTCCACGACTTCCGCCGCGCCGCCTCCATCGCCCCGCGCCGCGCCCTCGCCGCCCGCCCGCAGTGGACCCTCGCCGGCTCCCACTACCTCTACCCCGCCGACTTCGCCGTCCTCTACGGCCTCAACCCCCTTTACACCCAGGGCACAACCGGCTCCGCCGTCTCCATCGCCATCGCGGGCCGCAGCAACATCAACCTCGCTGACGTTGCCGCCTTCCGCGCCTCAGCCGGCCTCATCGCCAACACTCCCGCCGTCACCCTCAGCGGCCCCGATCCAGGTCTCGTCCAGGGCGATCAGGACGAGGCCACCCTCGACGTCGAGTGGGCCGGCGCAATCGCTCCCGCCGCCTCCGTCACCCTGGTCGCCGCCGCCTCCACCGCCGTCACCGATGGCGTCGATCTCAGCGCCCAATACATCGTCAACCACGCCCTCGCCCCCGTCGTCAGCCTCAGCTACGCCGGGTGCGAGCAGCAGATGGGCGCAGCCGAACTCGCCTTCTACAACAGCCTCTGGCAGCAGGCCGCCGCCCAGGGCATCAGCGCCGTCGTTGCCTCCGGCGATGCCGGCGCAGCCGGATGCAACCAGGGCTCTGACTCCGCCGGCACCGAAGCCGCCGTCAACGGCCTCTGCTCGTCACCCTGGTCCACCTGCGTCGGTGGAACCCAGTTCAACGACGCCGCAGACCCCGCCCAATACTGGTCCCCCACCAACTCCGCTAGCCAGGCCTCCGCCCTCGGCTATATTCCAGAACAGGTCTGGAACGAGAGCGCAGCCAACGGAGGCGCGTGGCTCTGGGCCTCCGGCGGCGGCATCAGCCAGCTCTACCCCCAGCCCGCCTGGCAAAAATTCGTAAGCGGGGCCGCCGCGGCCAACGGCATGCGCGCCGTGCCCGACGTTGCCTTCTCCGCCGCCGCCCACGACGGCTACATCATCCATGAGAATGGTTGCGACTGGATCGTCTCCGGAACCTCCGCCGCCACCCCGTCCTTTGCCGCAATCCTCGCCCTCGTCGTCGAATCCATGGGCGGCGCAGGGCAGGGAAGCGCCAACCCCTCCCTCTACCCCCTCGCCGCCGTCTCCGCCGCGGCCTTCCACGCCACGCCCTCCGGCGCAAACACCGTCCCCGGCGTCCCCGGCTTCACTGCCGCCGGAGCAACGTACAACCCCGCCACCGGCCTCGGCTCCGTCGACGCAGCTCTCCTCGTCACCGCCTGGAAAGACGCCGCAACCCTCCGCCACAGATTGAGAATCCGAAAAACCCGCCTGCCCATCCTCCTGCCGCGCCCCCGCTAACCAGCCCCCGATCAATCTGCCCGTTCAATCGCTTGATTTGGACGGCAGTGCGCCCGGAAGCGCCGGGATCAGCCCCTTCGCTCATTACCCCAACAGCCTACGCTGGAGCATCGGCCCTGATTCCTGCTCGACGCGTCTGATTCGCGGCCTTTGAGGTTGCGTGTCAGCGCCCTGTCGACGACCATCTCGAGGTCGGCGAGGAAGAGTTTGCTGGTGGACTCCTGTAGGGCTCCTGCGTGTCGGCATCGCTGAGGGCGCAGGCTATCTCGTTCCAGCGATAGATGGCGGAGGTCGAGCGCATGACCAGGGGCTGGCGGCGCCTGGCGGGGAGCAGAGCGCAGGCAACCCAGATGCCGAGCGAGAGCAGAACGAGAGCCTCGTTGGCGAGCCCCACGTGCGCAGCCATCGGAGTATGCGCCGAGATCAGGGGAGCGGACACGAAGGCGTTGGCCGACATCGGGCCGAAGCCGACCGCGATACCAAAGCCCATGTCGCGCGCCGGGAGCTGCAGTGAGTTCATGCTGAGACAGAGAAAGACCAGCAGGCAGAGCTCAATCGCGCTCGCCGTGCGCATCAGGCTCTGCGCCATGTGGGCATAGACGAGCAGGCCGCTGTGCGGGAACAAGATGGACGAGAAGGTTCTTAAAGCACAGACCAGCATGGCGCATCGCAAGATGTCGATGCCGACCTTCATCAGGCCCGGGAAGGCCGAGAGCGCGGAACGGAAAATCTCAATACAGACCAGGAGGATCAGCACCGCGCTCGCGATGTTGACGGCGAAGGAACCAAAAAAGTAGATGCTGCCGAGGAACTCGTTGCCCGGCAGAGACCGGAAGGTTAGAACCGTGAGCAGGGCCGGGTTGGCGGCCAGGTGCAGGACAAGGTAGGCCGCCATGGCGGGAAAGCGATGGGTAAGCCCCCTTTTCCAAAACAAGAAGGCGAGCCCGGCCAGGAGAAAGAATTCCGTCACGCTCATCGCCAACATTTCGAATTGTGATGACATAAAAGGCCAAACGCAGTCCTGAGGGTTACTAAGGGTATCGGTCCAGGAGTCGATAAAGATTAGCCTTTGCGTCGTGGAATGCTCTCGTGCCGGGGACTCAGGTGCCCGGCAAATTTCGCACATGTGTCTCGCCGCGGCTCCAAACATCCGTTGAATGAGGCGATTGAAGCCCCCCCGTCCGTGGGGTCCGACTCCTACGGAAAGCAACTTCAGGCGGTCAGAGCCGAATGCCATGACAGAGATTACTTTAGGTTACTCAAGTGATCTCACTGTGGGTACGATAAATAGAAGTGGTAACAGAAACTGCTAGCCGGAGCCGCCTTGATGTATCGAATATCTGTCGGTTTTCGCTCTAAGGAGAGCTTATGATTTTCACTCTGATCCAAATTGCCGCATTTGTGGCTTTGGCAGCTTACCTTCGCCATTGGAGAGCAGATCTGCGCCGCCGGAATGCCCAGTCGTGGGATTCGCTTCTGGCACGTCTCCGGCCCGACTGGAGCGCCCGCGAGACGTGCAGGACTTTCCTTTCCAATGAAGGGCTGAACGCCACGCCCGAGGAAAAGTGGGAACGAATGAATGGTGCTCGTGGTCTCTGGGCGATGCATCAGAACGCCCGCGTGATGCTCGAGATGGCCGACTATGCAGCTCGAAACAGCGATTCGGTTGACCCCGCGCTTCTAAGTGCCCTGCGCAGCGACGCCATGCTGATCAGATGTCTTGTGCTCAGAGCCCTTGCACAGTACGCAGTCAGCCAGGTCAATGAAAGTATCTGCGTGAATGCGTTCCGCGCCGTGTCAACCTACACCGAGATGGCAGCACGGACGGCGCAGTTGCTGACAATGGACCCTGCGGGCATGCTCCCCGCCCCTCTATCTGCGATGTAGCCAGGCGTCTGCTTCGTGCAAACCCGGCAACTGGTTGAAACTCGCCGCATTGCAGGGAGTTTCTTTTTGATTTGCGCTCCCGCAGTGTCATCCTGAGCCGCAGCGAAGGATCTGCGGTTGTACTTCACAGCTCAAAATCCACCATACTTCCGAGTTGGCGACCATCTGGCCACAACGCCCGTCCGCCGCCATCATCCCCTACCCACAGCGATGTCATCCTGAGCGAACGGGGCCCCAAGCGCTTTTCAGCTTGGGGGTGGTGAGTCGAAGGATCTGCGGTTGCCTTTGAGCGTCTCAAAGCAGCGCAACTTCCGAGTTGCCGACAACACACTCGGCAGGTGGCCCGGTCATGAGAATCGCAGTGAGGCGCGAAAGCTGTGCCCCGTTCATCGCGTTCTTTGCGATGAGCGGGCGCCGGCGGGTGGCCCCGTTCCCGATGACAATTCCAAACAGCCGACAAAGAACGAGATACCGAATCGAAGTCGATATGTGCGCAACGCCTGATTCACCGCCTATACGGAAGTTTCAGTTGGCGGGTGGCCCCGATCCCTGGAAATTTCCAAACCACAAATGGGGGTGCCCCCTGTACCTCGCATTCGGAGACCGGGGATGCCACAGACCTCGACCCGGAATCCGTTCGCGATGCTTCCCGTCAATCCCCTTGAGCCGCCTTCTCGAACCGATGCATCGGCGGCGTTTCGGCCGTGTCATCGCCAACTCGGAAGTTACTCTTCCCTGCCTCGAAGCTTATAGGCAGCGCACCCTCCCGCTCTCGCGCCGCAAACGCCACAAAATCACCGCAGCCTTGAGCCCCCCGAACAGATGCCAGAGCCCCGCTAAATCGCCACCAACCCCAGCAGCCCAAACGCCTGGTCAATCCGCCCCGGCAGCGCAACCGCATCCCCGCCCAGCGTCTTGCTGATCTCCAATACCATCGCCGGCGCGGCCTCCAGCGCCTTCAACCCCTCCATCGCCGCCGCCCAGTCAATCGTCCCTTCCCCGGGCCAAAGGTGCTCGTCCTTCATCCCGTGGTTGTCGTGCACATGCACGGACGCAATCCGGTTCCCCAGCACCCCCACCGCCTCCGCCACGCCCACCGTCATGTTCGCGTGGCCCAGATCCAGGCATACCCCCACCTTGTCCTGGTGACCCGTATTCAGAATCTCCAGCAAGTGCTCCGGCGTCGTCGGCTCGCTCAGCAGGTTCTCCACCAGCAGCCGCACACCCAGCGGCCGCGCAAACGCCCCCAGGTGCTCCAGCGCCGTAATCGCGTATTCAATCGTCCGCGGAGACCATCCGTCCATCCGTTCGCCCAGGTGAACCACCAGGTTCTTGAACGGAATCGTGTCCGCCGCCTCCAGGGCCCGCTTCAGCTCGTCCATCGCGTCAATCCGCCGCGACTTCTCCGGGTCCAGCACGTTAATCCCCGCCTCGCCCCCTCGGCCCATCTCCCGGTCCGCGGTCAGCGGCGCATGCATTGAGAACGGGACCAGAGAATTTGACTTGAACCAGCTCCCAAGCTCCCGCAGGTGCTCCCGGCTCGTGTAGTCAAAGTGCTGCCGCGCGGCAAAAATCTCCACCGCCTGCGCCTGCGTGCGGCTCACAAGCTCCAGCAGCCCCGGATGCAGCCGCTGGTTCAGGAACACGTGTGTCGATACCACTCGCAGCATCATCAAAAGCCCTCACGCCGGCTCTGCGTGCTTGAAAACTCCGGCGCCCTCCCCATTCTCTCATTTTTTAGAACAACTTACGGTAAACGCAGGTGCCCAGAAAGGTGCCCGCCCTGTTCCGGAACAGCCCGTGTCCCACCACCCCGCCCCCCCGCTCGCTCCTCCCCGTCTCCGAAATTTCCATCGGCTCAAATCTTTCTAAGGTTTACAGCCAAAAGTGTGCAAAACAGAACAGCACTTGCCTCCCAATTAGGAAATATTGAAAATGAATTCGGGCCTGCTCGCGTACCGGTTCCGGGCGGTAATGAGGACTGTATCCGAAGAATTCACTGAACGGTCCCCCGCGGGACTCAATCGAGGGAAGGCCAGTCGGATGCCTGATCTGAAGGAATCTGAATTTGACCCCGGCGAGCAGCTCGCCCGGGTTGGACTCGATCAAAACACCATTCAATTGCGGCCCAGGCGCGCCTTCTTCCACCAGGGTGACGTCGCCAACTGCGTCTTCTTCCTCCAAAGCGGCCGCGCCAAGCTCACCGTCCTCTCCAACACCGGCAAAGAAGCCACCATCGCCCTGCTCCGCGCCGGCGACTTTGTCGGCGAGGAGTCGCTCGCCAGCGTCGCCGGCCTCCGCATGGCCACCGCCACCGCCATCACCGGTTGCGCGGCCCTCAAAATCCAGCGCACTGACATGATCCAGGCCATGCGCCAGGACCACGCCCTCTCCGCCATGTTCATGAAGTTCCTGCTCGCCCGCAGCATGCGCACCCAGGCCGACCTCGTCGATCAGCTCTTCAACTCCAGCGAGAAACGCCTCGCCCGCATCCTCCTCCTCATGGCAGAGTTCAGTGAGCCCGGCGAGGAGCAGACCCTCATCCCCAAAATCTCGCAGGAAACCCTCGCCGAGATGATCGGAACCACCCGCTCCCGCGTCAGCTTCTTCATGAACCGTTTTCGCAAACTGGGTTTCATTGAATACAACGGCGGCATCCACGTCCATAAATCGCTATTGAATGTAGTCCTGCACGACTAGAAACCACAGTTGTAGATCGGAGATTTCGGAGGGAGCAGGGGGTTTCAACCCCCTGAAAGCGGACGGAATTGCGGGGCCTTTAGGCCCGGACTGTAGTGTTGACAGCTTGCGCAAAAACTCTTCCGTGCGGTAGGCCGGGGATTTATCCCCGGTATAGAGCGATCAAATCAATTGGGCCTTTAAGCCCTGAGGTATGCTTTTCGGGTTCTTCAGCCGAAATCAGCACTTTTCCGCAGCCTGTCCAGACCTGACGAAGAAGCCTGATAGAGTTGCGGCTTCATGCGGCCTCGATCGCGTTTATGAGATGGCCACTACACACATACATCCCCCAACGAACACGGGGCGCAAGCCTGTGGCTTTAGGGAAGCCTAGGCCGCGCCCCGATCACGCAAACTGGGAAATCAACTGAAATGAAGCAGCAAACTCGTCCTGGGAATCCCGCGCTTCAAGCGTACAGGTCCCCCGGAGAGGTGAGTGATTGCTGAGAGCCCCGTTGCGGAACGAAGGACAATCCTTCATTTCTCTCCCCGCACACCCCACTTGCCGGACGCGCAGGCGACCGCACATTAAAACCGTAGCCCCGGTCCGAATC
>Ga0302320_10008377_pt1 | contig 22547 bp, 18 predicted proteins | sample Bog_T0_3_FD_202130 | JGI IMG/M metagenome (GOLD analysis project Ga0302320, IMG submission 202130) | Peat permafrost microbial communities from Stordalen Mire near Abisko, Sweden - Bog_T0_3 | ecosystem: Environmental > Terrestrial > Soil > Wetlands > Peat | place: Sweden: Abisko, Stordalen Mire... | reverse complement strand
TTTGCCGTTTCTCATCATTTCCTCCTGTGGGGCGTTGGCCCCTGTGTTCTCTTCCATTCTGTTCCATTTGTTCCATTCGTTCCTTCACCTGCCGGCGGATTATAGGCCGGCCCGGGGGTGAATATACACTAATGGCGGATAGTGTCAATGGTGGAGTGAAAATAGATGGGAGAAAGTTTTAGGCGAGGCAGAATAGGACAAATAGGACGAATAGGACCAATGGGACAAGCGATTTCCTCCAATATATTGTGGGTGCCTTGGCACTATGCACCGGATATTGTGGTTGGGGACTACGGAGGACGGGTGTTCCTTCGCCAAGACTTCCGCCTTCGCCGAGCCTACGGTGGACAAGATGGATGACAGGGCGGATTAGGGAGGGCGGCCAAAGGGGCGCACCTTCGCCGAGCCGATGGGGGACAGCCTCCTTCACGCCCTCCCTTGGCGAGTGAGAGTCAAACCAGTATCCTACAGCCGGGGCTGACGGCCTTTTCCTCTCAAGTCCGGTCGTAATGCCGCCAAAATGGCAAACACCAGACCAGTGGAGAGAAAAGCAACAAGTGCAGCCAACCAATTGCTCTCCCGCCACCACGGACGAAACGCTAATGACAGAGAAGCAGGGGTGACCGCCGGCAAAGTGGACATCCAAAAACACAGCCCAAAGACAAGCATCGCTGCAACGAAGCCACCTACCAGACCAAAGACCACACCTTTCTTGAGGTTCGGATACATGCTGGTGTTCGATTCGCTCTTTACTATACGACAATCTGGTCCGTTTATGAAATGAAAAAAACCAATGCGCCTTGGGGGCGGTCGATCCGTCTGCATTTTCAAATCGGCGTTTTCACCGCATTTTCAAGACGGCGCTAACAGGGACCGACGGCCTTTTCTTCTCCCTTTTGGCGCGGCGTAACCCGCGCAGCACCCGACTCCGCGTCCTATTTTAAGGGTAAAGTTATGTTTTGACCCCCAACACGTTGCAGATCGCCGGGATATGCGCTTCGTTCACGCCTCGCTGGGCGGCAAAACCCCGGCGGCATCTTGCCACCTTTATTTATTTCCACCGCCTTACTCCCCAACTTCCCGGACGTTGCCTGTCAGGGAATTCCCTGACAGCAAGATTCCGTTTTCCCCGACTGTTCGACGTGCTGGTTTTGTGTTTGAATTGCAGTCAAGGAATTGCAATGAGAGCAGAGAGGACACGCCCGTGGCTCAAGGATGAGCGTCACAAGCTCGCGCAAGGAATGTGCCCAGCCATTCATCCACATGCCGTATTTATGCAAAGTCCTTGGATTTGCCTGGGTTTGAACGGGGAAACACGAATCGTCAAAAGTTGTGGGGAAGAGTGAATACATCGAGAAGTTGCAAAACGTGATGTTCGAGCGTCACGGCTGCGAGTCGTCATGGATCGAATCCCTGCCTGTGCTTGATGTCTTTCATGGTCAAATAGTCTGGGACGGATTCGTGGAGGTTTTCGGGCTGTCTGGCCACCCCAAAGCCAAGATCGCCTATGCCTGGATGGATCAAGACGGGACAGACGGCACCGGGGCGATAATTGAAACCATCCTGGAACTGCCGCCCGTTGATTCACCACTGAGCGCCGTACAAACCGCGATGATTGCGGACTTCATGAATTTTCTTTGATTGCGAAGGCGGGGACAAGAATTCGGTCAGCACTTCGGTAACATCACAGCGCCGTGAGGCGCAAGACCTGTGTAGTTGGCTGATGGAAATGAACTTGTAATTATGCGGAGGGGAGTCAAAATTCTGCATGGATTGAGTGTTTCCATGAGGGGTTGGACGCGGGAGGATTTTGCGATGCAATGAAAACAATTACAGCCAATTGATTGAAAGGAATGTACATGACTAATCCAAGAGCCAGCATAATTTACGCGGCAACCGGTGTGTTGTTGATGACGCTGGGCGGATGGCAGGCGTTCGGCGCGGAAGAGGCGACCAATGCCGCGGCGCCCGCGCAACAAAAAACGGAGGAAACAACTCCCGTAATGGTGGAAGACGGCGGGACGGGGCCTTACAAAGCCATAGAGGTCGGGGACAAGAGTCTTGCCACACACACCATTTTCCGGCCAAAGGACCTGAGCGTTTTTGGCGCGACAAACAAGCTGCCGATACTTGCCTGGGGCAACAGCGGTTGCGCCAATTCGCCTTCGGGATGCCAGAATTTCCTGTCTGAAATCGCGTCGCATGGTTTTCTTGTCATAGCCATCGGGCCGGTGCAGACGGGCGGAGGGCGCGGCGGCGGCATGGGAGCGGGAGGCGGAACGAAGTCCTCACAATTGCTGGATGCGATTAATTGGGCAATTGGACAAAACACGAATTCGGGGAGCATATATAGCGGCAAGGTTGATATTACGAAGACAGGAGTATTCGGGCATTCCTGCGGCGGTTTGCAGGCGCTGGAGGTGTCTCCCGACCCGCGCATTACGACGACGATTGTGTGCGATAGCGGCATTTTGAATTCCGGCGGCGGCGGCGCGCCTGGCGGCGGTGCCGCGCCCGGTCGTGGCGGCGCTGGTCGCGGCGGCGGCGGCGGCGGCGGTGGATTTGGTGGCGCCGGTGGTGGGATGCCCGGTTTTGGCGGCGGCGGCGGCGCTGGTCGTGGGGGCGCCGGCGCCGGCGGCGGCGGCGGCATGGCGGGCATGCCTCCCCTAACAAAGGACTTTCTTACGAAACTGCACGCGCCTGTTCTTTATATGCTGGGGGGTTCGTCAGATATTGCATACGCCAACGGGCTTGATGATTACATGCGGATTGATAAGATTCCCGCTTTCATGGCGAATATGGATGTTGGCCACGGTGGAACTTACGCGCGGCCACACGGCGGCGAGTTTGCAAAGGTCGCCATAGCCTGGTTTCAATGGCAGCTCAAGGACGATGCGGAGGCGGCCAAGATGTTCACCGGCGATCCGTGCGGGCTTTCCAAGGTGACGGGTTGGAAAGTTGAGAAGAAGAACATTTTTTAACGAATACAGCACTGCAATCACATCGCGCGGAAAGCCGCAACCAAATCCGGAACTGCCCGCAGTTCACGCTGATGCACGCGGATGAAGAATTTTGGAACAGGAGATCGCAGAGGACGCAGAGGAAAACCTCCATTCTCTCTGTTTGCTCCTGTTCAAACCGGTCTTCCCCATCGGCGTCAATCCGTGATCTGCGGGCAAAGTCTTTTTCAACCTCGTGGAATCAGGGGAAAACCAGGCGGATGGAGGGGGTCGAAGGTGTGTGTCCAGCGGGCCAGGTGTCGGTGGGGTCGGCGTGCCTGAGCCAATTGGTGCGGAGACTGACACTGCTGCACTGTTGAACGCTGCTGTCGCCAAGCAAGACGTTGCCGGCACCCGAAGCGTTGCCCGCCGAATGCATCTTCAAGGACCATGAAACTGGGCCGGAGATTGGAACGGCGACATCGTTGCCTTTGCCACTTGTGGGGGAGTAGCCGTAATCGGCATCTGGAACGATTCCTGGGCCTAAATTGCGGTCGCCTCCCTGGATTGCTCGAGGAAACAAGTCGTTTGCGCTCACACCAACAAAGTAGGAGAGGTGGGTGTTGTCCTTGAAATCTGTTGTGAAGTTTGTTGCAGGCCGCCGCTCGTCGGACGGGCATACAACTAGTTTCGCGTTGCGGCCAAGCTCGTTGGACATGAGAACGTAGTTCGTCCAGCAGTTTACACCTTGATCAGCATTAGTGAGTAGATCTCCCCAACCCCCATAGAGTACCTCTGTGTGGCCTGGTGGCCATGGCCCTTCGCCCGTCCAGACGCGATACGCCGTGCCGATGGTTTTGAGATTGTTGACGCAAGTGCTGCGGGCGCGCGCCCTCGCCCGCCTGGCCAAGTCGGGCACGAGCAGTGCCGCAAGCACCAAGACGATCGCGACCACGACGGTCAATTCAAGGCGTGTGAATGCGGTGGAGCGTTCTTTCAAGTTGGTTTTCATAATCACGGAAAAATTAGGCGGATGGAGGGGGAGGAAGGGATGTGGCCCGGAGGCCAGTTGGTGGTTGGGGCGGCGCGGCTGAGCCAGTTCGTGCGGAAGTCGGCGCTGCTTACGAATTGAACGCTGCCGTCGCCGAGAAGGATATTGCCGACGCCGGCAGTGTTGCCCGCCGAGTGCATCTTCAAGGACCATGAAACCTGGCCTGCGATTGGGATGGCCACGTCGTTGCCTCTGGCGTTTGCCGGGGAGTAGCCGTAATCGGCGGCAGGCACGGTTCCGGGGCCTAAATTGCGATCACCCCCCAGAATGGACCGGGGGTCGGATTCATCGGCGCTTACGCCCACAAAGTAAGAAACCGTGTTGTCAGTCATAAAGTTAGTCCAGACCGGCTCAACGTCCATCCCTTTTGAATTGAACCTCGCCGCCGGTGTCCTCTCATCCGCCGGGCAGACAAGCAATTTCGGCGATTGTCCGAGGACGTCGGCCATAATGGCATAGTTGACCCAGCATTTTGCCCCCTGATCGGGACTGGACAGGAGTTCTTTCCAGCCGCGATTGGTCACGGATTCCGAAGCGGGAAAATGGCCGCCGTGGTCATCCGCCCAGAGGCGATAGGCCCTGCCTATATTTTGGAGCCTGTTCATGCATGAAGGTCCTGATCTTTGGCGGGCCGGCCGAATGGATGGCAAAATCGTTGCAACGAGCGCCCCGATGATCACGATCACTACGACCAATTCAAAGCGAGTGAATGCAGATGCGTGACGCCTTATCTTTTGTTTCATAATGCCTCAATTCTCGGCGTGCGGGTCCCAGGCGTCGCGGAGGGCATCGCCGACGAAGTTGAGGGCGAGGAGGGTCAGGGCCAGCATCGTGCCGGGAAAGACTATCAGCCACCAATACACGCGGATGGAGTTGATTTGGCCGCTGCCGGCGGCAATGAGGGAACCCAGGCTGGCCTGGGGCGGCTGGATGCCCAATCCGAGCCAGCTCAGGAAGGATTCGTAGAGAATGATGGAGGGAACGGTCATTGTCAAATAGACGATTATGATGCCATAGACGTTGGGGAGGATGTGGCGGCGCAGTATCCGCCAGTGGCCGGCACCGAGGACGCGGCTGGCGTCCACGAAGGCGCGATGGCGGAGGGAGAGGACCTGGCCGCGGACGATGCGGGCCATCGGGAGCCAGGAGACAGCGCCCAGGCCGCCAAAGAGCGCGGTGAATTGGAGCCATTGGACGGCGGCGTCGGAAAGGCGCGCCGGGCCGGATTGCCACTTGGCGAGCCAGGCGTTGAGGGTGGTGATGAGCAGCATGACAAATATGATTGACGGCATGGAATAGAGGATGTCCACGCAGCGCATGAGCACGGCGTCCCAGCGTCCACCGAGGTAACCGGCGAGGGCGCCCCACAGGACGCCAATGAAAAGGCTGACGGCGGTGCCGACAATGCCGACGAGGAGGGAAATTCGCGCGCCAGTGCACAGGCGGCTCAGGAGATCGCGGCCGTGAACATCGGTGCCGAACCAGAATTGAGCGCCGGGCGGCTGGAATTGGGCGTCGGAAACGGCGTTGGGGGAATGGGTCATCGCCGGCGGGAGATGGGGCGCGATTTGAGGGCGGCTGAAGAGGGGCCAGATCAAGACGACAAGAACGACAGAAGCGAGAATAATTGCCGAAGTCATCCCGACGCGGTTGCGGCGAAAACGGCGCCATGCGCGCTGGTTGGGGCTGAGGTCAGTGGCCGGTTGGGGTTCCGTGCGCGGCGCGGCGGCGATGTCGGATGGGGCGTTGTCATTCATATTTTACGCGCGGATCCAGCACGGTGTACGCGAAATCAACGGCGAGATTCAATGTCAGCAAGAGCACGGCATAGAGCAAAACCAGGCCGACGGCCATGGTGTAATCGCGATCCAACAAGCTGTTGACCATGAAGACGCCGATGCCGGGAATTTGGAAGAGATTCTCCACGATGAAAGAGCCGGTGAGGAGGTCGGCGAGCATCGGGCCGGAGTAGGAGAGGACCGGGAGGACGGCGATGGGGAAGGCGTGTTTGGCGAGGATGGCGAATTGGCCGAGGCCCTTGGCGCGGGCGGCGGTGATGAATTCGGCTTGCATTGTGGCAAGCATGCCTTCGCGCATGAGGCGGGCGATGCGGCCGGAGAAATACAGACCGAGGGTGAGCGTGGGAAGAATGGCGTGCCAGGGCGACCCCCAAAGTGCGACGGGGAACCAGCGGAGTTTGATGGCGAAGAACATGATTAGGATGGGGCCGATGACCAGGCCGGGAACGCAAATCACGAGCAACGCCGCGAGGCTGCCGGCGTAATCCTGCCAGCGGCCCCGGCGCGCCGCGGTGAAGAAGCCGAGGGGAATCCCCGCACCGAGAGCGAAGCAAAACGCGGCGGCGCCGAGGGTCAGGGACACGGGCAAGCCCTGCGCGATGATGTTGCTGACGGAGTGATTGCGGTATTTGAGGGAGGGGCCGAAATCGCCGTGGAGGATGCCGGCGAGCCAGCGGCCATATTGTTGCCAGAGCGGCTCGTCGAGGTGGTATTTGGCGAGGAGATTGCGCTCGATTTCGGGGGAGGCGGGTTTGCGTTCGCGGTCAAACGGCCCGCCCGGGACGGCGCGCACGAGGGCGAAGGCGAGGAAGCTGATGACAAGCAACAGCGGAATCAGAAAGAGGATTCGCTTGAGGAAATACATTATGTGCGGAAGAGGACGCCTTCGCGTTTGAAGAGGGCGACGGCGAGGGCGACGACGGCGGCGGCGTAGAGGCACATGGAAGCAAAAACGAGCGCGATGTAGTTCCAATGGAACAGGCCGGACATGATTTCGCGGCCGGCGAGGCTGACGTTCAATACCGGCACCAGGGCCAGGGCATAGTTGAGTTGCACACCGGGCAGGGCCGCGACAGCCGCCGGAGCGACGGTGCAGATCAGCATTGGCTGCAGATAGGAGTTGGCCTCCTTGGCGCTGCGGGAATACAAGCCGATGGCCAGCATCGCCGCGGAAAAGAAAACCGCCAGCGGCAGGATCATCACCAGGACAGCGAGGAGGGAGGAGGGATCAATCGTGAGGGGAAAAGCGCCGCCTCTGACCGATCTGGCCGGCAGTTCCTTGATGAACAGCAACGCCGCGCCGTTGGAGAATAACGAGAGGCAGGCGGTGGCCAGCGACACGGTCAGGACCACCAGACCCTTGCCCAGGACCAGATGTGTACGCGCCACCGGACTGCACAGGAGGGTTTCCATCGTGCCGCGTTCCTTTTCGCCGGCTGTCAAATCAATGGAGGGATAGATCGCGCCGGTCATGCACATGACAATCACGATGTACGGCAGGATCATGCCGATGAGGTTGCCGCTGACTCTCACGGCAGGGACGACATTGGCCCTGCGGATTTCGTAGGGCGCGGCAAGTTTTTCGGGCAGATTGCGCTCGGTGAGGCGCTGGAGGACAATGCGCTCGCGGTGCGACTGGAAAAACTGGTCCAGGGATTGCGCGGCGATGGTGGATTTGTAGTCGCCTTCGTAGATGTAGATCGTGACGGATGCCGGTTCGCCGGCCCGGATGGCGGCGTCGAAGTTTGTGGGGATGGCGACGGCGGCGCTGATTTTTTTGTCGGAAATGAGGTTGGTGAAATCGCGGTTTGGCGGGACGAAGGCAAAGGTGTTGAGGGCGCGCAAGGCGGCGGTTGTTTCGGGAGAATCCGTGCCGCCGAGCACCATGACCGTGGGAATTTCCTGGCGCATTTTCCCGGTTAATCTCATGGCGGCCAGGGCCAGGCCCCCCATGAGCAGCGGCATGACGATGACGGGCATGACGATCATGGAAATGAGGGTGCGCCGGTCGCGCAACATGTCGCGCAGTTCCTTGCGATAGACGATGACAATGGCGTGGCGGGTCACGGCGTTTCCTCCACGACGCGGACGAAAATATCCTCGAGGTCCCGGCAGGCGAAGCGTTCGCGCAATTGTTCCAGGGCGCCTTCGGCCAGGATGCGTCCGCGATGAATGATGGCGATGGTGTCGCAGAGTTTCTCCATCTCGCTCATGACGTGGGTGGAGAAAATTACGGTTTTGCCTCGCGCGCGGCATTCGCGGATGAAAGCCACAACGGCGCGGGCGGCCAGGACATCCAGGCCGTGGGTCGGCTCGTCGAAGATCATGACGGGCGGGTCGTGGATGAGGGTGCGGGCGATGGAGACTTTTTGCTTCATGCCGGTGGAGAGTTTGTCGCAGCGGCCGTCGCGGAATTCATTCATGTCCAGCGCGGCAAAAAGAGATTCCAGGCGCGGGCGCAAGATGGAGTCGGACAGGCCGTGGAGGCGTCCGAAGTACTCGACCAATTCGCGGGCGGTCAGGCGCCCGTAGAGGGCCGTGCTCGCGGAGAGAAAGCCGATGTTGGCGCGGACTTTCTCCGGTTCGGTTATCACATCGCAGCCGGCAACGATGGCGGCGCCGGACGTGGGCTGAAGGAGCGTGGCCAGGAGGCGGAGGCAGGTGGTCTTGCCCGCGCCATTGCCGCCGAGCAAGCCAAAAATCCGCCCCGGCTCGCAGCGAAGGCTGACATTGTCCACGGCGCGGATTTCGCCGCGTTTTTTGTCATGGAAGATTTTGGTCAGTTGCCGGGTTTCGATCATGTTGTCGCGCGGGCACGATAACTGAAGTGGCGGGCGGGCGGAATATAAAACTGGGGGCTTTTGTGGAAACAACCGAGTGGGGAAAAAGGACCGGTTTACACTTTCCAAACTGCGGCAAATGTGCTATCAATTGTTTGACGGTCGAAAGATGAGGTTCAAACATGATTTACCGCGGAACAGTCAAAGACAATGTGGTGCTGCTGGAACCGGGATCGGAACTCCCGGACGGCACCCCTGTTCACGTTGAAACCTCGGAACCTGGCTTCAACGGCTCATCGGCTGGTGAAAGCGATCCTTTTCGGATGGGGGAGCGGGCGGTCGAGACCGGCATCACTGATTTGGCCACCAATGCGGATCATTACCTTTACGGGCATCCGAAAGTGAACCATGCCGGATAAAGCCGTTTTCCTGGGCACCAACGGCTGGCTGGCCTTGCTGAACGCCTCCGATGAGCTTCACCAAAAGGCGGACGCCGTTTGGCATGATTTGGGACGGCGCGCATACTCGATAGTACTGACTGATTGGATCATCGCCGAGACTGGAAACGGGTTGGCACGAACGCGGGCACGCGACCACTTTTCCCGGGTCGCTGAAGGACTCCTGAAGGATCCCCGCTGCCGGGTAGTCTTCATCACCGCCACCCTGTTGCAGCGCGCGCTCGACTTGTATCTGGCACGGACAGACAAACAGTGGGGCTTGGTGGACTGCTCATCCTTCATCGTCATGGCGGACGAAAAGGTGTTTGAGGCATTGACGAACGACCGCCATTTTTTCCAAGCGGGATTTAGGTCTCTGCTTCCCGTCCCTTGACAGGAGATTTTTGTAATCGAAGAAGGCCAGCACTCCATCACTCCACCGGGGGGCCGAGGTGCAGCAGGCGGGCGACGGAACGGGCGATCATGAGTTCTTCGTCGGTGTGAATGACGCGCATCTTGACCGGGTTTGAGGCGGAGGAAATCAAGGGGGAGTTGCGGGCGTTGCGCGCGGGGTTCAATTTTATTCCGATGAAGTCAAGTCCCGTGCAAATGCGCCGGCGCACTGCGGGACAATTCTCGCCTATGCCGCCGGCGAATACCAGCGTGTCCACTCCACCCAGCGCGGCGGCGAAGGCGCCGATCCATTTTTTGGCCTGATAGCAGAACAGCTCGATGGCTTGCGCGGCGCGCGTGTCGCGGGATTCGCGGGAGAGCAAGTCGCGCATGTCGGGACTGGTCCCCGAAACGCCGAGCAAGCCGGATTGATGATTGACCATGTTGTAGAATTGCTGGGTGGTCATGCCTTCGGTTCGCGCCAGATAGGGCGCCAGGCCGGGGTCGAGGTCGCCGGTGCGGGTGCTCATCACCAAACCGGCGGTCGGAGTGAAGCCCATGCTAGTGTCAATACTTTTTCCGTCGCGCACGGCGGCCAGGCTCGCACCGTTGCCGAGATGGGCCAGAATGACACGGCCTTTCTTTGCTGCCGGGTCGCCGAGGCGCGTGAGTTCTTCCATCAAGTAAGCGTAAGAGAGGCCGTGGAAACCGTAGCGCTGCATCCCCTTGGCCGTGTAACGGCGGGGAATCGCCAGCAATTTGGCGACCGGCGGCATTGTGCGGTGAAACGCCGTGTCAAAACAGGCCACTTGCGGCAGGGCCGGATGACGCTGGCGGATGGCTTGGATCAGCTCCATTTCGCGCGGCAAATGATCGGGGTCGTAAGGGGTGATGCGATGCAACTCGGCCAGCAGCGCGGGGGTAACGCGTTCCGGCGCGGTATGGGTCATGCCATGCACGACGCGGTGGCCGACGGCGGCAATCGAGGGGAACTCCGGCCGCTTTTCAAGCCACCGCACAAGGAAACCGGCCGCAGTGCCGTGGTTGGCGGCTTTGATGGGGAGTGCGGGCGGCGGTTTGCCGGTGGGGACAAGGACGGCCAGGTTCGTGCCGCTCAGGCCGATGCGGTCCACCTTTCCGGCCAGCAGGCGCTGCGACCGGCCCGCCTGGTAGAGCGCGAACCTGATACTCGATGAACCGCCGTTGATTGTCAGTATGCACATAAATGATCTGTCGGTCGTAGGCGGGGCGAGACTCGGTCGAGCCGTGACTTTTTCCCGGCAAATCGAGTTTTGGCTCGACAGAGTCTCGCCCTACCGTTTTCCGTTATGACGTCAGCATTTCGATCTGCGCGCTGGAGGAGTCGTCCTCACTACAGCCAGCCCGAGCGGCAGGTGAAATCTTCGTGCCCGTGCTTTTTCACCACGTCGACCAGCCGCCGGGTGAGTCCGCGCTGGCCGGTCTGGCGCAGTTTTTTGCTGTCGGCATATATCACGCCGGCAAACGTCTTACCCGCCGCCAAGCGCGCCTTGCAGTGGAGCGGGACGGTGTTGACATCGCGCGTTACAAGCACCCGGCCTTCTTGATCCAGCAGTTCCAGCAGCACTTCATCCGCCAGCGCCGCCCAATCGGTGTCGTGGATGCCTTTCACATCCAGGCCGGGAAATTGCCGCCGCAACGCCGCCGCCACTTCCGGGGAGATATGCGCGTCCAGCAGCAGTTTGAACTTCACAACTGCTCCAGTTCGGGGATTTCCTGCTTCATGCCTTCGTAATCGCGCCGGGCTGCCAGTGCCGCGCTGTCCGCGATTTCCTGCGGATAGGCGTCCGCATAGGCCAGCGCCATCCGCACCAGCGCGGCGGGCTTGCGAATGAGCTGCACAGCATTGGCCAAATTGCCATCCAGTTCCCGCACCAGCTCGACAATCATCCAGACCGGCCACCGGCTGCCTGCCAGGAAGGCCACCCGGCCCGGTTGGCCATCACGAAATTCAATCGCCGGAAACCGGCTCCGCCGCACCCCCTCGGCAATGTAAGCCGCCGCCGCTGAGGCTGAAGGAATCCCCTTCATGCGGGCGTCGGCGTCGAGACCGGATTTTTCGCGCGCGGTTAGCCGCACCGACACGGTGGCGTCTTTGGTCATGGCTGACATACAATGCAAACATTCGCACACGCACTGCTTTCCGGCAAGCGTATTTTTTCGATCTGGGCGTGATGAAGCGCCCCCATGAAGGGGAAGGGATGGTGTCAAGCCCGGAAAGTTGAATTTTGCCGATCACTTGCCGGTCTCATCCGAATCGCGAATACCGCCCTGTCTTTCTTATTCGCGAAAGGGCCTCAATAGGTGGCGGCGGCCTGGAACATGGCGGCCAGCAGAATCAGCTCCGGATGGGCCAGGGACATTTTCGGGAGGATCACGCGGATGCGCGAGCGATAGGCCTCCAGCTTCTCGCGCAGCGGCGCGAGGTTTTGCGTTTTGTCCCACCGCACCTTCTTGAAGTCCAGCACCAGCTTGCTCTTGCACCGGGCCAGCGAATGCTGGATGCGGTCGCCCAGCTTTTCGGCATCGGAGGCCGAGAGGGCGCCTTCCACGCGAATCCAGACTTCCTGGGTCGCGTGGCGCAACTCGACTTGGGTGGAGTAATCCGGGGAGACGCTTTTGCGGCGAAAATCCTCCCACATTTCAAACGCGTTCCAGCGCCGGCTGGGCACCCGGTAGGTGTTCCGAATCAACTTTGGATGCTGGAAAAGGTCCAGCTTCAAGGTCAGTCCCGTCCACGCCGCCATCGCGACGCCGAGGACAGATTTGAGGCGTTGTCCGAGGGCAGGGGCGCCCAGTTCGGCGTGAATCTTTCGCTCCAAATCGCCGATCCACCGCCGCACGGCCGCGTTGGGGCCGAGCACTCGGCCGGCCATGAAGACCGGGTAGGCATAGCGCAACTCGCCGGCGTAATACTCGGCCTTGGCGCGCAGGTGCGGGTTGGGCGAGTTCTTCATTTTCTGATATCCCAGCAGGCGCGCTTCCAGGACGCGGTAGATGCTCGGGCCGAGCCGTTCGAAATCCTCCTTGAAACACCATTCCTGGATTGCTTCGATCTCTTCGGCGGAGAGGGTCGGATGTTTGATCATCGTGCGAAAACCGTCCGCGCGTCGGTAGAAAAGGTCCTTGTCATCGGTGTAAACATCCTGCAGGAGGTTGTCCTTCATGATGCGCTCGTGGAAGGGCGTCCCGGGAACCGGGCCGTAAATGAGGAACTGCGACAGCGAGGGCTTGAGTTTCATCAGGCCGTCCAATTCCTGGGCCACCACTTCCCGGTTCTGATAGTCAAAGCCCACGATCATCGAAGTCAGGATCGTAATTCCGTGCTCGCGGAATTCGTTGAAGATTTCCGGCACGGGGCGGCCCTGTTGTTTGGCGTAGTTGGAGCGCGTTCCCTCGTAGCCGATCCAGAATCCGTCAATCCCCATTTCCAGGATTTCCTCGACTTTGTATTGACTGATGGCCTTGATGCTGGAGAAGGCGAAGATGGAAATCTTCTTGCCGCCGGCAATCACGCAATCGCGGAATTCCATCGCGCGCTTTTTATTGAGGAGAAAGTCCTCGTCCAGGATAAGGAACACGAGGCTTGGGTCCATGGCGATATAGCGTTCGACCACGGCGTAAATGTCCTTTCCTTCCGGGAGGAGCTTGATGTGTTTGCGCCCAAAATAGTGCGACGTGCAGCAGAAATCGCAGCCGTTGGCGCAGCCCAGGCCGGCGAAAATCTTGCCCGTGCCTGAGACCTTCCAGCCGAAAACCTTGAGCCAGCTCACAATGAGCGGATGCTTGTAGGGCATGGCGATGGGCGGCTCGCCCAGCAGGTCGCGGAAAAAGGCGACTCCCTCCCCCCGGCAGATGTGGTCAGCGTACGGCTTGAGCACCTCGTCCTTCAAAACGGTGCCATAACCGCCGAGAACGATTTTGCTCTGCGGCGCGTATTGGCGGATCAAGGCGACGGTCTCCTTCATCTTGTGCATGACGGCCATGATAAAAGAGATGCCGATATAGTCGTAGCCCTTCTTCAACTCCTTGATCAGCTCGCGCTTGGAGGGGTATTGGAGGACGACGGTGGGCGCGTCGAGGTTTTCCGCGATATAATCGAGGGAAAAATGGACATTGACGGTGCGCGGGCTGAAAAGCCCCTGGGCGCGGGTCACCTGCCGGTACAGCAACTCATAGCCGACCGACGCCGCGTCCCCGTATTTTGGCCCCATTGGACGGCATACACTGGTAAGAAGGATCTTCATAGAAACGACTCTTTGTCGCGTTGGACAATCATTAAATGTAAGAGCGATCCATGGCGGCAGCCAGAGAAATTGCGAACAAAAGCCAGCCAATAATTGCGCATATGGATGCCAAGAAATGGCTGGCCCCGCGCGAGCGCGCAAAAATGTATCGTTGATTCCCGCCGCCTTTTGCGTTGCAATCTCTGTCAAGATGGACTGGGAGGCTGCCCTGCCGGACATAAGCCCTTGGTTGGCTCCAAGGCTGGGAGCGCCTATCCGTATCATCCGTAATCTGCGGAGGTTCTAAATGCGGGGCAGCGCTGCTTCGCAACCGAAAATGGGAATAACTTTAGCTGCGGCTACGGTCGCAACTCAACCGTTCCGGTGTTGGTCGCGCCGGAGAAGAAGCCGCCGCCCAGATTGGTGTTCTGCAAGACCGTTCCGAAGGCGAAGACCTTGCTCCCGGCGGTGTTGGTAAAGGTGAGACTCATCAGGCCGTTGACGCGATTGATGGATCCGGAGGAGAAGTTGTCCGGCCCGTCGAGCAGCCTCAGAATGTCCGTTGATGTCAACTGTAATGTGAAGACGAGGTTCGAGGCCAGGCCGCCGCCGGAGAGGGTCAGTTGCGCCCGGTTGGTGGTGAAGGCGGCCAGAGCGGAGGCCGTATTGGTCCAGGGCGAGCCTTGCACGGCGAGCGTGGTGTTGAAGCCGTTGGTGTAAAGGCCTGTCTGCGACGGCGGCCTGAACCAGGCCAGATTGCCCGCGGGCGCCGCGCCCAACGCATCGTCGAGGCTCAATTGGCCGAGCAGCAGGCCGGTGTGATTGTAGAGACTGGCAAAAACCGGAAACTCATTCGCCTCGTTGACCGGCTCGGCGCGCGAGAATGCCGCGCCGTCGGACAGCGCGCCACCGAGGGCGATGATGCTCCCGTTATTGGTAATCAGCGCGTAGCCGTAACTGGGCGGGCTGCCGGGGAAATTCGTGTTCTGCGGCAGAAGCATCGTGAAGGCGCGGGGATTGTACCGGTTGGTCGTCGCGGCGCAGAGGAATAGATTGCTGGAAATCCAGCCGCCCGAATTGGTTCCCTGCACCCAGCCCGTAATCTGCCTTGGGACGCTGTGCCACGGGATGTTCAACTCCAAGGTGACCATGCCGCCCGCGGCGGCGATTGTCTCCGTCGCCCGGCCCGACCTGTCGAAAGCGCCGGCGATGGGGTAATTGGTTCCGGCCAGATACAACTTCGCGCTATAGACGCCGTTGGTTTTGAGCACCAGGTTTTCGATCAGGCCGGAATTGGCCGCTGTCCCCGCCACCGGCGGGGAAGGATGGAATATCCCATCATATCTTGCGGCCATCGGGACAAAAAGGTTGCTGGCGAAATTGGCCGTGACGGTCAGGTTGGATTCCATGATGAAGTTCAACGTCATGTTCGAGCCGGCGACGACGCCGTTGGTCATCCAATTGGTCAGCCAGCAGTTCAGAGCGGGTTTGGCGGTGAGCGTGTAGCCTTCGCCGATGCAAAGCGCCGCATTGTTGGATGGCGCGGCGTCACCCGCGACTGTGACAGACGCGACGCCGGTTACCTTCCCTAATCCCTCCGGGCTGGCGAACAACTCCAAGGGAGCCTTGACTTTGCAAAAGAAGGGATCGCTGACCACCGGCGAAGCCAGGCCCGAATAATTGGAACTTCGCACCGCCAGGATGTTGCTGCCGGGCATGAGCGCCGTCCGAATGGTCCAATTGGAAAACGAGCCGGTTCCGGAGGACAGCGCCGCAAGGCCGTTGGCGGTCGTGATCACGCCATTATTCATGTTCGTCACCCAATACGCGACGTTGAGCACCCGCACGCTGTCCGACGCCGTACCGCTGAGAATCGGGCCGCTCGCCCGGCTGTTGGCCACCGGCGAGGAAATGCCAACGGACGGCGCGGTTTTCTCGGTTCCCAGAGTGAGTTGAGCCACATGGCTGGTGACGGCGGCGGCGGAGTTGGACACGACGACCGAATAGCTGCCGGCATTGCTGGACGCGGCGAAATTGACAGTGAGCTGACTGGCGGCCGAGCCAGAGATGTTGCCGCCATCCGATAAGGGAGCGCTGTCGAAAAACCACTGATACGCGAGGGGCGTGCCGGTGGCCCTGACTGAAAAGACCGCAATGCCGCCCGGGGCCGGATTGTCACTTGCCGGCTGGCTGGTGATCACCGGCGGCACCACGACGGTAACGTTGGCAGGAATGCTGACAGCCGAACCGAGGGAATTGACGACGACGACCTCGTAACTGCCGGAATTGGCGGTTGTGGCGTTGGTCACGATCAGGCTGGAGTTGGTGACGCCTGAAACATGAGCGCCGTTGGCAAGTTTGGCGCCGTTAAAGTGCCATTGATACGTCAGCGAACCCAAACCGGTGGCGGCGACTTGGAGGATCGCGGAGCCGCCCTGCCTGATGCTTTGACTGGCCGGCTGGGCGGTGATGAAAGGCGCCGCCAAGCCTTTCACGGTGGCGACCAGATTGGAGGTCCCCCCGTAAATGTTGGTGACCGCCACATGGTAAGCGCCCTGGTTCGCCGCTTGAAAATCCGGGACGACCAGCAGCGCGTTGGTGCCTCCCGGCAGGTTGCTTCCGCCGAATTGCCATTGATACTGCAGCGGCGGGGTTCCTATGACGCCAAAGCTCAAGGTCAGATTGGTTCCGTAAACGGCGGTCAGGTTCAAGGGTTGTGTGGTGATGGACGGCCGCACCAGGATGGCAACGGTGGCGACGGTGCTGGTTGTCCAGCCGTATTTGTTGGTTATGACGACCTGGTAACTGCCCCCGTTGGACCATTGGATGTTGTTTAAGGCCAGTGTGGCGTTCGTGGCCCCCCGGAGGTTGCTCCCCCCCAGTTGCCATTGATAATGCAGCGGCGCGGTCCCCGCGGCGGCGACACTCAAGACGGCATTAGTTCCCGCCGGGGCGGCCAGACTCAGAGGTTGCGCGGTGATGGAGGGCGGGTACAGAATGGCAACGATGGCGGCGGCGCTGGTGGTTGATTGGTTGAATTGATTTGTTATCACTACCTGGTAACTGCCGGCGTTGGTCGTCTGGAGATCATAGATGTTGAATGTGCTATCTGTCGCTCCCGGGATGTTGCTTCCGCCCAATTGCCATTGATAACCCAGCGGCGGAGACCCGGTCGCGGCCACTGTCAGGGAGAAATTGGTCCCGGGCAGGCCGCTGAAGCTCTTCGGTTGGGTAATGATGGACGGCGACCTTACTACTTCGGTGGTCAGACCGGCGAAGGTGGAACCCCAGCCTGTGGTGCCGGAAAAATAATACGCCAGTGCGCCAGTGTCACCATAGAACGCCCCCTGCCCCACGGCGGGTGGCCTGCCCATGAACAGGACTGTGGCCAGCGCCCCGCAGTAAGTGAAGGCCTCCTGTCCGATCTTCTTCACAGTGCCGGGAAGGTTAACACGGACCAGGTTGGAGCACCCATAGAACTCATAAGCGCCGATGCTGGTTGAGCCGTTGAGGATTGTGACGCGGGAAAGTGCGCCGCAGAAGGTGAACGCCTCATCCCCGGTGTTTGTCACGCTGCCGGGAATTGTCACGCTTGTCAGGTTCACGCAGGCACAGAATGCCTCCACCCCAATGCTCGCGACGCCGTTGGAGATCGTGAGGCTGGTCAGGTTGGAGCATCCATAAAAGGCATAGTCCCCGATGTTAGTCACGGTGCCGGGAATGCTCACACTCGCAAGGCTGGCAAACTCGTTGAACTGGCCGGCTTCGACGTCGGTGACGCCGTTGTCAATCGTGACGTACTGGAGATTCGCGCAGCCATAGAACTGGTATCCCATGTTGGTGATGCCGCCGGAAATCGCCGCGTCCGTGAGACTGGAGCAGTAGGCAAACACAAACTGCCCAATGACGGCTACGCTGGCGGGAATGGCCACGCTGGTCAGGTTGGAACATCCATAAAAGGAATAGTCCCCTATGTTTGTCACGGTGTCGGGTATCGTCACATTCGTCAGGCTGACGAGCAAGTTGAACTCGCCGGCTGCGATGCCGGTGACGCCGCTGTCAATCGTCACTTTCTGGAGATTGGTGCAGCCATTGAACTGGTTCGGCATGTTGGTGATGCCGCCGGAAATCGCCGCGCTAATGAGGTCGGAGCAGACGGCAAAGGCATACGTCCCAATGCTGGTGACGCTGGCGGGAATGTCCACATTGGTCAGGCTGGAGCAATAGCAGAACGCGTAATTCCCGATGTTGGTTACGCTGTCGGGAATCGTCACGCCGGCCAGGTTCGAGCACCCATAAAAGGCAGAGTCTCCGATACTGGTCACCGTGCCGGAAATTGTCACAGCGGCCAGAGTGGAGAAGCCGGCGAACTCGCCGTCTGCGATGCCGGTCACGCCGTTGTCAATCGTGACGTCCTGGAGATTGAGGCAGCCATCGAACTGGTTCACCATGTTAGTGATCCCGACCGAGATCGTTGCGCCGGTAAGATTGGAGCAAAAGGCAAACACATACTGCCCAATGCCGGCCACGCTGGCTGGAATAGTCACGTTGGTCAGGCTGGAGCAACCGCAAAACGCAAAATCTCCGATGTTGGTCACGCTGTCGGGAATCGTCACGACGGCCAGGTTGGAGCACCCGTAAAAGGCATAGTCTCCGATACTGGTAACAGTGTCGGGGATGGTGACGCTGGTCAGGTTGGTCTCGCCGCTGAATTCGCCGGCCGCGATGCTGGTGACGCCGCTGTCAAGCGCAACACTTTGGAGATTGGTGCAGCCTTGGAACTGGTCCCCAATGCTGGTTATGCTGCCCGGAATTGCCACTCTGGCCAGGCTGACACACCCGCCAAATACCCCTTGGCCGATACCGGTGACCGTAGCCGGAATCGTCACGTTGGTCAGGCTTGCGCAGCCGTAAAACGCCTGCTGCCCGATGCTGGCGACGCCGCTGGAGATCGTCACAGCGGCCAGGTTGGAGCACCCATAGAAGGCGTCATTCCCGATATTGAGCACCGTGCCGGGGATGGTCATGCTGGTCAGGCTGGCGTCGCCGTTGAACTCGCCGGCCCCGATACTGGTGACGCCATTGTCAATCCTGACGCTTCGGAGGTTTGTGCAGCCGGCGAACTGGTTTGCCATGTCGGTCACGCCGCTCGAAAGTGCCACGCTGGCCAGGTTCACGCACCCCCCGAATGCTTGCTGGCCGATACTCGTCACAGTGGCCGGAATCGCCACGCTAGTCAGGCTCGCGCAGCCGTAAAACGCCTGCTGCCCGATGCTGGTGACGCCGCTGGACATCGTGATGCCCGCCAGATTGGAGCACCCATAAAAGGCATAATCCCCGATGTTGGCCACGGTGCCCGGAATCGTCACGCTGGCCAGGCTGGCGAAGCCATTGAACTCGCCGGCCCCGATGCTGGTCACGCCGTTGGCAATCGTCACGTTTTGAAGATTCGGGCAGTCATAGAACTGGTTTGTCATGTTCGTCACGCCGCCGGAAACCGCCACGCTCGTCAGGTTGACGCACTGGCCGAACGCCTGCGGTCCGATGCTGGTCACGCTGGCCGGAATGACAAGGCTGGTCAGGTTCGCGCAGCCGTCGAATGCTCCCTGCCCGATGCCGGCCACGCCATTGGAAATCGTCACGTTGGTCAGGCTGAAGCAGCCGGAAAAGGCCGCATCCCCGATAGTGGCCACGCTCCCGGGGATCGTCACGCTGGTCAGCCCTGTGTCAACGAAAGCATTACTCCCGATGCTGGTCACGCTGGCGGGGATCGTCACCGCTGCCAGATTGGAACATTGGCCGAAGGCCTGCGGTCCGATGCGGGTCACACCGCTGTTCATCGTTGCGTTTGTCAGGGCGGCGCACAGAGAAAAGGCGGAATCCGCGATGTTGGTCACACTGCCGGGAACTGTCACGCTGGGAAGGCTCGTGCAGCCCAGGAACACTTCCTTCCCGATGGCGGCGACCCCGTTGGAGAGCGTCACATTGGTCAGGCTGACGCAGCCGGAAAAAGCATCATCTCCGATGCTGGCGACGCTGCCGGGAATGCCGACAAAGGCCAGCTTTGGGCAGCCATAAAACGCATAGTCCCCAATGCCCTCAACACTGGCCGGGATAACGACGCTGATCAGGCCGTCGCAACCGTAGAAGGCAAATTGCCCAATGACCGGGACACCGTTGGAGAGGGTGGCGTTGGTCAGATTGTTGCAGAATTGGAACGCATACTTGCCGATGTTGGTGAGGCCGGCGGGAATGGAGACACTGGTCAGGCTGACGCATCCGTAGAACGCCCCCTGGCCCAAGTTGGCGATGTCGGCGGGAAGCGCGGCCGTTGCAAGGCTGGCGCAACCCGCGAACGCCGCCATCCCAATGGCCGTGACGCCGGCCGGGATGGTGACACTCTTCAGGTTCCCGCAGCCAAAAAACGCGTAGTCCCCGATGTTGCTGACACTTAAGGGGATGGGATAACTTCCTCCCAGACCGCCGGGGAACTCAACCAGGGTGGTTTGGCTCGCGTTAAACAGCACTCCCCCCGCGCTGCTGTAGAACAAATTGGCACCCATCGTTATCGAAGTCAGCACGGAGCATCCGGAAAAAACGCTGTCTCCGATGTTGGTGACGCTCGCGGGAATTACGACGCCGGTCAGGCTGGAGCAGTTCTCGAACGCAGCCTCCGCGATGCTCTTGACGGTGCCGGGGATCGTGACGCTGATCAAGTTGGTGTCGCCATAAAACACATTAGTCCCGATAGCCGTGACCGTCAGGCTGTTGGTCGAGGAGGGGATGGCCACATTCGTGCCGGTCCCGTTATAGCCGGCCAGGGTAAGAGTGGTTCCGCCCGCGTTTGTCGTGTACCTAAACTGGGCTTGCGCCGCCGGCACAGCCAGCAGCGCAAAAACTGACAGGACGAGCCATGTTCTTTTCATTCTTTGTCCTTCGAAAACAGCTCAATCAGGCCTCTTCAAATTGGAGCCTCGACGGCAAGCACGAATCCGACTCGTTCGCGTCCATTCCTTGCCGATTTCCGCCGATGTTAGCACGCGCCAACCCCGGTGTCAAACCCAAGAGGGCTGCGCCTCAAGCCACCCCGATCATTCGCGACTTCTGGAAAAGGAACCGCCGCAATTTGGCGCGCCATCCTGCCGGCTGGATGCTTCCAAATACGTTGCGTTGGCAGTAATCATCAGCATCAGAATCCATGACAACATTCGCCGGGTGCCGCAACGGAAAGACCATCGGGGCGGCGGGACGGTGGAGCAATGGGCTGTCGGCGCAATGGGTCGCCGCTTCGCCGCTGCCGACATTGGACACCAAATTGACAGCGGGAATGACGGACAACAGGCTCTGCTGCCAGCAGGCAAGCAGCCACGGATACGCCCAGGAATTGCGCTTCCCGGCGTGAACCTCGTCAAAAATCCGGCTCCAATACTCCGTTTCCGCGGGTTCTTGGAACAGATGGTGGAGCAGGCCGCCGGCTTTCAAGGCGGGCCAAGAAGAAGCTTCCAAGTCGAAATAACGCCAGGCTCGTTTCCAGGTCGCCCAACCCCAACAGTGCGGGTATTTTGAAAAATAGTAACTGGCGGCGCGGGAGAAGGAAGGAGATTGAAAATTCACCCCGGCGACGACCCCGACTCGTGTGTCGTGGCGGTAGTAATCCAGCAACTCCGCGCAAAACCGGAAGAAGTCCGGATGCGGCAGGCAGTCATCCTCCAGAATGATCGCCTCCTCCACCTGCCCGAAGGCCCAGTTGAGACCGGAAGAAACGCGGTGGCGCAGCCCCAGGTTCGCCTCCGCATACTCGGTTCGCACAGTGGCGGGCCAGTCAATCTCGCTCTTAACCAGGTCGCGGACCCGGGCGCACGCCTCCTGTTCTTCGGGATGATCGGGCCGCGGCCCGTCGGCGACCGCCAGAATCAGGGAGGGCTTGACCGCGCGAAGCCGTTCCAGAAGTTGGGCGGTGAGCGCGGGCCGTTTGAAGAGCAGCAAAACGACCGGCACGGCGGATGCATCGGGTGTGGTGGACGTCATGCTAATTCTTTATGCGGCGATAGAGCACATCGTGATGCGATAATTGGGCCGCGGCCTCATACCAGGGCTTCAGAAAGGATTCCAGTTCAGCGCGGAACCGCGCCTCAACCAGCATCCATTTGGGCCGGTATTTCTCGAAGTCCATCCCCTTGAGCACATCCAATTCAAAGCCTTCCACATCGAGTGAGAAAAAATCAATCGAGGGCGGATGATACTGGTCAAGGACGGACGTCAGCGTCCGCGCGGGAACCATCAGCTCGTAACTGGAAATTCCCTGCACTTCGCATCCGCGCTTGATGTGATCCATGTCCGCGGACTCATTTCGCATCGCGCCCTTGACCAGGGACATCAGGTTGCAATAGCGCATCTCGATTGTGTCGCGCGGATACCCGAACGGAACCAGCGCGCAATTCTCGACGGCGCAATGGGGACGGTTTCGCCGGCAATCGGCGGCGCGCTGGGGAATCGGCTCGATCAGCAGGCCGGTCCACTTCCGGTGTTTCTCAAAAAAAAGCGTGTTGCTTTGATCCAGTCCGTCATTCGCGCCGGCTTCGATGAAATAGCCCCGCTGAAAGTTCAAATAGGCCTTGAGCTTTAGGTCCAGATCATTCAAGGAGTAGGACTTCCTCCCACTGGCCTGCTTCCATTTATCCTGAAGTTTGCGGAATAGACTCATTGGATTGCCGCCGGCCGCTGCCAAACGCAGGTTTGCCAGAAATAAGTATTGTAAGAGGGTGTTAGGGAATTCGACATAAATGCCTGTGAATCAAGGCCTTGCGACAAATAAATGAGAGGTATTGAGAAACATTGGACGCAGCAGTTTTTTTGGGGTAGCACGCAAGCCTATGGACTCGA
>Ga0302320_10008375_pt1 | contig 22548 bp, 19 predicted proteins | sample Bog_T0_3_FD_202130 | JGI IMG/M metagenome (GOLD analysis project Ga0302320, IMG submission 202130) | Peat permafrost microbial communities from Stordalen Mire near Abisko, Sweden - Bog_T0_3 | ecosystem: Environmental > Terrestrial > Soil > Wetlands > Peat | place: Sweden: Abisko, Stordalen Mire... | reverse complement strand
CCGCGCTTTCGCGAGGGGGATAGGATTTCAGCAAAGGACAGGCGCGGGTGGGGACACCCGCGCTACAAGCCTTCCAAGCTGCCAGCAGGTGCGAATGAATAACGGGAAGGCCGACCCGGTCACCGCGAAGAGGTGGCAGAGCCAGATGAGGTGAGAGGCTTTCGGTTAATTTGGACAGCCTTGGGCTTTAGCTCGAAATGTTCCGCCCTAAAGGGCGGCTCCACATTTCAAATTAGGATGCCACCCGCGAGTTCCTTGACATACATTTAAGGCCGTAGCGACAACACATTATCGCCAAAATGAGAGGGAGATCAGGCTTATGGTAAAGAGAACAGAAATTACGCGGCGGGAATTCCTGAAGGACACCGCCTTTGCCGGTGCGGGGGCGGCGGTGCTGGGAGGCCTGGCGCCCGCGCGCGTGCTGGGGGCCAATGACAAGATTCGCCTCGGCGTGCTGGGAAGCGGCGGCCGCGCCCGCGACGTCATGACCAAATTCCAAAAGGTGCCGGGCGTTGAGTTCGTTGCCGTCTGCGACATCTACACTCCGCACCGCGACAAAGGTTTGGAAGTTGCCGGCGCCGGCGCCCAGGGTTACGCGAACTATCACGAGGTTCTTGACCGCAAGGATATTGACGCCGTCCTGATTGGCAGTCCCGACCACTGGCACAAGCAGATGCTGGTTGACGCGGTGAACGCGGGCAAGGATGCGTACGTTGAAAAGCCCATCTGCCACTCCATTGAAGAGGGCGAGGAGATGGTGCGCGTGGTGGAGGCCAGCAAGAGCGTTGTCCAAACCGGCACCCAGCAGCGCAGTTGGAACCACTGGAAACTGGGCAAGGAGATTGTTGACTCCGGCCGCCTGGGCAAGGTGACCATCATCAACACCTACTGGTATCAGAAGTACAAGGCGCTGAAGGACCTGCCGCCCATTGACCCGTCGCAGCTCGATTGGAAGGCCTTTTTGGGAAGCGCGCCTGACCAGCCCTTTGACGCGGCAAAATACCAGCGCTGGCGCTGGTATTGGGATTTCGGCGGCGGCATGCTGACGGACCTGCTGACGCACTGGATTGACTCCATCCAGTGGTACATGGGCCAGCCTGCTCCCAAAACGGCCACCACGGTGGGAGACCTTTATGCCAATGGCTGGCAATGCCCCGACACCATGACCACGGTTTATGAGTATCCGGGCGATTTCATGGTCACCTTCACCGGGTCCATCAACAGCAGCGTGGATGACGGCGGCCTCATCATTCGTGGCAGCGATGCAACGCTGAAGATTGACCGTGCGCACCTGGCTCTCTATCCCGACGGTTTGCCACCCGTGCCCGGAAGCCTGACGCCGGAGCCGGAACTCTTCATGCGCGCGGAACACGATGGCACGTTTGACAACGTCGCGAACTTCGTGGACTGTATGCGAACGCGCAAGACTCCCAACGCCAATATTCGCGCGGGTTTTGAGGCGGCGCGCACTTCCTGGATCGGCAACATCGCCTTGAAGCGGGGCATGAAAGTTGCCTGGGACGCAACGAAAGGCAGGGTAGCATAATGGGTCATCTCCGTTTTATTCGCCGGCCTGGCAAAATGCTGGGGGCATTGGTTCTGCTGGCCGTGTTTGCAGGGCTGCCGTTGCGCGCCGAGGAGCCCACCCCCTCCCGCGCGTTCTACAACACTTTTACCGATGAAGAAGAGATGGCCATGGGCCGCAAGGCGGCGGATGATACTGACAAGCAGTTGCCAATCCTTGAAGAACCGCTGCTGACGGCTTACCTGAACCACCTGGGGCAGAAGATTGCGGCGGAGTCGCGGCGGCCGCAAATCGAGTACTCCTTCAAGATCGTAAATACGGACGTGGTGAATGCCTTTTCGCTGCCGGGGGGATTTGTTTACGTCAATCGCGGCCTGTTGGATTTTGTGACCAACGAAAGTGAATTGGCCGGCGTGCTGGCGCATGAGATCGGCCACGTGGTGGCGTATCACAGCATGAATGATGTGGCGCGCCGCTCACTGGTTGATCAGGGGATGTACCAGCTTCAGAAGGCCGGAATTGTAACGGACCAGCAGATGATGGATATGGTGCAGCGTTACGGCGGCACCATGCTGCTCTTCGTCGATCGCAAGTTCAGCCGCGAAGAGGAGTCTGAGGCGGACATGCTGGGAATGTACAATGCCATCCGCGCCGGCTACGACCCGAATGGCCTGGTGGGTTTTCTTGCCCGCCTCAGCCAGTTCACCGGAAATCCCTCACTGGTGGAGGGCCTCCTGATGAATCATCCGCTTCCGGGTGAACGTGTGAAGGCGCTTCGCCTTGAACTGAAGGAACATCCTGCCCCCAGCGGATTGATCAAGGATAGCGTGGGATTTCGGACGGCCAAGCTGCAGTTGAAGATTCTGCCGCCGCCTCCACCGCCGAAGAAGAAGCAGCAGTAAAGGGGAGGTCGTCCAAATTACGGCTCAGCTATTGCCCAATGACGTGCGGCTTCGGGGCTTGTAGCGCGGGTGTCCCCACCCGCGCTTTCGCCAAGAGGATGGGAATTCAGCAATGGGGAGGCGCGGGTGGGGACACCCGCGCTACAAGCCTTCCATGCCGCCGGCAGGTGCAAATGAACATCGGGAAGGCCGACCCTGGGGGCAGAGCCAGATGAAGTGAGAGGCTTTCGGTTAATTTGGACAACCTCAGCCGAAATGGATTCACGCTGGCATCAGGTGCGGCGCGGCCCGCTCAGAACTCGTGCTGGCAGCGTGATGATGGCCCGAAGCAGATCGAACACTCCCTCAACGGCGATTCCCACCAGCCGAAAGGGAAGTGTTAGTAGCCAGACCACCGGATAAAGCACCAGCGCCAGAAGCGCCAGCGGCCAGCAAAAGAAAAGAAGAAGGCACCAGAGCAGGAATTTCATCATGACCCTCCCTCCAAGGGAGATTTCTCGCCCATTCTACTCCCGGACGCCATGAATTGCATGGAATCTGATCGGCCCACCTATGAACAATCATTTCTGGATTGGCATGTCGGTTATCCTTTTTAGCGGCTTGTTGAACGGCACGTTTGCCATGCCCATGAAGTACTCCCGCAATTGGAAATGGGAGAATCTTTGGCTGGTCTTTTCCCTGGTCGGCATGATCCTTGTGCCCGCCACGTTGGCCATCGCTCTGGTGCCGGGACTTTTGCATGTTTATTCCACCGTATCGTTGCGGGCGTTGCTGTTGCCCATGGCGTTCGGGTTGGTGTGGGGATTTGCCCAGGTCACGTTTGGAATCAGCTTCCGCGTGGTTGGCGTTGCCCTCAGTTACGCCGTGGTCTCTGGCCTCGGCAGCCTTTCCGGATCGCTGGTTCCGCTGCTGGCGTTTCATTCCGAGGAACTCTTCCGGCCGCGTGGAATCCTGCTGCTGCTCAGCATTCCCTTTCTGCTTGTTGGGCTCGTTCTCTATGCTTTCGCGGGCCTGCGCAGAGAGAAGGAGCAGGTGGCGCTGCAAAGTGATGCCGGCGCGCCCAAATCCAGCTTCGCTACCGGAATGGCGCTCTGCATCTTTACCGGCATCTTTGCTTCCAGCTTCAATCTGGGGTTCGCGTTTGGCGGCGATGTGCTGAGCGCCAGCGCGCGGCAGGGTGCGGGGCCGCTGAGTTCCACCTATGCCGTGTGGACCATCGTGCTGGGCGCGGGCTTCATTCCCAACTTCGTCTATTGCACTTACCTGATGGTTCGGAATCGCAGCGCGCGCCTTTATGGCAAAAGCGGATGGCCGCGTGAAGCGCTGCTGGCCCTTACCATGGCGTTCACCTGGATTGGCGCGGTGCTGATCTACGGCATTGGCGCAACTTTGGTGGGCGCGTTTGGAACCTCAATGGGTTACATGCTGTTTGTGGCCACAAGCATCCTGCTGGCCAACGCCTTTGGCATGATGACCGGCGAGTGGAAGGGCACCAGTTCCAAAACCCGAAGGCTTCTTTTCGCCGCGGTGGCCTTCATTTTGATCGCCATCATCGTTTTGAATCTTGGCGGGCTATTCTGAAATTCGCAGGTTGGGGAATGTTGCAGCGCAACCGCTTCGTCTGAAGCGCAAGACAAATAATCTGGAGAAATTCTCCCGTACATTTCACGTTTTTGGGGTTCCATGCTGCCCGCGGCAGACCCCTCTTCGCGATATTTCACAAATCATCGCCCCCCAGATGTCATTTTTCCAAAGGCAAGAGTGATGCGGATTCGGCGTCGAGAAAAACCGCGGCCGCGGGATGAATCCGCGCGAGTGAACTGGGGCAACCTTCCGAAATCGGCCCGGTCAATGCGTTCCGTACGGCCTCGGCCTTTCGCAAATCGGGAACCGTGCAGACCCAGTGCGTAGCGCGAAAGAGTTCAGGGCAAGTCAGCGTCAACGCTTCCTTCGGCATGTCATCGAGCGTGGCGAAGTGCCCCTCGCCAACTTGTTGCAGGCGGCAGCGTTCATCCATAATCACGCGCTTTACGGCCAGCGGATCATGAAAGTCAGCCACACCGGGATCGTTGAACGCGATGTGGCCGTTCTCTCCGAAACCGATGAAGCAGAGATCCACCGGCGCCGAATGCAGCAGCGCGGCGTAACGTTCGCACTCGTAGGATAGATCCGGTGCGTCGCCATTCATAAAATTCACTTTGCCCGGATGCACAACGTCCACCAATTGAGTCTTCAACCAGCGGTGAAAGCTGGCGGGATGCGCCTCCGACATTCCCACGTACTCGTCCATATGGAAAACTTCAATCCGCTGCCAATCGACGTCCGGCGCCTCGACCAGCGCGTGGATCATATCCAATTGGGAATTGCCCGTCCCCACGATGATGCGCGCGGAACCGCGTTTTACGAGGGTATTGCGCAATATCGATGCTGCCGCAAAGGCGGCGGCTTCACCGGAATCCTGCCCCGTTTGATGGACGTAGACCCGGGCCTTGGCCGCCTGAAATTCGCGCAGTTGAGTTTTGTGCATGATGTTGCCTGCCTTATGAATTTTGAATTCGTGCTCGTGTAACTACTCCCGATGCTCACATCACCACGGACTTCGTTCCTGTAACCACCCCCGTCGTTTGCGGGACTTCGATCACCTGTTTGTTTCCTGTAACCACCCCCGTCGCTTGCGCTCCGTGCCCCTCCTGAATCAGGAGGGGAGCCTTGGTTTCCCGGCCGCTGCCCGCCCCACTGCATGTTGGGTGGAGAAGCTGCCCCTCGTTTTCCGGGCTCAAGCCTGGCCATACGTGCGCCCTACGCCGCTTTCAACGCAGGAAAATCGCGGTCCGGAAGCAGCCAGAAGACCAGCGACATTGCCAGCGGATGCAACAGGCCCGCGAGCAGAAAAATCGGCCCGTAAGAGAACCGCGTCACCACGTAACCTGTGCAGAGCGAGGCCACGATTCCGCTCACGGCGCCGCCCATTCCGGAAAATCCCGCCCCCGTCGCCACCTCGTTGCGGTGGAATAGATCTGACGGCAAGGTCATCAGGTTTGAGACCCAAACCGCATGCCCGAAAACCACAAAGCATACGGCGGCAATGGCCAATGCGGCGGTGGGCACGCGCGGAGCAAGCATCGCCGCAGGCAGGAAACATGCGCCCACCAGCATGGTGGTCTTGCGCGCCCGCGGCAAACTCCAACCCTTGCGCATCAGGCTTCCGGAAAGCGACCCGCCAACCAGGTATCCAACACCGCCAAAGAAGAACGGCACCCACGCGTACTTGCCCACCATGGCCACATCGAATCCCCGCACTTTTTCCAGGTATCGCGGCAGCCAAAAGAGAATGAAATAGATTACAGGGTCGGTGAGGAAACGCGCGAGGATCAGCGCGATGCAGGGGCGCGACCGGATCAGTCGAAGCGTGTTGCGCTTGTTTCTGGTCATCTCCTCAGCGGATTCGACGTGAAGTTGATCCAGGCCCAAATTCATGCGCGCCGCAAACCAGCGGGCGGAACCCGCAGACGGCGTGATGACCAGCCACGCGGCCAGCCACACAAAACCCAGGGCGCCGGTAACGAAAAATGCTGAGCGCCAACCGTAGCGCACCGTCAGAAAGGCCGCCACAGGCGCGCCCAGAGCGGCTCCCAGCGAGGAGCCGGCGTTGAACAGGCCCACCGCCGCGGCGCGCTGGTCGGGCGGGAACCACTCATGAACGGTTTTAACTCCGGCGGGAAAATTCCCGGGCTCGGCAAGTCCCAAGCCGAATTGGCTGGCGGCCAGTGTCCACTTTCCCACCACAATTCCGGTAAGCATCTGGGCGGCGGACCACGCCGAGACAAACAGCGCAAATCCACGGCGCGTTCCGAGGCGGTCCACCACGTAACCGGAGCCCGCGTACATCACCGCATAAGCCGCCAGAAAAAGGCTGACAATCTGCGAGTAGTCCCGTTCCGTCATCCTGAAATCGTGAAGGATGTTCCCCACCACCACGGAAAGCGTCAGGCGCGCGGTGTAGTTGATCAGCGTGGAGAAGAACAGCATCCCCGCGATCAGCCACGGCAGCTTGGGGAATTTGTTCACGCGCGCTCACCCATCAACTGCACAATCAAAATGGCCCCGCGCGGCAGATGGAACGGATCCTTGACGGGAAGCGCAATGACCTCCGAACTGGGCTTGCCTTCGCGGGTGAGGCGCTGATACCACTCGCCGCCCTCCGGCATGGGGAAGTGCCCCCACGCCCAATCCGCCACCTTCTGATACCACTCCAGGCACCAATCGTGTCCCGTCAATTCATATGCCAGCAGGGTTGCGTACAAGGCCTCCACGTGCGGCCACCAGAGTTTTTTCTGCGAATGCGGCAGGAACGGCTCGCCTCCTTCGGTATCGCGCGAGAGGAACAACCCGCCGAATTCATCGTCCCAGGCGTATTCAAGATGCCAGCGGATGACTTCGCAGGCGCGCTCAATCAATTCGCGGTCGCCGCGCTGGCGCGCCACATGCAGCACAAACCACATGGATTCGATGGCGTGACCCGGCATCACGAACGTTCCAGCGGGCGGCGGAAGCTCCTCGTAATCGCGGGTGAGGAATTCCAGCAGAACCTTGCGATCCGGCTTCACAAAGTGCGTCATGATGCGGTCAGCATATTGACGGGCCAGCGCTTCAAGCTGATCGTCGTGCAAAGTCAGCGCCAGTTCGTGCGCGACTTCGGTAAGGATCATCGGCACGCCGTGGTTCTTCCATTCGGGCGGCATGGGATAGGGCGCGGTCTCATTGAAGTCAGGCTCCTCGACGCGGCGCACGACGCGATCAAACGTCTGGCGCGCCACGGAGATCGCCAGGCTGTCGCGCGTGGCGCGATAGTATTCGCTGAGACCGTAGATGGCAAAGCAATCCGCGTAAATGCTGGTCGCGCCCTCCAGCACGCGCCCCTGGCGGTCCGTATGATAGACCCAGCGGCCTCGGTCGTCGCGGCCGTACGCCAGCAGAAAGCGCAGAGAGTTTCGCGCCGCTTCAAGAAATTCCGGCCGCGGCTCAATGCGGTTGTAGAGCGCGGCAAACGTCCAGACGGAGCGTGCCTGCGACCAGATGAATTTATCCGTGCTCTGCACCTGGCCATCTTCAGTCATGCAGGAGAGCACGCCGCCGTATTCGCGGTCAATGCCGTGCTTCATCCAGAACGGCGCCACGCCCTCCAACAGAAGGCTTCGATACTGGTCGTGAATTCGGTTTTTTTCAGCGACGGTCAATCCCATGGGTTGGGAGCCACCTTTTCCGGGGGAGGATCAGGGTGTCAGGGAAGTGGATCAATCTTGTTCAATGGATTTGACTGCCGCGCTCTAAGCCATAGGGCGGCCAGATCGGACTGGTGAATAAGGGCCCACTCCTCCACCAAACCGAAGGCTCTGGCGGGCAGGCTCCCGGCGATTACTCTCAGATCCTCGATGCCGATCACGGCTTCGTGTTCGCCATACTCAGCATGGAAATGAGGTGGCGAGTGGTCGGCAAAATACATGCGGATGATAATGCCGTAAAAGCGGCTAACTTCCGGCATGGATGGGCTCGTGGCGGAGGTTGGGGAAGAGGTCTTCCGGGGTCTTCCCAGTCAACTTCAAATAGATGGCATCGGGACACAGCTCGATCTCATCATTCCATCGAATTTGCCTGGTAGGGCCCACGTGGACCTGGGCGAAGAAGTTCTCATCCTCCCACGCCTTGAAGACGCCCTGACCCGCCAGTTCCGACAGATCCACGGAGCCTTCCGTGCCATCCGAAAATACGACCCTAATTCGTAAGTTCGGCAACGCGCTTACCGAAATCGGCTTCACCATAGTGGCCTCCCTCACCTCGGATTATTGTATCAAACCAAGGAGGTTGGCCAGCGCCTGTTTTAGCCAGCGGATCTCGATCCGGCTATCGGGCACGTGAGCTCCGCTTGGTCCAATTCTTCACCACGCGGCGAACCTCGAACGCAGAGGCAAGCTCTTCCCGGTCAGCTTCCTCCAGCGCCTTACGGGTCTCCTCAATCTGCTGGAGGAAGGGAAGGAGGAAGGGTGTCACGTACCGTTTCTTGCCGAATTGGTGCGTAGGGGCGGTTCGCGAACCGCCCCTACGACACACCTCACCACTTCGAATCGATGTTCGGCGAGAGAATGTCGGCAAGGGCGCGGCCGGTGAGGCTGGTGACCGTGTTGAAGGAGTTCGCCTTCACGCCTCCCACGGCGCCGCGATTCAGCAAACCCAGTGATTTGCCCTTGTCGGCGTCCAGAATGAAGACGTCATAGCGCTGCACCGCCTGGGCAATGCGCGGATCGTGATTCGCATTCTCGTAATACCAGATCAGGTAGTCGATAATTCCCGGCCAGCGCGTGCGATCCCAGGTGGTGGGGCCAAGTTTTGACCACGTGCCATCGGGAAGCTGGTTCTTGAGCAGAAATTCAATGTTGGGCGCGACGGCCTTCTGAATCCAGTGGCGATAGTGCCGATCGTTGCAATGAAGGTCGAACGTCAGAATGCCCTCGCCCACGTAACCCGCGGTGCCATAGGTCATATCTTCCCAGAGTTCGTAATCGTTCTTCGCGTCGCCGTGTTTATCCCAATCGGCCTGCTCCCAGGCCAGGATGTAGGGAATATTTCCGTCAGCGCGCATGGTGCTGAGAACCCATTTGAGCGCGTGGTGGGCGATTTCGCGGTACTCCTTCTTTCCCGTCGCGTGATAGAGCCAGGTGAAAATGCCTCCGCCCGTCAGCGCTGAGGACAGCGTGTACTGGTCGGGAATGGGCTTGGTCATGGTGTCGCCCTCAACATGTTCCCAGCCCGTGCCGAAAGCGCCATTGGCGTGAATCATGCCGTTTGCCTGGATCGAATGGGCATAGCGCAGGACGGCATCCAGGTATTTCTGCTGCCGGTCCGGGCTTGCGTGCGGATAGAGCGCGATGAAGAGGCCCAGGGCGCTGCCCGTATCGGCAAGGAAAACCGTGCCATAACCGGTGGCCCAGAAACCGTTGGACATCTGCCGGCCCAGCAGGTAGTCACCGTAGGCAAGGGCCGTATCAAGGTAGCGCTGGTCGCCCAGGATCTTGTAACCGTCCACCAGCGTCCGCATGTAATAACCGCCCACATAGATGGTGGGCACGGTGGCTTTGTTGGCCACAATCCAGTCACACGTCTGCTTCAGGGCGGCGCGCGTTTCGGTGCAGCCGGCGTCACTGCAAAAAGGATCATCCTGCTGCTGCGGCGTGGCGGCGAAAGAGCAGGGGGTGATTGCCAGAATGAATGCGGCCACGGCGGCGCAGGAAATCCATCGCTTCAACATGGTTGTGCTCCTTCATCGATTCGTCCGAACACCTGTTCGCCTGTCAAGTATGTGACGATGACGCCAAGGTCGGGAAGCTCCGGGCGGAAGTGGAAAAGATTCGCCGGTTGTCCAGGGGCGATGGTGGTGCAAATTCCTTTCGAACCCAGCAGCCCGGCGGGATTGATCGTGGCCGCGGCGAGCGCGTTCGCCAGTGGGGCACCGGTATACCGCATGAAGACATCAACTACGTGATTCAGGGTTGCGGCCGAACCGGCCAGCGTTTTTCCATCGGCCATCACCACCTTGTTATTCGGAAGGAGTTCGATGTCGGCATCCAGGCTCCGATAGCGCCCGGGCGCGAGCGTCGCGGCCATCACGGCGTCGGTGATTAAGATGCAATGGTCAATGCCCTTTGAGCGCAGAGCGACGTTGACGAAATCGGGCGGAAGATGAAAGCCATCGCAGATCAGGCTGGCGCTCAGTTCCGGAATCGCCAATTGCGCCCAAAGGGGATTCAGGTGGCGGTGCATCATTTGCGGGCAGCCATTTCCCAGGTGCGTGCTGAGGCGCGCTCCCGCTGCCACCGCCTCGTGAATCTGCTCAGGGCTCGCATCCGTGTGGCCCACGGCAACCAGCACTCCGGCGGCACAAGCGCGGTGGATAAATTCCATCGCGCCGGGAAGCTCCGGGGCCAGCGTTACAATGCCGATGTGCCCTTCTGCCGCTTCCTGCAAATCCTCAAATTCATTCCAATCGGGCCCGCGCATGGATTCAGGATTGTGGGCGCCGCGCGAGCCGCCGGGAGAGATGTATGGACCTTCAAGGTGGAAGCAGGGCACCGACCGCGCAAATTGCGGCTGGGAGTCGAAGGCCTCCGCCAGCACGCGGAAGTTTCGCCGCAGGCGCGCATGGGTGTTGGTGATGAGCGTGGGACAGAATGAAGTAACGCCCGTCTTCCAGATTTGGGGCAGAACTGAAACGGCTTTTTCCCACGTCAGTTCAGGATCGGAAAAATCAACGCCGGCGAATCCATTCACCTGGATGTCCACAAGGCCAGGCGCAACAAAGGGCTGATCGTCACGCGTGGGCCCCAGGATTTCGGCAGATTGGATCAACCCGCCGCCAAGAACGATGCGGGCCCAACCCCTGCCGGGAATGTTGGCTTCAATTTCCATCTGTTCCTCAATGCGCGGAGTTGCATTGCAGGGCCGGGCTTGAGCCCGCCACGTGCCGCCCTCAAGGGCCGCTCTACGCTTACCACGCGCCACCCGGCGGCTTGAATCCGCACAGCGAGCCATTCTACATCGAAGTTCAGCGGTTCATACGGCGATTGGAATTTGGATGGAATGCAATGCACAAAGGCAGAGCGACGAACTTCGAACCTCGAATAAGTTCTGATCTTTTACTCGCTCATCAAGGTCCCGCCGCCGTGCGCGCCAGGGCTCATCATCGCCCGACCTTCGCGTGCGTCTTTGCAAAGCCCATGCGTAAGGGCTTGCAGGCGAGTACAATGGCTTGAGGGTAGAGGTTACCGCTTGACGGGATTAATAGCACAACGGGTTAAGGTACCGCGCATTCTCGGGGCGCTCGGGATCGTGGGCGGCATCACGTTATTTTACTACCGCATCTTCACTGTGAATAACGTAACGGTGGCGCTTTCGTATCTGCTTGCGGTGCTGGCCGTTTCCACAGGATGGGGAGTGATTGAAGGCCTGGTGGCGTCCGTGGCCAGCATGCTCTGCTTCAATTTCTTCTTCATCCCCCCCATTGGTACGTTTACGATTGCGGACCCGCAGAACTGGGTGGCGTTGTTTGCCTTTGTGGTTACGGCGGTGATTGCCAGCCATCTCTCCGCCAGCGCCAGGAAGCAGGCTCAGGAGTCATCGCAACGCCAGCATGAGATGGAGCAGCTTTACACCTTGAGCCGCAACCTGCTGCTGCTTGAAGTCCACGGTCCGCTGGCGCAGGAGACCGCAAATCTCATTGCCAAGGCGTTTGATGTCCAGGGGGTGGCATTTTACGACCGCACCTCGGACCGCGTCCACCGGGCCGGCCCGCATGACATTCCCGTGGATGCCGCCAAACTGCGTGACACGGCATTGCAAGCCACGGTCTTTCACGATTCCGCCACCAGGACCACGGTCATTCCCATCAGCCTGGGGGGGCAGCCCATTGGAAGCCTGGCGATTCAGGGCTCGCAGGTGTCTGACACCGCGCTGCACGCCATCGGAAACCTGACCGCCATCACGCTGGAGCGCGCCCATTCGCAGGATGTGGCCACGCGGGCGGAAGCCGCCAAGCAGAGCGAAGAATTGAAATCGACAATGCTCGATGCCCTGGCGCACGAGTTCAAGACGCCGCTGACGCCCATCAAGGCGGCGGTGACCTCCATGCTGACTGACACGGACATGAGCCCGGCCCATCAGGAACTGCTGCGCATTATTGACGAGGAGACGGACCGGCTGAACTTAATGCTCACGGAAGCCATCCAGATGTCGCGGATTGAAGCGGGCCAGCTCCAGTTGCACCGAAGTGCGCAATCGATGAGCAAGATCGTCAATGCGCAACTCGAGAAGCTGGGAGAAAGTCTGGACGACCGCAAAATAACGGTGGATGTTCCGGAGAAACTGCCGCGTGTGAGCGTCGACCCGGAATTTATTGGCATCGTCATTTGGCAATTGCTCAGCAACGCGTTAAGGTACACACCGCCGGGCAGCCCGATTACGATTCGCGCCGTCGCGGAGGAGACCGAGCTGATTGTGAGTGTTGAAGACGTGGGGCCTGGGATCTCCGAAAAGGAACAGCGGAAGATATTTGAAAAGTTCTACCGCGGTAAAGATCAGCGGGAAATCATACCAGGTACGGGCATGGGGCTGACGATTGCACGGGAGATTGTGCGCGCCCATCATGGCCGGATCTGGGTGGAGAGCGAGCCGGGCAAAGGGGCCAGATTTTCCTTCTCGGTCCCCCGCACGCAAAGGGAGTCATAAAAGTGACCAGCGCAAGGGTTTTGGTTGTGGATGATGAACCGCAGATTCGCCGCGTCATGCGCGCAACCCTGGTGGCAAAGGGCTATATGGTAAGCACCGCGCGCAACGGTGAGGAGGCCCTGGATAAGGTGCGGGAAGAGCGCTTTGACCTTGTGCTTCTGGATATCAACATGCCGGGAATGGGAGGCATGGAAACATGCCGCATCATCCGCTCGCAGAGTGACATCCCCATCGTTATTCTCTCCATTCGCAACGCGGAAAAGGAAAAGGTGGAAGCTCTGGACGCGGGCGCGGATGACTACGTCACCAAACCGTTCAGCATGCCGGAACTGCTGGCCCGCATTCGCGCTGCGCTTCGGCGCGCGCCAAACACGAGCGCGGGAACGGCGGATTTGCTGAACCTGGGTCCAACGGAGATCAACTTTGCCGCCCGCCGGGTTACCGTGGCAGGAGAGGAAGTGCGTTTGACTCCCAAGGAGTTTGACCTGCTTCGTTACTTTGCCAGCAATCCGGACGTTGCCATTCCCCACACCAAACTTCTTCAGGCGGTGTGGGGGCCCGACTATGGCGAGGAGGTGGAATATCTGCGCGTCTTTATCAACCAGTTGCGGAAGAAGATTGAGCCGGATCCTTCCCACCCTGCATTTCTCCTCACTGAGCCGTGGGTTGGGTACCGGCTTAACCTTCCCAAGGAGTAGGGCGGTGGTTCCGCCTGCTCCCTACCTGGCGAGCCTACCATTCCGGGTGGGGTTAAAGGCAAACGGGTCAATTCAGAACAGCGGCTGCCCTCTCCGCGATAAAATGTCCCTCCTCCCCCTATAACGAAATCTTGACCAACTCTTTATGACTTCTTTACGGGCATGCGCTCACTATGTCTATGGTGACTCGCATGGAAGCCTATTCGGAAGACGATTACGCCCTGATCTCCTCGGTTCACTCGCATGAGGCCAAGCGCCGCGAGCGGAATGATGGAGATACGGAAAAGCGGTTGGAGGTTTTCGTGATCTTCACCGACATGCCGGGGACGCATAGGGCCATTCAGCAGGCGGAAGGCCTGGCGCAACAACTGGGCGCGCATCTGAGGCTGGTGATGCCTTACGAGGTTCATTACGCACTTCCCCTTTCAGAGCCCCCCGTGCCGGTGGAATTCCTGGAGGGCCAGTTGTATGACCTGGCCGACAGCTCGGGAATGGAAGTGGAAGGACAGGTTTGTTTGTGCCGCAACAAGAAAAGCGCCTTGGGCAATCTTCTACCGCCGAATTCGCTGATTGTTGTGGGAGGCAGGAAACGCTGGTGGCCCACTGCGGCGCATCGACTTTCGCAGGCCCTGCAAGAGGATGGGCACCACGTGATTTTTGCGGAACAGAGGTGACATAGCCGTGCTTGACTTTACCTACGTTCTACTTGGTTTGTTGTTTTTTGTCGGTTGCTGGATTTTCACTCTGGCCTGTGACCGGCTCTAGGAGGCCGCTCGATGGATTACATCATTGCTGGTATTACCGCGCTGTTTCTGTTCGCATATCTCGTTTACGCGCTGTTGCGGCCGGAAAAGTTCTGAGAGGACACCATGACTCCGAATGGCATTTTGAACGTGCTGATCTATTCTGTGCTGATCCTGCTGGTCACGAAGCCGCTGGGCGTCTTCATGACCAAGCTCTTCGACGGTGAGCGGACTTTCCTGCACCCGGTGTTGCGCCCGCTGGAGAAGCTGACCTACCGCATTTGCCGCATCCATGAAACTTCCGAGCAGCGCTGGACCCAATATGCGGCCTCGCTGATCGCCTTCAGCTTTATGAGCTTTATCTTCGCTTACCTGCTGCAGCGGCTTCAGGGCTTTGCGCCGGCGCTTCTGAACCCTCTGCACTTCGGCACAGCCAAGGGACCCAGCGGCGCCACGCCCGTGACCGCGGACCTTGCCTTTAACACCGCCGTCAGCTTTGTCACCAACACGAACTGGCAATCGTACGCAGGTGAATCAACCTACAGCCACTTTGTGCAGATGACCGCGCTCACGGTGCAGAATTTCATCTCTGCCGCAGTTGGCGTGGCCGTCTCCATTGCGCTGATTCGCGGCTTTGCGCGCAAGCAGGTGAACAACATCGGCAACTTCTGGGTTGACGTTGTGCGCGCCACGCTCTACATCTTTCTGCCCCTCTCACTGGTGGGTGCCCTCTTTCTCTGCTCCCAGGGGGTGATTCAGAACTTCAAGGGAAACGTGGCGGTGCAGACGGTGGAAGGCGCTACGCAGACCATCGCGCAGGGGCCGGTGGCATCGCAGGAGTCCATCAAGATGGTGGGAACAAACGGGGGCGGCTTCTTCAATGCGAATTCCGCCCATCCCTTTGAGAACCCCACGCCGCTCACCAACTTTATCCAAATCCTGATGATCTTCGCCATCCCTGCCGGGCTCACCTACACGTTCGGATCGATGGTGGGTGATACGCGCCAGGGCTGGGCACTGTTCGGGGCGATGGGAGTTCTGTTCCTCGCGGGTGTCCTGGTCTGCTACCCGGCCGAGCAGGCCGGCAATCCGCAGCTCACCGGGCTGGGCCTGGAGGCAAAATCCAGCCATCTTCAGCCGGGTGGAAACATGGAAGGCAAAGAGGTGCGATTCGGCATTGCCAGCTCCGCCCTGTTTGCCGTGATCACTACGGACGCCAGTTGCGGCGCGGTGAATAGCATGCATGACAGCTATACCCCCCTCGGCGGCCTGGTGCCGCTGTTCAACATCCAGCTTGGCGAACTGGTGTTCGGTGGTGTGGGCGCCGGGCTGAAGGGCATGTTGCTCTTCGCTGTCCTGGCCGTCTTCATCGCCGGGCTCATGGTGGGCCGCACGCCGGAATATATCGGCAAGAAGATCGAACAGAAGGAAGTAAAGATGGCGATGCTGGCGCTCATCCTGATGGCCGCCAACATTCTGATCTTTACGGGCATCAGTTCCGTGGCCAAGTTCAAGCAGAACGGCTATTGGAATCCTCCCGGAGCCGCCACCGCCAACACGAATAACAATGGCCCGCACGGCTTCAGCGAAATTCTTTACGCCTACACCAGCGCGAATGGAAACAACGGCAGCGCCTTTGCGGGACTAAGCGCCAACACCCCCTGGTACAACTTCAGTCTCGGGTTGGCCATGCTGATTGGCCGCTTTCTGTTCATCATTCCCCTGCTGGCCGTGGCCGGAAGCCTGGCGGCAAAAAGAAAGATCCCCATCACCAGTGGAACCCTGCCCACGCATGGACCGCTGTTTGTCGGCTTGTTGATTGGCACTGTCATCATTGTCGGGGCCTTGACCTACTTCCCGGCACTTTCACTCGGACCCATCGTCGAGCACTTCCTGATGCAGCAAGGAAAACTCTTCTCGATGGTCTCTTTCTCAATTTGGAGCTGAACATATGGGAACCCTTGCAGTAGCCCCGCCGCCGGTTGATGAAACCGCGTTGATTCCAAAAAAGCTGGCGCACTCGCGCCCGCTGTTCGACCCGCCGATTGTGAAGAGGGCGGTGCGCGAATCGTTCCTGAAGCTGAACCCCGTCACCCTGGCCAAGAATCCGGTGATGCTGGTGGTGGAAGTGGGCGCGGCCCTCACCACGGTATTCCTGCTGCGTGACATGTTCATTCACGCCTCGGGAATCAGGTTCTCGATGCAAATCGCGCTCTGGCTGTGGTTCACGGTGCTCTTTGCCAATTTCGCCGAGGCCATGGCGGAAGCTCGCGGCAAAGCCCAGGCAGACACGTTGCGCAAGACCAAGACCGACTCCCTGGCGCGCCGCATTGTCTCTCCCGGCAACACGGAAACTGTTGCCTCTTCCAAGCTGCGCGCGCAGGACGTTGTGATCTGCGCCGCGGGCGACATCATTCCCGGTGACGGCGAAGTGATTGAAGGCATCGCCACCGTGGATGAGTCGGTCATCACGGGTGAAAGCGCGCCGGTGATTCGGGAATCGGGTGGAGACCGCAGCGCAGTTACGGGCGGCACCAAGGTCTTGTCCGATGAAGTGAAGATCCGGATTACCTCCAACCCGGGCGAAACTTTTCTGGATCGCATGATTGCCCTGGTGGAGGGCGCCCAACGCCAGAAGACGCCCAATGAGATCGCGCTCAACATCCTGATTGCCGGCCTGACGCTGATCTTCCTGCTGGCAGTTGTGACCTTGCAGCCGTTCTCCGCTTACGCCGTGAACAGCTCCGGCCTGGGAAAGATTCCCACCGTTGCGGTGCTCATCTCGCTGCTGGTCTGCCTGATTCCCACCACGATTGGCGGTCTGCTTTCCGCCATCGGAATCGCCGGCATGGATCGCGTGATTCAGCACAACGTGCTGGCCATGAGCGGCAAGGCAGTGGAAGCCGCGGGCGATGTGAACACCCTGCTGCTCGATAAGACCGGAACCATCACGCTGGGCAATCGCCAGGCGGTGGAGTTTGCTCCGGTGGAAGGCGTCACCGGCGCTGAACTGGCGGACGCGGCTCAACTTGCGAGCCTTGCGGACGAAACGCCGGAAGGCCGCTCGATTGTGGTGCTCGCCAAGCAGGCCTATCAGCTTCGCGGGCGCGAGGTCTCAGAGCATGAGGCCCACTTTATTCCCTTCTCCGCCTACACGCGCATGAGCGGCGTTGACATTGATGGCCGCCGCCTGCGCAAAGGCGCCACGGACGCCATCGTGCAGTTTGTGGCCGATCAAGGTGGCAAGGTTCCGGTGAACTTCATCGAGATGTCGGATCGCATCTCCCGCACGGGCGGCACGCCCCTTGCGGTGGCGGATGGCGAGCGCCTGCTCGGCGTCGTGCACCTGAAAGACATTGTCAAGGGTGGAATGAAGGAACGCCTTGACCAGTTGCGCTCCATGGGAATTCGTTCCGTCATGATCACCGGAGACAATCCGTTGACCGCGGCGGCGATTGCCAACGAAGCCGGCGTGGATGACTTCCTTGCCCAGGCAACGCCCAAAGACAAGATGGAGTACATCAAGAAGGAACAGGGCCAGGGACGCCTGGTGGCCATGACCGGTGACGGCACCAACGACGCGCCCGCCCTGGCACAGGCTGACGTGGGTGTGGCCATGAACACAGGCACCATGGCGGCAAAGGAAGCCGGCAACATGGTGGACCTGGACAGCAACCCCACCAAGCTGATTGAGATTGTGGCCATCGGCAAGCAGTTGCTGATCACGCGCGGCGCCCTCACCACCTTCTCCATTGCCAACGATGTGGCGAAATACTTTGCCATCATCCCGGCAATGTTCATGGCCACTTACCCGGCCTTGAATTCGCTGAACATCATGCACCTGCACACGGCCCAAAGCGCGGTTCTGGCGGCCGTGATCTTCAACGCGCTGATCATCATCGCGCTGGTGCCCCTGGCGCTGCGAGGCGTCAAGTACCGGCCGGAGAGCGCGGCACAGATGCTGCGTCGCAACATCCTGATTTACGGTGTAGGCGGCATCATCGCCCCCTTCCCCGGCATCTGGCTGATTGACCGCCTGCTGGGTCTGTTGCACCTGGCGTAAACCCGAACGGAGTTTGGCATCTCTAAGGAGCTTTTTATGCGCTACCAATTTGGACCGGCATTTCGCATCACACTTTTCATGACCATCCTCACTGGCTTGATCTATCCCGGAGTGGTCACGGGGCTCTGCCAGCTCATCTTCCCCCATCGCGCCAATGGCAGCATGGTGGAAGCCAACGGAGCGGTGGCGGGCTCCGCCTTGATTGGCCAGAACTTCTCCAAGCCTCAGTACTTCCATCCGCGGCCGTCGGCGGCGGGCAATGACGGCTATGACGCCAGCGGTTCCAATGCCTCAAACTACGGCCCCACGAACCAGAAGCTGATCGACCGCGTGAAGGGCGACGTGGCGAAATTCCGGCAGGAGAACCCCGGCTATCAAGGGCCCATCCCGGCGGATCTGCTCACCACTTCGGCCAGCGGCTTGGACCCCCACATCAGCCCAGCTTCCGCACTGGCGCAGGCTCAACGTGTGGCGGATGCGCGCGGCGTTACGCTTGACCAAGTAAAGCAGTTGATCGAGGCCCACACGGAAGACCGCCAGTTGGGATTCCTGGGTGAGCCGCGCGTCAACGTGCTGCTGCTGAACCTCGATTTGAACCAGAAGTTTCCCGTCAGCAAGCCTTAATCAGGGCGCCGGGCCACGGGTCCGTTCGCCAACCGCGGTGATGTTGGCGGACGACCCGTTGGCACGGTCATGAAGTTGCGATTCGGGAAAAGCCGGAAAAACGCAAATTCGTCCAGACCTTTATTGCCTGCAAGTTTCTCCCTGAAATAAGCCGGGAAGATCGAATTCACGGTTCTCCAACCGCTGTTTCGCCATCGTTTCTGGTATAGTAATGAATTGCACCCAGTTGTTGGGTGGCCACCTTGTCGCCAGGCGAACATATCGCGAACAGGGAGATTTTCACCCCTATGCCAACCGATTTTGGCTCCAGACCTGATCCTGAACTGCTCCTTAAACAATTGGACGCACAGGATGAACAGCTCCAGCATGAGCGGTTAAAGGTCTTCCTGGGTTACGCCTCGGGAGTGGGCAAGTCATTTCGCATGTTGGATGAAGGCCGCCGCCGCCGGGCCCGCGGCCAGGACGTGGTGATTGGCGCCATTCAGACGGACCTTCCCCCGGAACTCCAGCACCTGCTTGAAACCATTGAGGTTATTCCCCTCAAGAAAATCGGCACAGGCTATGCCATGGATGTTGAGGCCATCCTGCGCCGCCACCCACAGGTCTGCCTGGTTGACGGGGTTGCCTACAACAATCCTGCCGGCAGCAAGAATCCGCAGCGCTGGCTGGACGTGGAGGAATTGCTGGCGGCGGGGATCATCGTCATCACCTCCCTGAACCTCCAGCACATTGAGGAACGCCGCGAAGCCGTTGAGCGCATCACGGGCAAGCGTGTTACGGACACGGTGCCGGAGCGGTTTCTTTACAACGCCAATGAAATCATCCTGGTGGACGTTCCTCCGGAACTCCTCCTGGAACGTGCCGGCCAACCGGCCACGGTGCCTACTCCCACAGAACAGCCGCGGCGGCTTTCCGCTTTGCGCGAAATTGCCCTGCTTCTTGCCGCTGAAGTGGTTGACCGCCAGCTTGAGGATTACCTTCTCGCCCATGGCATTGAACAGCATTGGGGCACGCAGGAACGCATTCTTGTCTGCCTGACGCGCGGTTCGAACGCCCAGGCGATGATCACCAGCGGCAGGCGCAATGCCGACCGCTTCCATGGGGAACTTTTCGCTGTCTTTATCCGTGACGACCGGTTCAACGAGAAAGAGGAAGCGGTTTTTCAAGCCCGCCTGACGGAGGCGCGGGGGGTGGGAGCACAAGCCGAGGCCCTTGAAGGGTACGACCCGGTTGAAACCCTGATGGATTATGCCCGCACCCATCGCATCACCCAGATTTTTGTCGGCCATCCCAGCCGGAAGCATTGGTGGGACCGCTTTCTGGGAGGCCCTCTTGACCGCCTGATTCGCGCCGCGGAAGGAATTGACGTGCGGGTGTTTCCGCACTAGAGAAGCTATCAGCTTTCAGCTGTTGGCTCACACTTGATGGCCCTGAAATCTTGTTCAATCGGCACCGGCCCTTGGCTGAAAGCTGAGAGCTGATTGCTGAAAGCTAATGATGGATACCGCACCCAACAAACACGGCAGATTGAAGGTCTATCTGGGCTTTGCCGCCGGCGTCGGCAAAACCTACCAGATGCTGACGGATGCCCATGAGCTTCTGAAGCGTGGCATCGACGTGGTGATCGGTTACCTTGAACCCCACGGGCGCAAGGATACGATTGCCCAGGCGCAGGGGCTGGAGCTGATTCCGCGCTGCAAAATGGAGTACCGGGGAGCGGTGTTTGAGGAGATGGACCTGCAGGCCATTCTCACCCGCCATCCTGAAGTCTGCGTGGTGGATGAACTTCCGCACACCAACGTGCCCGGCTGCAACCATGTGAAACGCTGGGAATGCGTCCTTGAGCTTTTGGCCGCTGGAATTGATGTCATGACCACCATGAACATCCAGCACCTTGAGAGCCTGAACGACCAGGTGCGGGACATGACCGGCGTTCGGGTGCGCGAAACGATTCCCGACTGGGTGATGAAGCAGGCGGACGAAGTGGTGATGGTGGATTTGACTCCGCGCGCCCTGCTGAACCGGCTGGAGCGCGGCGTGGTCTACCCGCCGGAGAAGGCCCAGCGCGCCATGCAGAATTTCTTTAAGGAATCCACGCTGGTGGCCCTTCGGGAAATTGCCCTGCGGCAGACGGCGCACGAAGTGGAGATCCGCCAGGTAACCCAGACGGAAGCCTCCGCTGAATCCAACCAGCCGGCGGAATACCAGGTTTCGGGCGGCAGCGATTACGGCGGGCTTACGGACCGCATTCTGGTCTACGTCACGGAGCATCCCTCCACCGCCATTCTCATCCGCCGCGGCCGCCGCGTGGCCGACTACCTTCAGGCCGATTGCTTTGCCGTGTTCGTCCACGAGGAGGCGGATTTTACCGGCCTGCCCCCCGCCAAACGCGAGGCCGTGGAGCGCCACCTGAACTTTGCCCGCAACCTGCACATTGAAACCCGCGTCCTTCAGGGCGAAGACATCGTTACCACGCTGCTGGATTTCGCCCGGCTTCACAACATCACCCAGCTCTTTATGGTGCGCCCCCAGTATTCCCCCTGGGAGGGCTTCATTGGCCGCAACATCATCCACCGGATTGTCCGCCAGGCCCACGACATGCAGGTGACCATCGTCGCCGAACGCCAAACCGCCCGCCGCGAGTAAGTCCCGATCACAGGTGAATTGGTAAAGGTTTCTGGTTGGAGAGGTTCCTGGAACCGCTTCGGAGGAACCCGTTCGGACCCTCGAAACGGGACGACGCAATTGCGTGTCATTTCATGTCATTTGGCGCAAAAATGTCCGAGGATTCGTGTCGATTGGGTATGAAATGTCAGACGATTCGTGTCATTTGGTCTAAAATGTGTGTCATTTTAGTGACAAATTGTCCATGTCTTGTTTGTTTTCAATAACATTCCGGCTTCGGTCGTTAAAATCAATATTATTTTCTTCCGCGACCCGCGCGCAAGAGGGCCAAGTGTCCGAATTTGGAGCAAAATCCCCATGCCGCAGCGGATGGCGCACCAGTTCCCCCTTGGCCGCCTGACAAATTGTTCTCTTCGTTTGTTTTCATAGAGATCGCCGGATGCACCTTCAAATTTGAGAACAGGAGGCTGGATTCAGGAGCCAGGAGATGGAACCCGGTGCTGGAAGCTGAATCCTCGCATCTGAATTGTGCGGAAACATCCGCCTTTCCGCGTGGCAAGTTTTCATTACCGTTTGTTTTCATAGAGATCGCCGGATGCACCTTCATTTTTAAGAGCAGAAGCTGGAAGCTGGAAGCTGCGAACTAGAAGTTAGGGTCCAGAAGGTAAAATCGGGGTGCTGCCAATCCCAAATCACTAACCCCTAACCCCTGATCCCCGTATCCCGTATCCCGTATCCCGTATCCCGTATCCCGTATCCCGTATCCCGTATCCCGTATCCCGTATCCCGTATCCCGTATCCCGTATCCCGTATAAAGCCTACACCAGAGGCTAGTTTTTGTCAAGAAAATTCCTGCCGGATTCCGCCCTGGCGAAAAATATCTGTAGCGCGGGTGTCCCCACCCGCGCCTGCGATGCTTGGCTGTCAACATCGTGAACGCGATGCTTGGCCGCCTGCATCGCAATTGTGCAGCAGATCCTGGTTTGGGCGCGGGTGGGGACACCCGCGCTACATCGTAGGGGCGGGTGGGGTACCGCCCACAAACTAGTGCCACCCCCATGCATCGGCTGCCCGGGCAAGGCCGGCAAGGCCC
>Ga0302320_10008374_pt1 | contig 22548 bp, 4 predicted proteins | sample Bog_T0_3_FD_202130 | JGI IMG/M metagenome (GOLD analysis project Ga0302320, IMG submission 202130) | Peat permafrost microbial communities from Stordalen Mire near Abisko, Sweden - Bog_T0_3 | ecosystem: Environmental > Terrestrial > Soil > Wetlands > Peat | place: Sweden: Abisko, Stordalen Mire... | reverse complement strand
GGCAGCGCCGTAGACCTTGCTCTGGTCGTCAGCGGTGACCGTCAGCGGCGCCTGCGATACGGTGAGCGTGCCGTCGACGTCGGTGATGGCGTAGTTGGCGGCCGTGCCGCCGCTGGCCGTGATGGGGTACGTCCCGGCCGTGGCTGCCGCGCCGGTGGGCGTGTCGAGCGTCACCCCGCTAATCACCGAGTACTGGTCGCCGTAATAAAGCGTCCCGCTGGGCGTATAGGTCAACGTCGGGTCGGCGGCGCCATAGACCTTGCTCTGACTGTTGGCGGTAACCGTGAGCGGCGCGGGGGTCACCGTGAGCGTGCCGGAAACATAGGTCATGGTGTAGTCTGGATCGGCGGCGCCGTTGACGGTGATGACGTAGTTGCCCACGCCACTTGCCGAGGTCGCCACTGTGGCCAGGTTCAGCGCGGTGGTTAAGCTGGCCGCGGTATCGCCGTTGGCCAGGCCGGTATAGCTGGCGGTGAGCGTCGGCAGCGCAGCTCCATAGACCATGCTAAGGTCGTCGGCGGTGATGGTCAACGGCGCCGGGCTGACGGTGATCGTAACGGCCGGAAATGACAGCGTGACCTCGCGGATCCGGCTGTTGTCCATATCCGCGACGTAAAGCTGCCCGTTGGCGCCGAGCGCAATGCGCTCCGGGTCTCTTAGTTCCGCCGCCGTGGCTGGGCCGCCGTCGCCACTGTAGCCAAAGGTTCCATTGCCGGCGACTGTGGTAATGAACCCCGTGGAGGAATTGACTTCGCGGATGCGATTGTTGTTGTAATCGGCGATGTAGAAGTCGCCGCTGGAATCCACGACGACATCGCTGGGATCAGCGAGCTCCGCGGCGGTGGCCGGGCCGCCGTCGCCGTTGTAACCGCCGGTCCCATTGCCGGCGACCGTAGAAATCAGGCCGGTCGCAAGATTCATTTCGCGGACGGCGTCATTGGCCTGGTCGGCGATAAACAGGTTCCCCTTGGAGTCCGGCGCGATGCCTTCGGGGAAACTGAGCTCCGCGGCGGTGGCCGGGCCGCCGTCGCCGGTGTGACCGGAAGTTCCGGTACCGGCAATGGTGGTGATCAGTCCGGTGGCAAGGTTAACTTCGCGGATGCGATCGTTGCCGGAATCGCCGATGAAGAGATGGCCGCTGCCGTCCACGGCGACGCCGTAAGGACGGTAGAGCATCGCGGTGGTGGCCGGCCCACCGTTGCCGCCGTAACCAGCGGTCCCATCGCCCGCCACGGTAGTTATTACGCCCCTGGCGAGATTGACCTCGCGAATGCGGGCATTGCCCATGTCGGCGATGAAGAGGTCGCCCTTGCCATCCAGTGCAACACCGACGGGATAAAAGAGTTTCGCGGCCGTGGCCTGGATGCCGTCGCCGTTATAGCCGGCGGTCCCGTTGCCGGCGATGGTGGTGATCACGCCAGAGGAATTCACTTCGCGGATACGGTTGTTAGGTCCGTCGGCAATGAAGAGGTCTCCGCTGGCATCCACCGCAACAGCTTGGGGATATGCCAGCATGGCCGCCGTGGCCGCGCCGTTGTCACCAGCAAAGCCGCGAGCGCCGTCGCCGGCGACCGTCGTGATCGTGCCCCCGCCCGCGCTATCGCTGGCGCTGCCAAGAAACTCAGCGCCGTCGCCATTGTAGACGGCCGACAGGCTGTACGTGCCGGCCGGCAACGACGTAGTGGCCAGCACGGCCGTCCCGGCGGTCAGCGTCGCCGAGCCGAGCGCGACGGTTCCATTCATGAACGTGACCGTACCGCCGGTGGGCGTGGCGGCGCTAGGCGCGGCGGCGGTGACGGTGGCCGTCAGCGTCACCAGTTGGCCGTACACGCTGGAATTGGTCGACAAGCCCAGCGCGGTGCTCGTGCCGACCGGCGCGACCGTGAGCGTCGCCGCGACAAAAGTAATCGTGTAGTTGCCGGATGTCAGACCGGAAGGGGTAATGCTGTACGTGCCGGCGGGCGCGAAACCGGTTGCCGGCTCGTTGCTGGAAAAGGCCAGCGTGCCGCCCAGGTTTCCCGGGCCCTGGCCCGACACGAAGCCGGTCTCGGTCGCGGAAAAGGTCGGATCGGACGCGCCGTAGACCTTGCTGGCACTCACGGCCGCGACCGTCAGCGGCACGGGGTTTACCGTGAGATTGGCCATCGTGTTCGACGTACCAAACCAGGCGGTGCCGGCAAAGCTCGCGCCCAGATAGCCGGAATAGGTGCCCGCGGCCAGCCCGGCCACGCTCTGCGGCGAGAGGGTGGCCACGCCGCTGCCGTTGGTGACGCCCGAGGCCAAGGGCGAGCCGTTTGCGGTGAAAGAAATGTTCTCCCCGGCAACGGGGAGGCCGCCGCACAGCAGCGAGGCGGAAGGAGTGACCGAGCCGCCATAGGTGGTTGTCGCGGAGCCGAAGGTGATCGACGTGCTGCTGGCAGAAGCCGGGTTGACGGTCAGCGTCAACGCGCTGGCCGTGCTGCTGGGCGAGAAGCTGGTCCCGGAGCCGCTGTACGCGGCTGTCAATTGGTGGACGCCGTAACCGAGCGTGCTGGTGGTGAAGACGGCGGTGCCGCCCGTCAGCGTCGCCGAGCCGATGGCCGTGCCCGAGTCGAGGAAGGTGACCGTGCCGCCGGTGGGCGTGGCTGTGCCTTGGGTGGCCGTGACGGTCGCCGTGAGGGTGGCCGACTGGCCATAGGTGGTGGTACTCGCGGAGGCGCCGAGCGCCGTACCGGTAAAGGTCTCGTCGGCCAGCGCGGGAATCAACAGGTTGGCGTAGGGCGTGCCGCGGCCGGTGACCAGATCGTAGCCGGGGCCGCACGAATATGCGGGATAGCCCTCGCTGCCGCCGGCGGTGATGTCGTGGAAATCAGTCTGTGGCAACCCGTACAGGAGCGGGAGCGTTTGCGTGGGGCCGTCCAACGACGACAGTCCGGAGAGCGCGCGGCCCTGGTCGGCGATGGCCAGCAGCGCCGCCCATTGCGGGGCGGCGTCGCTGGTGCCGCCCCATTGCCCCCAGGGGTCCACCGTGCCGTTGTTGTACGAATCGTAGACCGGGAAGCCGGTGTTGGGATCGGCATTGTAGGACACGTCGGGGTCGGTGCGCATGGTGGTGCTCTGCGTGACCACCCCCTTCTGAAAGGCCGGCTGGGACTCGTAGCTGCTGATGCCGCCGCCGCTGCCGCTCCAGCCGGATTCGGTGGCGCTGCTATAACTGCCCGAACTGTTGAGATTCGCCAACGTCGTGCCCCCCACCGACAACACGTTGGGCGAAATCGAAGGATACTGGGGCGGCGCCCCGCTGTCGCCGCTGGAGACCACGAATGTCACTCCGGCATGGCCGCTGGGCGTGGTCAAATAACCGTCATCGCTGGCTTCGCCGGAAGACTCGCCTTCACCCCAGCTCATCGACACCACCACCACGCCGGGCGCGTTCCGGGCATAATCGACCGCCGTGAACAAATCGCTGTCCGAGTTGCTGTTGGCTTCCACCAAGAGGATATTGGCGCCGGGGGCCACGGCATGGGACCATTCCACGTCCAAGGCGATCTCGGTGATCCAGCCACTGTTGGCGACCGGAAGGCTGGTGCCGCCCGTCTCGTTCACCTTGGTGAACGACGGCGGCGCCGGCAGGCCAAAGTAGCTGTCAAAAGCCGCCAGGTCGTTGGCGATGTTGGGATCGTCGTAGGCGTCGACGATGGCAATCGTCGTGCCGGTGCCATTGGCCGCGACAGATCCGAACGAGACGTTGCTGAAACCGTAAGCCGCGCGGATCTGCGCCGGTGTATACCCGGTGGGACTCGCGGTGTTGAGCGGCGCGACCTCGCCGTTACGCACAAAGCGCATATCGGTCGGCGCCGCCAGGTCCGCGACGCTCAGAAGGGTGCGATCTTCAAGATGCTCCAGGGCCAATCTGCGACGTGGGGCGAAATGTCGTTTCGATTTACGCGCCGACCCCGAAACACCCCGCGACTGTTTTCGCGACATGACCGAGACTCCTGGATCGCAGGCTGGAATCAGCTCACACTCGGCCGAAGTGTGTCCTCGGTATGGCCGACTAAGATTATCAACATCGTAACTCCTGGATTCGAAATTCGAAATAGCCCGATAGTATGGAATATTTAGCGCAGGATCAAAGTACCGTCTTGCGGTGGCATCTATGGAACGCGCCGATGGCAGCTGCTGACGAGCGACCCCAAGGGGCGATTTTCGCTTCTTACCGATGTGTTCCTGGCACTTCTTTCCGTGCTCGACGTGCTGCCCCATACCAGCAGGTGCCCCACTCCCAACGGTCAGCTTCTACCAGGAACAGCTCCGAACCGGCATGGCCAAGGTTCTCAACCTTCTAGGATTTTTCCGAAAATCTACTGAAGCCTTCAGCGCATACCTGCCGATAACAATAAGGTCAGACATCAAGAAGGCCGCAGGGAACCGAACATCCTGGCGGCCTTTTCTGTTGCGCTACCGGTGTTTCTAGCAGTGGCACCGTTTTTCAACGAGCTGCTAATCCATTCTAGGGGACTGCGACCACCAAACCGCGGCAGTCGCTGCGGTGTTGCCGCCGCAAACTGTCCGCCGGGAAAACAGCCCGAAAAAGCCAAAAAGTCGCTCCGCAACTGGCTGCCCGGACCCTGCCCGGTGGCTTTCAAAATCGTCGGCGCGGGGCCCTGCTTTTTGTCTGGCCAGAGTTGCGATAGCGATTGCCGCATAAGCCCTTGCGACGATCGCCCCGCAGTCCGCCGCCGCGCGTGAGGGTTAGCGCCGCACGCCGTTTCGCGGAGGCCAAATAGTATCGCCCCCTCCCATTGGGGTGCTGTCCGATTTGCAGGTCGCTTTTCCAATTTCCCTAGGCGGCGATGGTCCGTCGTGTCTCGACATTCTGTACCGGCCGCAGGGCCGGAAACGTCGGGGATCGCTTGGGCTGGTCGCCCATTGTTCAGTTCCTGTCTGGTATGTCAGTAACCGTTGTTTTCCGGAGCGAATATGGACAAGCTCCTTTTATTTGCTTCACTCCGGCGGATTGGAAAGGCTCAAGGCCGTCGCCGGCAAAGGGCGGTTCGTGCTTGCCGCTTCGAACGGCTCGAGGATCGCTGTCTCCTGGCGGGCGCGGCCGCCCCGCAATTGGCTGCCGCGACGATTCCGGCCGCGCCGTCCGGGGCCCTCGTGGCGTCCGCCCAGGGGCCCACCAACATCACGCTTTCGCAGAGCAATTTCCTGACCGGTTCGGCGGCAGGAACCACGGTGGGCGCCTTCACGGCAGTTGACAAACAACCCGGCCCCTACACGTTCCAACTCGTGTCCGGCGCCGGCAGCACTAACAACGCGGACTTCGCGATCGCCGGCAACCTGCTCAAAACGAACTCCGCGGCCGCCAGTCCGGCGGTCTACTCGATCCGCGTGCAGGTCACCGATCCCAGCGGACTGTCGCTGGACCAGGTGTTCTCGATCGCGGCCGTTTCCGGCCCGTTGCCCCTTTCGGCCAGCATGACGTTCACGGCGGCGACCGTGGGCGTGAGCCTGCCCGGACCGACGTTGCCCCCCTGGGCGTTGACGCCGGCGCCCGCGTCAACGGTCGCGATCCCCAGCACGATGACCGCCCCGACCGGGCATCTGTTCGGCAACACGGCCTTGTTCGGCACGACGCTGCCGGGCGCGGACGGCGCCGGCGGGCCGGTGATCAACCCACCGCCGAATGAATCCACGCCCGACTCCAACAAGGGCAATAATAAGCCCGCCTCGCAGCAACAGCAGCAGCACGCCTTCGCGGGCTGGCCGGCCACCGTCGACAGCATCGCCGCTTCGGCTGCGTTTCCATTCGCGTTAGGCCAGTCGTCTGCGCCGCTCCCCGCCAGTGCCGTCGACGCCGTGATGGCGGAATACGCCGACGCGGCGATTCGTCTGGAGTGGGTCGACGTGGAGTAGGCGGCTTCACGCCAAAGGCGTGAAACGCGACAGCCCAATGCAACGCCCAGGGGAGGCGGTTCGGCCCGCGTCTCGTTGTACGTTCGACGCCGGCCCGCCGCCTTCGCCCAGGGAGCCAGCGATGGTAAGAATCCCTGCTGACATTGTGCCTCTGTTTTGATACCAGGCTGGGCAGGATCCAAGGAACTACGGAGGTCGTACGGGGCGCGGCCGAAGTTCAGTAACTCGCACGACCTGGCCTGCTCCATGGCATGCTTTTCGACGGCCAGCAGCGAGAGAAGTGGAATCGGGAGCCATCGCGGCGAAAATGCCGTTTTGTGGCGGGGCATCCACGCAACTGCAAAAAGGGCGGCCAGAACTTACTTCGTGATTTCGCGGAGTCGCCCCCTCACCCCCGACCCCTCTCCCGCGAGGGGCGAGGGGAGTCGCGGATCGCTCCCTCACCCCCGGCCCCTCTCCCGCAAAGGGGCGAAGGAAGTCATGCTAAAAGGCATATTCCAAGCCCGCTGTGGCTCCGTGATAAAACACACCGGACCCGCTGTTGATGCCCAGCGCGCGCACAGACACGTCCCTGAATGAAACGATATCACTCTGGGTTTCCGGGATCTGGCCAGGCGCCAAGGCAACGCCTTGCAGGCACATCGCTTCGTAACCGATCTTGAGCAACAGATTCTGGGTCAGTTGACACTTGCATTGCAAGCCGATCTCGCCAAGGAAGGCGAGCTGATTGGTCGAGGCCGACTCCCAGTGCACCGTCCTGAAGATACTCACTCCGCTGGTCTCGTCCGCGCTGTTGTCGAAAATCCCCGCTTTGACCAGCCCGTGAATCGAAAAACGACCACGGTTGAAAATTATCCAATCCTCGCCGAGTTGTATTCCGTAGAGATTGTTCCTGGTGGTGGTATCCCAGAACGGCGAGGTCCGGTCGGAGGGCTCGATGGTTCCTTGAAGGTTTTCCCAAAGGTTGACCCAGCGCACTCCGGCCAGCATCGTTACCCGGGAACAGAGATCCCAGTGCAAGTTGATCTCGGCATTGTAAAGCCGCGTCGCATAGCCCCAACCCATGTTCTGGTATTGACCTTTGTATTCACCGTCGGTCGTTTGCACGAAGTCGCCGGGCGCCGCGAACACCGGGGTGATGTCAGCCCCGGATGGAGTGCTTCGGGCGTTACCCCAGCCGTCGATTTGGAAAAACGAAACCTCACAGCCGCAGCCGTTGTCGGCGTGGTACGTCAAGCCGACCTTCGGCCCGCCGGCGAAGCCTTGGGTCAGGTCGTCACTGTAGAGTTGATCGGTGCCCTGGCCGACGATCAACTGAGGCATGGGTGGGGGAGGTGGAACGGGATAGGTGGTCACCAGCGTTTCCCGGACGGTGCCGATCCGGTCCCAGAGCATGAACTCGGCCGAGGCCGTCCACCGCGGAGAAACCCCCGACGGGCCGAGGTCCACCGCCTCGCCTCCGGCGTCTTGCGACAGGTCGGCTGTGGTTACCGATAACGACGGCGGCGAGCTTTCGGCATTGCCGGTGCGGATCCGGTCGGCCGCCGGGTCGTTCTGGCCGAGAGCCACGGCCGAAGTTGTCAACGCCACCGAAATGGCGCAGAGAGCCGTTCTCGGCAATTTGCGAAGATTCACCTGTTTGCCTCGTTGTGCGAGACGCCGCACGTCGCAGGAGTGCCCCCCCACGCTTACGTCTATCGGCCCTGCGGCTTGTTCGCATCGTCATTTATCGTTTGTTGCGGAGGATGCAAAATGGGCAAGGCGGACTGGTTTTAGGGCCGATTCTCTCTGGGAGCGAAAATCCGCTTGGTGCGCTGTGGGAGTTGGAACGGGGACGAGTTGAAGCGGAGCCGCAGCTAGAATTGGCGAGGTGCGGAGACACGAACCAAAAAACCGGCTGCGGCGGCACATTCGCCAAGGTGGACCGCCGCCGGCCAGGCTAGCGCCAATCGCCGCTGAGCACAAAACCGGCCCAGTACCAGGGAGGCAAGCGATGGTTCTCGTCGGCGGGCCGTGGGCCGATGTCCAGGCCCCGCTTCACTCCCTCCCGCAACATTGTCAACTGCGCTGCCCGCAACGCCTCCACCTTGGACATCTTCTTGGCCCAGAGGTTTTCATAGAAGTCGATCATCAACTGCCGGCCGGCGTCGTCGCGGATCGTCCACAACGTGGCCACCACGCTGTGGGCCCCGGCCACCTGAAAGGCCCGTTGAAGGCCCAACAAGCCTTCCCCGGCGGCCGATTTGCCCAAGCCGGTCTCGCAAGCGGAAAGGGTCGCCAGGTCCACCTGGCCGAGGTCCAACTCCGCCACTTCCAAGGCGGTCAAGATGCCATCGTCCTGACCTGCTTCTGCCGGCCGATTGGCCCCAGCGAGCACCAGACCGGAACACAAGCCCGGATGAAAACCGACGATATTGCGGCGGATCGAGGCACCGTCGGCAATCATGCCCGGCGACGGTCCGGTGACCGACGCTGCCGCGGTCTCCTGGGGAGCGAAGAAGCCATGCGTGGCAAAGTGCACGTAGCGGTAGCGGTTGATCTCCGCGCGCACCCGGCCCACCACCGCTTGATCTCTGCGTAAAAGCGCGCAGCGACCGTCGGGGAATCGTTCATCGAAGGAGTCGCGAATGCTGACAATCTCCTGACGGGTGCTATCCAGCGGCGGCCATTGCAGGGGCTGCCCACCCCGGGTTCGCGGCGCCGCTTGGGCAATCGAGCCCATGTCCGCCTGGCCCGGCGCGGCGTCGTAGTCGACCTCTCCTACCAGTAACATCGAAGCCGGAGCGGCCAGCGGCGGCGGCTCCCGCGCCGTCACCTCGGGTAACAACTGCGGCACCGGCAACACGCCGATCGCCAACTCTTCGAGCAGATAACTGCCCGGCTGCTCGCCCGGCAGCGCGGGCAAGGGAAAGCGGGCCAGCGCTCCATCGGGCGAGATCAGCACCGTCTGGGCGTCGTGAAGCAAGGGTTGCAACGGTTTCCACACCAGTTGCTTCAACGTTGCCGCCTCTTCGGCCGAATAGCTGGCACGCCATTTTTCCACCGTCTCCTGGATCGGGGCGGCCGGTCCCAAATCCAACCGCTCGACCGGCTGATCCGGCCGCACCACGAAGGCGGCCAAACGCCGCTGCCAAATCCATTTGTTCGCATCTTGCTCGGTTGGTTCATAATTGTCGTATTCCAGGAAATCGACCAGCACGGTTCCCGGTGGAATGGCTTTTTGAATGTCCGCGGCCGTGCGATTTTGCTGTGCCCGCTTCGCGCGGTATTCCTCGCTGGCAGCAGCCAAGGCCTGCTGGAGGCGTTCGACTTCTTCGCTGGTGGATTCCAGCTTGCGGCGATATTCGTCCGGGTGTTGGAGATTGGGACGGGCCCCCAGCAGGTTGGCCAAGGCGCGGCTGGCCTGCTCCAGATCGGCATAGAGTTTCGCCACTTCGGGTTTCGCTGCCAAGACCGGGTCTTGCCGCATCCGCCGCATCCCTTGCTGCCTGGTCCAGACCGCCCCCTTACTGGCGAGCACCTCGGCATAGACTTGCTCTGCGGGAGTTCCCGCCGCCATACTCACCGACAGGTAGTTACCGAGAAACCAACGGGTGTCTTGGATCATCGCCAACTGCTGGCGTTCCGACTGGACCGCGGAAGTGAGATCCAAATGTTGACGCATGATGGCCAGTGCCTGCCGCGAAAGTGGCTCGGCCTCCCGCGGCTCCCGCACGGTGACCTTCAAGAGGGCCAGATTGTTGAGGCTCTTGGCATATTCCGGATGCCTTTCGCCCACCACTTGGGAGCGAATCTCCAGGGCTTGACGATGGAGCTTCTCGGCCTGGGCGTAGTCGCCCATCGCTTCGTAAAGCAGGGCCAGATTGTTGAGGCTGGTAGCGTAGTGTGGATGCCTTTCGCCCTCCACCTGCTTGCAAATGTCGAGTGCCTGGCGACAGAGCGGTTCGGCCCGGGCGAAGTCGCCCATATGGCGGTAAAGCTCGGCCAGATTGTTGAGGTTGGTAGCGTAGTCCGGATGCTTGTCGCCCAGCGCCCGTTTGTTGATCTCCATGGCCTGGCGATGGAGCGGCTCGGCCTTGGCATAGTCTCGCATGGAGTCGTAAAGCAGGGCCAAATTATTGAGGTCGGTGGCGTAGTGCGGATGCGTGTCGCCCAACGCTTGCTTGTCGATTTCCAGGGCCTCGCGAAAGAGTGGTTCGGCCTTGGCGTAGTCCCCCATCTCTTCGTAAAGCAGGGCCAGATTATTGAGGCTGACGGCGTAGCTGGGATGCTTCTCGCCGTACACCTGCTTACCAATCTGCAGCGCCTGACGAAAGAGCGGTTCGGCCTGGGCATAGTTCCCCATGGAGTCGTAAAGACTTCCCAGATTGTTGAGGCTGATGGCGTAGTCCGGATGCCGTTTGCCCTGTACCTGCTCGCAAATCCGCATCGCCCGACCATAGAGCGACTCGGCCTTGGCATAGTCTCCCATCTTCTGGTAAAGCAGGGCCAGATTGTTGAGGCTCTTGGCGTAGTGCGGATGCCTTTCACCCAGCGCCTGCTTCCAAACTTCCAATGCCTGGCACAACAGCGACTCGGCCTGGGCGTAGTCTCCCGTATCTTCGTAGAACAAGGCCAACTCGTTCAGGCTCTTGGCATAGTCCGGATGTGTTTCGCCCAGCACCTGAGAGCGAATCTGCATCGCCTGCCGCAACAGCGGCTCGGCCGCAGGGTAGTCCCCCTTCTTAATATAGAGGATGGCCAGATTGTGGAGGCTGAGGGCGTAGTCCGGATGCTTTTCGCCCAGCGCCTCCTTGCGGATCTCCAGCGCCTGGCGATAGAGCGGCTCGGCCTGGGCGTAGTTTCCCATCTCCTGGTAGAGCGTGGCCAGATTGTCCAGGCTGGTGGCGTAGTGCGGATTCTTTTCGCCCAGTGCGTGCTTGTCAATTTCCAGGGCTTGGCGAAAGAGCGGTTCGGCCCTGGCATAGTCACCCATATCGTCGTAAATCGCGGCCAGATTGCCGAGGCTACGGGCGTAGTCGGGATGGTTCTCGCCGAGGGCCCGCCGGTCGATCTCCATAGCTTGCTGAAAGAGCGGTTCGGCCCGGGCGTATTCCCCCCGGGCTCGGTAGAGGCCCGCCAGATTGGCCAAACTGTTGGCGTAGTGGGGATGGTTCTCGCCCGCGGCCTTCTTGTAGATCTCGCAAGCCTCGAGGTAGAGCGGTTCGGCGCGGGCGTAGTCCCCCTGGGCCTCATACACCGCGGCCAGACCGCTGGTGGAATTGGCGACGATTCGAGCCTGTTCGCCCAGTCTTTTGCCAATCGCGATTGCCTGTTGGAAGCGTGGCGCGGCCTTGGCGTATTGCCCCTGGTCTTTGTACAGATTGGCGAGGCAGTACAGACTGTAGGCATATTCGAGATGGTTTTCGCCCACGACGCGCTTGCAGATTTCCGACGCCTGGAGGAGGAGCGGCTCGGCCTTGGCGTAGTTCCCCACGGTTTGGTACAGGGAACCCAGATGGTTCAAGCTGCGGGCGTAGGTGGGGTGGTTTTCGCCCAGGGCGCGCTTGCGGATTTCCAAGGAGCGGCGGTACAGCGGTTCGGCCCGGGCGAAGTCCCCTTGGGCTTCATACAGCATGGCCAGATTGTTCAGGCTCAAGGCGTAGTCGGCGTGGTTTTCGCCATAGGCCTTCCTTCTGATTTCGGCGACCTGGAGGTACAGCGGTTCGACCCGAGCATATTGTCCCTGATTCTGATAAAGGACCGCCAGGCGGCCGAGATTGGATGCATAGGCCGGGTGATATTCGCCGAGAGTTTTCTTGAAGAGTTCCGCGGCCTGGCGGTACAGCGGCTCGGCCCGCGCGTAGTCGCCCGCGTCGTCGTACAAGCTTCCCAGCCAGTTCAACGCGACGGCATAGTCCGAGTCGCCGTCGCCCAATAACCGCTGTCGGATCGCCGCGCAACGTTCCGCGCCCGGAATCGCGTCGCGCGGTCTCCTTTGGGCGGAAATCTCACTGACTTGCTTCAAGAGTTCTTCGGCCTCGGCAAGCTCGTGCCGCTGCGGTGGCGTGAGCCGGGCGACACGCTCCAGGTGCGTCAGGGACTGTTGTGCTTCGCCGACGCGCCAGTCCGTCGCACCGTGCAGCTTCGCGACGATGGCGAGAATCTCTGCGCGGGCCTTGTGGGCGGCGGCGAACTCCTCGCGAGATTCGTGCATCTCGGCCAGTTGCTGCAGGGAACCGACGACATCTTCATGAATGTCGCCGAAGACCGCGCGCTCGATGGCCAGCATCTTTTCGGCCGCGGCGATGGCCTCGGCCAGCTTGTTTTCGCGCCGCAGCCTCTCGGTCTCCTTGCCATATCCATCACGCTCCTTGAGCCGCTCCTGCCGTTGTTCGACAACGGCGGGCACAGCAGCCTGCTTTGTTTCCTGCTGCGCGCGAGCCGAATTCTCGCTCAGGACGGCTGCCAGCCCAATAAAGAACAGCATGCGCCGCACGCGACTCCCGTGGCGGCCCCCTATTGTCACCCCGTCGTTGTCCATGGCGATCAATCGAGTCCCAAGCGTGGTTTTCCCGAAGGCGATGCCCTCAGTTTCCAACCGTCGGCTGGAATACCCCGCATCGCTGCGGTCTCACCGGGATCTTCTGCACCTCAGCGTGAATCGCCCCTTAGGACGCTCGTGCCAACCGAATTCTAGAGGGGAACCGGGAGGCGGGCAAACCACGCGGGTGGCCCCGATAGCTCGGCTATCGGGGCGTCGTAGGCACGAGAGGAAGGCGTTCGACCCAGCGAATCGGCACGCTCACGCTGCGGCCTTGTTCGTAGTAACGGGCCGAGCGAGCAAACCGTAGTTCCGATTAGGAACTCCGCTGGCAACGGGATACAGGTGTCGCGGACCGTTTTTCGCTGAATGATGGATCATGACGCCTTTTCTTCTTGCATCGCGACCCGGGGACCAAGGGCCCGGTGCGAAACGACGGCAATGTGGCCGCGGGCGGGGGAAAATGCCGCGGAAACACGGTGATTGCGCGCTCGTCATCTCACCCAAGTGTCCAGTGGTCCGTAGCGTTCGGCGGCCCGGCGGAAGCTGCCGTCGCCGGCGGCGCGGCGGCGACTGGCCGGCACTTCGATGCGCCGCGCAAAGGATTACCGGATTGAGCCTTAGGGACTTTTTCAGCGGCACCGAATCCTCGCTCACGAGCGTTGCCGGCGGAGAGCCAGTCGGGCGAGGATTGATTCGGGGCAACAGCGGCAGCTTAATTTTCTAACCGAATGGCAGCGCCTCCATCAAGGATGCTTTTCCGCCAGCCGGCACGTGGCGAAAGGTGTTTGTCGGCTGTGCCTTCCATCGCCGGTCAACAAACGCTTGGCGCCACGGCCCGGTCGTTATAGGTCGCCATCATGGTGAGCGTCGGCGGCCGGTTGCCGCTCGACTCATCTCTGCGTAATTCATCGAGCCCAGAACCATTGTTAGAGGTGCTTCATGTGGCCATTTGCCGGCGCGAAACGAGGTTTTGGAGTTGGCGAAAAGTCCTCCCGGCCGCGCCGCGGGCGACGAGCGGGAACACGCGGCCGAACGCGGTTTCAGGTGCTCCGCTTGGAGCAGTTGGAAGGGCGCACGCTCCTGTCGGTGAATTGGTCCGGCATGGGCGATGGCACCAGTTGGAGCGAGCCGTCGAACTGGTACGGCGGCGCCGTGCCGGGCGTGAACGACGACGCGGTGATCGGCCTCTCCGGCAGCAATGTGGCCATTACCGCGGATGTAAGCGTGCAAAGCATCTCGGTGGTGGCGGGCGCGACGCTCTCGGTCAGCGGCGCCGCGCTGAGCGTTACCGCCAGTTCGACGATCGACGGCGGATTTTCGATGACCGGTGGCTCGCTCAACGCCAGCGGCGGCGGAGTTACGTTCACGGTTAACGGCGCGACGACCATCAGCGACTCCGGTATGGACGCCTCAGCGGGCGCCACGATCGACCTGCCGCAGTTGACCAGTTACAGCAGTACGAACACCCAATCGATTCTCGAGGCCGACGGTACGGGAAGCACGCTCGAGCTAGCGAACTTGTCCTCGATCGCCGTGGCCAGCCCCGTCGAGGGAGCAGTAGGCAGCGCCAATGCTTCGCGAGCGGTTCAGCCCGATGTCGGTCGCAGCACCTTTGAGCCTAGCGAGATCCTTGCATCCAATGGGGGCGTCGTGGATTTGCCCGCATTGCAGGACAGCCCCCACGGGGATCTGCTGGTCGAGCCCGACGGCGCCGGCAGCGCGATCGAATTGACCGCGCTGTTGAACTTCCAATCGGGTCAATGGACGGAGACCGCCGGAGGCACGATTGTCGCTCCATTGGCGGTGCAATTGCAAGACGTTGGCATCCAGGCCGACCCGACGGCCAGCTTCACATTGTCGCCCAATCAGAGCTATGTGAGCGCCAACGCCTCCGACGTTCTTTATGCGGGGACGCTGATCGATCAAGGGTCGCTTTCCGTTCTCGCGGGGTTGGACCTGACCGGCTCGTTGGCGGTTGACGGCCAGGGCGCCCTGTCGATTGCCCCCGGCGCCACGCTCGACGTGTCCGGCGATCTGTTGGGGAACACGACAAACGCCGACGATTTCAACCCCCTCGGGACCGTGTATTTCGACAGCAGCACCGCCACCGCCGACAGTCCGCAGCATTTGGAGGCGATGTCGGCCGACGAAGGGGCGGTCGCTGCCGGTTTTCAAAACAATTTCGCCTACGGAACGCTGGACGTGGCAGCGGGAAGCGCTCTGCAACTGGTCGACCAATCCCACAATTCCTCCGCGCCCCAGCCGGAAGCGGTGTATGCCAACGAGTTGACGCTGGAAGCCGACACGACGCTGGACTTGAACGGTCTGCATCTGTACGTCCGCAATGCCTTCATCGACCCCACCGCAACGGTCATCAACGGCAGCGTGTCGATCCTCCCGACCGGCGGATCCCTTACCATCGACACGCCGGTTTCCGCCGCGCTGAGCAGCGACGAAACGACGTCGTGGACGTTTTACGGGAGAGCCGGGCAAGTGGCCACCGTGGAGCTGAATCCGGTCGATCTCAACGCGCCCGAATCGGCTCCGCAACTGAATTACGGCCAGGTCACGCTGCTGGATCCAAACAACACTTTTGTCGCATCGGCCGCCAGCACCTACACGGGCGACGTGGCCACGATTGCCGACGTGACCCTCCCCAGCGACGGAACGTACACGATCCACGTTCAGGCGGCGCAGAGCGAACCGTCGAGCGCCGGCGACTATATCCTCACCACGTACCTTGCCATCCCCTCGGTCCGCCCGCTGACCGTCAATCAGCCGTACTCGGGCGATTTGGCCAATCCGGCCGCGATCGACCGGTGGACATTCTCGGCCGCGGCCAACCAGCAGATCGACCTGCACGTGCTCAATACGACGGCCGGCAACGACGCCAATTTCGCGCTGGTGGGCCCGGGCGGCTCCACGGTGTTTTCAGGCGTTCCGTCCGATTCGGGCCCGGTCGATTTACCCAGCACCGGCGCCTACGTGCTGTCCGTGGCGGGAAACGGTGGTGGTTATGCGTTCGCAGTCGAGCAAACCTCCGTGATCCCGTTGACCGTCGGCGGCAGCTATTCCGGAACGATGTCCGGCAGCGGCTATTCGCAGTTGTTCAGCATCAACGTACCCACCAACGAGGCGCTCAACGTCAATCTTCAGGATAGTTCGTCGAGCGACGTCAACGAGTTATATGCTCGGCACGGCTCTCCTCCCACGCGCGGTATTTACGATTTCAGCGCCACGGCCGCCAATTCGGCCAATCAGCAGTTGCTCGTTCCGTCGGCCGATCCGGGCACGTGGTACGTCCTGGTCTATGGCAATGGCGGTCCCGCGAGCAGTTACACCTTGCAGGTATCGACCACGCCGATGACGCTCACGGCCGTGACGCCGAACCAATCGGCGGAGGGTAGCACCCCGACCCTGGTGCTCAACGGCGGCGGATTCGACAACACCACGACCGTCCAACTGCTCGGTGCCGGCAATTTGGTCTACCATGCTACCAGTACTTCGCTCGACCTGTTCACGCAACTTTCGGCCACTTTCAACCTGACGGGTGTCTCGCAGGGCAGCTATGCGGTGCAGGTCACCCGCGGCGATGGGGCAACGGCCACATTGCCCGCCGCGTTCACGGTAACGGCCCCCGGGCAGGCCAAGCTGGTGACCCAGCTCATCGTTCCCGGCATCGTGGGCCGGCACATCGCCTCGACGTTCTACATCGAGTATTCGAACACCGGCAACGTGGCCATGCCCGCGCCGGTCTTGGTGTTGCAGTCCTCGGTGGCCGACGACTTGCCGCTGTTCACGCTCAACCCGGCGCTGGTTTACCAAGGCTTCTGGACCTCGGCGGTCCCGGCAGGCTATTCCAACAGCGTGCAGATCGTGGCCAGCGGCAAGGTGCCGGGCGTGTTGGAGCCGGGCGAATCGGTCACCGTGCCGGTCTACTATGCCGGCATGGAGCAACCGTGGAATTTCTCGGAATCGACGTTCGCCTTCAATCTGCAGGAGTATGCGACCAGCGACACGACTGCGGTCAATTGGTCGAGCATGCAGGCCGAATTGCAGCCGTCGACTCTCACCGCGGCCGCTTGGGGAGCGATCTACGCGAATCTGACTTCCCAGATCGGAAGCACTTGGGGCGCTTACGTGCAGATGCTCGACAACGAGGCCGCATACCTGGGCACGCTGGGGGAGAACATCACCAGCGTCGGCCAGCTCTGGCGGGCCGCGACCCTGCAGGTGACCGGCTCCGAGTCGCCCGCCGCGCAACAGAATGTCACCACCGACATCCAACTGCAAATTCCCGGCACGCTGTCGCTCTCGTTTACCCGCCAGCACTTCGCCGCCATCAGCAATATCGACACGCTTGGCCCGCTGGGTTACGGCTGGAACGATAACTGGCAGTATTCGTTGGCCCGGGCGGGCGACGGCACGGTGACGGTTACCATGCCTACCGGCGACCAGCGGGTCTTCCAGCCCGACAGCGTGGGGAGCAGTTATTTCGACCAGCCCGGCGATCACGGCACCCTGCTGGCCGGCGCCGGCGGCACCTTCACGCTCACGGAGTCCAACGGCCAGATCGAAGCGTTCAATGCCAATGGCACGCTCAACTACGTGGAGGATGCCCACGGCAACCGCATTACCGCCGGCTACAGCGACGGCGAGCTCACCAGCCTGACGGCCACCGCGTCCGGCTCGAACACGCCCATTGCGTCGCTGACGATCGCCTACAACAACTCCGGCCTGATCGAGTCGGTGACCAGTTCCGACGGACGCACGATCCAGTACACGTACGACGGGGACGAGCAACTTACCCAGGTGCTAGGCTACGACGGCCTGGTGACGCAATACGCCTACGACACCAGCGGCAACGCCGTCACCCTCCACGCCCTGACGGCGATCACGGCGCCGAACGGCACGCACGAGTATTTCACCTACGATGCGCTGGGCCGGCTGGCGGGCAGCTCCTTGGACGGCGGAGCCGATCCGATCACCTACAGCTATAATGCCGGCAAGGTCACCACCACCGACGCCGTCGGCGACGCCACGAGCGATTTCTTCAACGCCAATGGCCAGCTCGTCAAGACCGTCGACCCGCTCGGCAACGTGACGGTCTACACTTACGACAACGAAGGGAATCGCGTGGGTGTCACCGGTCCGACCGGATTGACCGAAACGTACACCTACGACGCCAATGGAAGCGTGGCCAGCAGCACCAACGCCTTGGGGCAAACCCAGACCTCCACCTACAGCGGTCCGGACAACCTGCTGGCCAGCACCACCGACGCCGACGGCAATACCACCACCTATCAATACGACGCCGCCGGCGACTCCATCGCGACCGAGTACGCCGATGGCAGCGTCTCCAAGGCCACCTACGACGCCGAGGGCGATCCGCTCTCGCTCGTGAACGGCGATGGCCAGGTCACCAACTATACCTACAATGCCGCCGGGCAGATCACCGGCGAAACGCTCGCCGACGGCACCTCGTATACCTTCACCTTCGACGCGCAGGGCAATCGTATCACGGCCACCAGCGCCGCCGGCACGATCCACCTCAGCTACAACTCCGGCGACCAGCTCACCGAGATCGCGTACCCCAACGGCCAATCGCTCACCTACACCTACAACGCCCTCGGCCAGCGGATCGAAATGGTCGAGAAGGACAACAACACCGTAACCGGCACCGTCAATTACCAGTACGACGCGGCGGGCCGCTTGACCGGCCTGACCGACGGCACCGCCGCGCCGATCGTCACGTACCTCTACAATGAGCTGGGCCAGCTCGAAGTGGCCGTCAACGGCAGCGGCACGGGCAGCGGCACCGGCCCCTACAGCAGTCCCTACACCACCTACCAGTACGACGCCGACGGCAACCTGCTGCACGTGGTGAATTATGCCGGCGGCACCACCGTCAACAGCCGCTTCGATTACACGTATAACGCGCTCGGCCAGGTGACCACGATGGCCACGATCAACGGCACCTGGAGCTACAGTTACGACGCTGCCGGCGAGTTGATCGGCGCCGCGCTGGCCTCGACCAACGGCGCCATTCCCAGCCAGAATCTCAGCTACGTCTACAACGCCGCCGGCGACCGCACGCAAACCATCATCAACGGTACTACCACCAATTACAGCAGCAACAGCGTCAACGAATATACCAGCACCTCGGAAGGCACGACTTACCAGTACGACGAAGCCGGCAATCTGATTTCCGAAACCAATGCTTCCGGCACGACCACCTATACCTACAACTCCATCAATCAGTTGATCAGCGTCGTTTCGCCGACGGACAGCTACACGTATCAGTACGACGCCCTCGGTAATCTGGCGGTCACGACCCACGATACCTTGAGCAGCGGCCAAGTCACCGGCCAAACCGTGACGCAAAATCTCGTCGATCCGGCCGGCACGGGCGACGTCGTGCAACAGTTTGACGGCTCCGGCGACCTCACCGCCGGCTACACCTACGGCCTGGGCCTCGTCAGCCAGGTCACGTCGCAGGGAAGCGATTATTATCAGTTCGACGCCCTCGGCTCGACCGCCGATTTGACCAACTCCAGCGGCACGGTTCTCAACAGTTACAGCTATCTGCCGTTCGGCTCAGCGCTGTACGCCAGCGGAACCGCCGTGAACCCCTTCACCTTCGTGGGCTCTGCTGGCGTATCGAGCGACGGCAGCGGCCTCTTGAACATGCGCGCCCGCAGCTACGACCCGACGATGGGGCAATTCGTCTCGGAGGACCCCGCCAGGCTGGCCGGGGGCGACCTCAATCTGCGGCGATACGCCCAGGGGAACCCGACCGACGCTGTCGATCCGACGGGAAATGTTACGGTCACGGTCTATTATTCCTCAGGCGCCATGGGCGGCTTTGGGCACATCGGTATCGACGTGGACGGCAATTTGCTGAACGCGCAAGGCGGTGGTGGCCCTAGCGCCGTCGGCAGCCAGACTACTATACCTGGCGTCCTATGGGCCGGGGCCGGGGACATTGCTAACAACTCGGTCGTCCCATTGTTCGGGGGGAGCATCTATGGATATTACACGTCTTCGCCGGCCGCCGATGCCCAGCAGCAGCAGTTTCAAGTCAGCCAGGCGCAGGCGGACGCCATGATTGGGATGATCAATACACTGAAGGCCGGGCAGCAAGCGGCGAACGGCAACGGCTGGTACAACCTCTACACGGGCAATTGTTCGCAAGACGTCGCCGCCGTGTTGAACGCCGGGGGATACAACACTTCGGGCCTCGATAACCTGATACCCGCGCTCCTCAATAACGCCGTGACGAACATCGTCAAAAGCCAAGTCGTGCAGTCCCAGGATCCCAACGGCATGGTCGGGCCGGTGGGATACGGCAGCGAGAATTTCGTCAACGGCAATCAACTGTTGTCTTATGAAATCGACTTCGAGAACTCTCCCACCGCCACCGCCCCGGCGCAGTCGGTCACCATTTCCGACCCGCTCGATGCCAATCTCGATCCGAGCACCTTCCAACTCACCGAGATCGCCTTCGGCGCCACGGTGCTGACGATACCCGCGGGGACCCAGTACTACGAAAACACCGTCAGCATGACCTACAACAACCAGACCTTCAACGTCGAGATCACGGCCGGCATCAACCTGACCACCGACACCGTGTTCGCCACGTTCGAATCGGTCGATCCCAATACCGGGCTGCCGCCGAACGTGCTTGCCGGCTTCCTGCCGCCCGAAGACGGCAGCGGCCGCGGCCAGGGAAAGATCGACTACACGATCCGGGCCAACAGCGGCCTGCCCACGGGCACGCAAATCCATAATGTGGCCACGATCAATTTCGACAATAACGGCATCATTGCCACCGATCAGGTGAACGACGAGGATCCCAGCGAGGGAATCGATCCGACGAAGCAGGCCCTCATGACCGTCGACTCCAGCGTGCCGACCAGCAGCGTCGCCACGCTGCCGGCGGACAGCGCGTCCCGCTTTGCGGTGACCTGGTCCGGCTCGGACGACGACGGCTCCGGCATCGCCTCCTACAGCGTCTACGTATCGGACAACGGCGGGCCATTTACGCTCTTCCAGAGCAGCGCCGCGGCCGGTTCGGCCACCTTCGCCGGCCAGGTCGGCCACACGTACGGGTTCTACAGCGTGGCCACGAGCAACGTCGGCAACTCGCAGTCCACCCCCTCCGCCGCGCAAACTTCGACGACCGCCTTCGCCTCCACCTTTACGCTCACCGGCCCAAGCTCAGGAACGTTCAGCGCCGGGCAGAGCGTGACGATCCAATGGACGGCGGCCAACGTCGACGTGGTGGGGCCCACCAAGATCAGCCTGGGCTACGACCTGGCTGCCACGGTCGACGCCAACGAGCACTGGATCGAGGTCAACGGAGGCACCGCGGCAAACAGCACGGACTCCTACACTTGGAACGTCGTCGGCGTCGCGCCGGGAACCTACTACCTGGGCGGTTACATGTACGATTTCGCGACCAGCCAGGCGGTTTATTCCCACGTCGGTACGTCGATCGTCATCACGGGCAGCTACGCTCCGCCCGCCTTTACGCTCCTCGGCCCGAGCGCGGGAACATTCAGCGCCGGGGTGAGCGTCACCATCCAATGGACGGCCACCAGCGTGGACGTGGCGGGGCCCACGAAGATCAGCCTGGGTTACGACCCGGACACCACGGCTTTCGACGCCAACGAGCGCTGGATCACGGTCAACGGAGTCACCGCGGCCAACGGCGCGGCATCGTACCGTTGGAACACCACCGGCGTCGCGTCGGGAACCTACTACCTCGGTGGTTACATGTACGATTTCACCACCGGCCAGGCGCTTTACTCCCACCTCGGTACGCCGATTGTCATCACCGGCGGCGCTCCGCCCGCCTTTACGCTCCTCGGCCCGAGCGGGGGAACATTCAGCGCCGGGGTGAGCGTCACCATCCTCTGGACCGCCAGCAACGTGGACGTGGCAGGACCCAGCAAGATCAGCCTGGGCTACGACCCGGACACCACGGCTTTCGACGCCAACGAGCACTGGATCACGGTCAACGGAGTCACCGCGGCCAACGGCGCCGCCTCGTACGGTTGGAACACCACCGGCGTCGCTTCGGGAACCTACTACCTCGGTGGTTACATGTACGATTTCGCCACCAGCGAGGCGGTTTATTCCCACCTCGGTGCGTCGATTGTCATCAGCGGCGGCGCTCCGCCCGCCTTTACGCTCCTCGGCCCGAGCGGGGGAACATTCAGCGCCGGGGTGAGCGTCACCATCCTCTGGACGGCCACCAACGTGGACGTGGCGGGGCCCAGCAAGATCAGCCTGGGCTACGACCCGGACACCACGGCTTTCGACGCCGACGAGCACTGGATCGAGGTCGACCGGGTCACCGCGGCCAACGGCGCCGCCTCGTACAGTTGGAACACCACCGGCGTTGCTTCGGGAACCTACTACCTCAGCGGTTACATGTACGACTTCGCCACCAGCCAGGCGCTTTACTCCCACCTCGCTGCGTCGATCGTCATCACCGGTGGCGCTCCGCCGGCCTTTACGCTCACCGGCCCCAGTTCGATAACATTCGCCCCCGGGGCAGGTGTGACGATCCAATGGACGGTGACGAATGTCGACGTGGGGGGACCCAGCAAGATCACACTGGGCTACGACGCGAATGACGCGGTGGACGCGAATGAGCACTGGATCGAGATCGACGGGGTCGCGCTCACGGCGGCCAACGGCACGGGATCGTACGCTTGGAACACCGCCAGCGTTGCCGCGGGAACCTACTACCTCGGCGGTTACATGTATGACTTTTCGACGAGCCAGGCGGTTTACTCCCACCTCGGTACGTCGATCGTCGTCACGTGAGCGCGGGTGGCCAAACCGGCATGTGACACCGAAACTCGTCCCACGCGAGCATCACCAACCAGCGTCTCTGTGCCGCGGCGGTGAATCCGCCTTTCTCGCGACCTATTGCACGCCCCGCGCAAGGTAACTATCTTGACGCCGATCGCAAAGGGGAGTCGAAACGGGGATTGTGCCAAGAAGCTTGGAAAAGGAGGACAACGCACATGAGGTGAGTTGAAGACCTATTATCGGAGCCCTGCGGGTGGAAGCCCGCCCAGGAGAGCCCGACCAGCACCTGGAAGCGA